>Ga0182030_10006484_pt1 | contig 24680 bp, 17 predicted proteins | sample 812S3MmetaG_FD_121299 | JGI IMG/M metagenome (GOLD analysis project Ga0182030, IMG submission 121299) | Permafrost microbial communities from Stordalen Mire, Sweden - 812S3M metaG (Illumina Assembly) | ecosystem: Environmental > Terrestrial > Soil > Wetlands > Permafrost | place: Sweden...
AGACTCGCCGAGTACGCATAACCGCTGTTGTCCCACCCGCCATCGATCGCTCCGGTGCCGCTGTTGGCGATACCATCCACGTTGGCGACCGCAGAAAGATTGACGCTCGAGCTCCCCCCGCCGGTGGTAGTCAATAATCCGTAGACCGCCACCTGATTGGACTGAGTCGCCACATACACCTTGCCGTTGACGATGAGTGGCGGTACGAACTTCGCGAAGTTCCCGAAATTATCGCGCGCCGAGTTCATAGTGGAGTTCCATAACTCCGTGGAAACATTGTTCGCATCGAAGGCGTGCAACTCCCCCGGGGTTGGGGGGAGGTTTTCCGGATCGCCGCTCGTCGCGACCGTCGCCCAGAGGACGCCGCTCTCGGGCGTGTCGCCGTTGGCGGAGAGTGCCAGGATCCCGCCGGGCCAGAGCTGGGTGCTACTGCCCTGGGAACTTGGACTGGTCCCGAGTGCCGTTCCATTGAACGCGTACGCTTTCACCCAGTCATTGGCGCCCCAGTCGTAGAGCAAGGAGCCGCCGTTCGCGCTGGATCGCTGCCAGTACACCGGTCCGCCATGCATCTCGTCCGCGGATATGGTGAATTCTTGTACGGCGCCGCTGTCGTCGGCGGTCTCCTTGCCGAGATTGGCCGTGTTGAGCACGTACAGAACACCCGCCTTGCCGCCCCCGGTGAGCAGGGTTGTTCCGGGGATCAGCATCGGACCGGAGCTGGTGAGGTCGAAATCTCCGGTGTCCAAGGCGCTCCAGTTGCTGGGGGTGAACCAGTCAACGAGACTCAGGCCCGTGGCGGGATTGAGCTTCAGGGCGCTTTCAGCGAAGTCGTGCACTCCGTCGTAGCCGCCGGTGTACCCATTGCCCACGAAGACGTAGACATAGCCCGAGCTGTCGACGACCGGCGGGCGCCCGGACTGCCACACACCGCCACCCTGGGTGCCGGTGGTCACCGTCGCGAAGATACCGCTTTGAGCCAAAGTCGTTTTGTTGTACGCCATCACCCAGCCGGCGTAGCCGCCGATATCCTCATCCTCTTCCTCCATGGCTGCGAACCCGAAGACCACCTGGTTACCCGCGAGCACCAGCGACACTCGCTGGGTCTGGTGAGGCGCATCGAAGGTCACTCCACCGTAGCTGCCCGAGATCACCACGTTGGTATACGGCTCCGTGCCGTTGGTGATGTTCACCGCGTGCAGCCTATACACCATCGTGCCGCTCTCGAGAGTGCAGGCGACGAGGTACAGGATGTTGGTCGACGGATCGATCACCGGCGTGCTCAGGATGCCGAGGTTGCCGACGATGTTGCGGTTGCCCGCGAACGCGAAGTTGGCGTACGCCACCGGCATAGCGCCGACACTGCTCGCGAAATTGACCCTCCACAGCTGCGCGCCGGTATCGGCGTCGAAGGCGTAGAGCGAATCGCTCATGGTCGCCACATACACGACGTTGTGGGTTCCCTGGCTGGCGATGGCGACGTTCGGTACGTACAGCGGCTGGGCAAAGACGTTGTCGTCTACCGGCAGCTTGAACACCAGGCCGAACGTGGACGGCGAGACGTTTGAGGTGTTGAGGGTCGCCTCGGAAAGATTCGCGCCGGAAACATTCGCGTCGTAACCGCGCTGCAGCACCGACGGCGCCGCATGGACCGTCGACGCCATGGCGAGCAGCGTAACCGCATAAAAGCAGCTTCTCATTGCAGTGTAATACCCCGATTTGTCAGCGATTCCAGTGTTCTCTATTTGGCGCTCTTGCAAACGGCACCGTCGTTCTGCGCGCGAAATTACTCAGCGATACTATCAAGCGGTCCGAGCCCAGCCCCTCAGCGAGCCCAGTAGTGCGAGGAATTATCCACATCGAAAGACATTAAGTTAAATTCCAGCGATTCCTACAAATGCAAGTCATTGATCTGTAGTAGACCGCTAGGCGGAGTGTGGATACGGCAACTCTTGCGTCGAAAATGCGTCCGCGGACTTTATCGGGTCAGCGCCCGTTTGCAAATCGATCGAATGAACCGCGGTCTGGAGCGCCGAAGCTTTAGATGCTTTCTTTTAGTCGCTCGGTCAGATGATCAGCCAGACGCAGCGACAAGGCCGCGATGCTGAGCGACGGTTGCATGGCGCCGCCGGTCGAGAATACCTCCGAGCCGCACACATACAGGTTCGGGGATTCGTGCACGCGCAAGTCCCGATCGACCACGCTGTTGCGAGGATTCGCGCCCATGCGGCAGGCTCCCTGATGGTGGCGCGACCAAGCCACCTCAGCTTCCCTGATGCCCCCTGCGCCGATTTGTGCGAGCCAGCCGCGAATGAGGTATCGCGCCCGATCGAGGAGTGCCCGATCTTCGTCGGCGAAATTGAATATCAGATGGGCGATGGGGCGGCCGAATAAATCGTTGCGCGACTTGGAGAGGGCTATTCGATTGCTCAGTGAGATTTTCATCTCGGCCCCGGCACCAATGTATAACGCCGCGTACGAGACGCGCCCCAAGGCCGATATCACGTTGCGCGGAACGTTGACGAGTCGAAACGGCAGAATATGGTTCGGTAGCAACCATGCTTGGCGAAATGCAGGTATCAGGGCGCCGAGACCCTCGCTCCGATAAGTTTGATAGAACTGATGCGTGCGCGCAATTTTGTTGGTGGGTACCAGGGTTTGCCAACTGTGAGGAATGCGTGCATAGAAGCCGACATTAGGGTGTTCGTTGAAGCCGCGTCCCACCATGTCATGCCCGTTGCCTATTCCATTCGGGAAGGCCTCGCAAGCCGAGAGCAGCAGCAGGCGCGGCGACTCAAAGCCTCCGCAACAGACAACAAACAAGCGCGCCCGGACGCTGCCCTTTTGGCCGTCGAGCGTTGCAACCTCAGCGGTTGAAATCCGCCGATCGCGATCGGCAGTGAGGCGCAAGACGGTGGCGCCGGTGATTACCGTGCCAAAGCCGCTGCGCAGAAAAGCAGGCAAAATTTCCTTTTGCACGTTGAATAATCGAATCGTCTTGGTGGGCGTCGCCGTGGCGGAGTCTTCGACTTCGACGCCGAATCGGGCACATAGATCTTTCAGGAAGCCGATATCCGGCGAGCCGGGCAGGGGGAGTGGGTTGCGCCGCGGGGGTGAGAAGTGTGTACGCGGTCCGCCTCTGACGCGCAATAATTTCTCGGCCGTATCGTAGTACGGATCCAGGTCGGCGTAATTGATGGGCCAGGGATTTTCCGCGGGCGTGTAGGGATGTGGCTGGAAATCCGACGGATGCAGCCTTTCGCAGCGTCCAGTCCAAAAATTGGAGTTGCCGCCCAGAATTCTCGAGGTCGTGCGGTTCAGCGGATAATTGGTGTCGCCCGTGTACTCATACTCGGCCAGCGATTTGAGCCGTCCATTGGTGAGCCAACTTGCAAGTCCGGTCCCTGATTCGAGAATGAGAGTTCGCACGCCCCGCTTGGAGAGCGTCGTACCGAGCAGTGTGCCGGCAGGGCCGGAGCCGACAATACACACATCGAAACCGTCCGGCCGGCCGAGCGCAGAGAGATCCTGTGTCTTCATGCTTTACATTGCGAGTTCTGGAGGCAGGGCAGCGCCGTCTGACGAGCAGATTGTAGCTCATCCTCGCAGCATCGTACGGACCGTCAAGTGACGAAGCACGCAATTCCCGCATGAGCGCGGCACTATGCGGCAGGTTTTACTGCCGCGTAGTGCCCAGCCGAACGGGGCGCCGTCAAGCCAAAGGAAGGCTCAAGACGTAATCGTGAAGCTCACGACCGCTGACGGCGTACTTTCCACATTTGCGCTGTTATAGGAGACCAAGGAGAAATACCAGGTCGCCGGCGAGAGGTTCTCGATGGTATAGGTTGTGATGCCGGGACTGGCAATCTGCGCCGATTGGGTCAGAGAAGTTGGGCTGGTCCCGTAGTAGATTTTATAACCCGCGAGATTGGAGAGCGGTGTTCCGTTGGTATTCGTGGTCGGCGGAAGCCAGGAAATCGTTGCCGAGCCATTCGAAATTTGCGTGACGTTGATGCTGAAGGGGGCAAGCGCGGCGGTCGCGGTGCCATTGCTGACACTGATGACGATGCCGTTATAGGTGCCGACGTAGGTGGCGCTCGGGTTGCCGCTGAGCTCACCGGTCGAGGTGTTGAATGTGGCCCAAGCCGGCTTGTTTTGAATCGAAAATGTCAGTACCGCTCCATTCGTGGTCGACGCGGTGGGCAAGAACACATAGGCGGTGCCGGCATTCAGCGCGGTGACAGGCTGACCTGATATGGATGGCGGCGTCGGCGCCGGGGTCGAAACCTGAGTGACGTTGATACTGAAGGTCGGCAGCGCGGCGGTCTCGACACCATTGCTGACGCTGATGACGATGCCTTTGTAGGTGCCGACGGAGGAAGCGCTCGGATCGCCTGCGAGCTCACCGGTCGAGGTGTTGAATGTGGCCCAGGCCGGCTTGTTTTGAATCGAAAACGTCAGCGTCGCTCCATTCGCGGCCGACGCGGTCGGCAAGAACGTGTATTCGGTGCCGGCAGTCAATGCAGTGACAGGCTGACCTGATATGGATGGCGCGGTGGGGGAGGGTGCGGCCGTAACGTTGATGCTGAAGGTCGGAAGCGCAGCTGTCGCGACCCCATCGGTGACGCTGATGACGATGCCGGCGTAGGCGCCGACGCTGGAGACGCTCGGATTGCCCGTGAGCTCACCCGTCGATGTGTTGAAGGCGGCCCAAGCCGGCATGTTCTGAATCGAAAATGTCAGCGTCGCTCCATTCGTATCGGACGCGGTCGGCAAGAACACGTAGGCGGCGCCGGCACTTACCGCGGTGGTGGGCTGACCCGATATGGACGGCGACGTCGGCGACCCTGTCGAAACTTGCGAAACGGTGATGCTGAAGGGTGCAAGCGCGGCGGTTTCGACGCCATTGCTGACGCTGATGATGATGTCTTTGTACGTGCCGATCTCGGAGATGCTCGGATTACCCGTAAGCTCTCCGGTCGAGGTGTTGAAGGCGGCCCAAGCCGGCATGTTCTGAATGGAAAATGTCAGTATCGCCCCTTCCGTGTCAGACGCGGTCGGCAAGAACACGTAGGCGCTGCCCGCGTTCAGGGCGGTGACAGGCTGACCTAATATAGACGGCGCGGCGTAGCCGGGTTCGGGTGTGGTGACAAGTCCGGACTTGGTAGGCGGTGCGGATGCGGTCGACGATGTCGAGGCGATCGGGTCGGTTTCATTACAGCCCGCCAACATAATCAGTGCCGCAATCAAAAAAACCGCATTTCGCATTGCCGATACCCCGCAGAGTGACGAACGTTCACCTGCGCAAAAGGCGGCAACTTCAACGGGCTCGGATGCGATAGACGATTTTAGGAATGACAGCGGTCAGGCACACGAATGCCTTGTCGCCGGCAACCCCGCTATCATAGGCTCAATGAGCCTTTAGACCGTTGGCTTTGCGTCCCCGCCTTTCGACGGGTATGCCCTTAGCGCAACGGCAGTTAATCGCACGAAAATCGCGTTTGCAATTGTCTTAATTCAACGACAGCGATCACAAGTTGCCGAGTAATCGGCCGCGCGATTTCCCGCGTTACTACGGGGCTACATAATGCAGCTTTTCAACCATCTGCTGATGCGTGACGAAACGAAAACCGCGCTCGAGCACGGTTCGAAAGACCCGCCTCAGAATGCCGTCGTTCACGCCCTCGTAACAGGGATGGCCGTAGAGGACCACCCAGCTCTCCCCGTCGAGACGTTTATTGATGTCTGCAATGATGTCATCGGCGGGCGTTTGCCGAGCGCCGTGCCATTCGAGTAAAGGCACGGTCCGCGGTCCGCACAGCGTCACGGGAATGCGCCAGTGTTTGACCGCGGCGCCGGCGGAGGTGGGATGGTGCGGCTCGCCGCCGATCGCATCGCCGTCGTAGGTATATCCCATTTTTTCAACGATCCGCGTAATTCGCTCGTCGGATTTGAAGCCCGGTGATGTGAACCCTGCCGGACGGCCGAACAGTCGAGTCATTTCGACGTGCCCATCGGCAACATCTTGCGCGATCACGCTCTCCGGGAGTTCAAAGAAGCGGCGGCTCCACACCACATGATCGGAGCCGCCGTGCTGGCCGAGCTCGTGGCCTGCGGCTACCAGTTTTTGTAGCCGACCGACGAACGATCTACCCACAGGACGCGACAACAAGGTCTCGACGACGAAGCGCGGCCATCCGATCTTCTTGATCAGGTGCACCGCCTCCATGTCGTTGAGCTTGGCCTTCGATCCTTTGAGACCGCCTTTCGACAGCCATTCCTTGAGATTGGTGGAGCGCCCCATATTGACGAAGAAGGTATTGCTGACCCCAAATTCATCGCAAACCTGCATGATCCGGGGTAAGCCGTCGGTAATGCAGGCGCGGTGATCGATGTCCCAACGGAACGAAAACAGTTTTTCGGTGATGGCCGCCACAGAACAACTATAGCAAGACCCGATAGACTACGCTGCAGTGGTGCGAGCGCTGCAGGCCGCACATTAAGTTTTGCGAACCGCGTATTATGTCGGTCGAAAGCCATTCTCGACTGCGGCGTGCTTGCGGAATGGCAAAAACTGACGCGTGCGCGTCCTTCGAAACTTGCCGCTGCAAAGCTGGCCGATTTCTTGCTTAGCCGGGATGGTTTTCTTATTCTTTGCATGATGCCCCAATCCTCCAAGGTAACGCCGCTGCGGCCTGTTTTTGCGCTAACTCGCGCGGCACCTCTGGCGCAACTGGGCCGCGAGAATTTCGACCTCCTCGTCATCGGTGGCGGCATCGGGGGCGCGTGTGCGGCTTGGGATGCGAGTTTGCGGGGGCTGACCGTTGCGCTCATCGAACGCGCCGATTTTGGCAGCGGCGCCTCCGCCCACTCACTCAAAGTCTTGCACGGGGGAATTCGCTATTTGCAGCATCTCGACATCGCCCGGCTGCGGGAGTCCTGCGCCGAGCGCAGCGCCTTTTTGCGCATCGCGCCGCATCTGACGCGACCTCTGCCGTTTGCATTGCCGACCTTCGGGCATGGCTTGCGGGGCAAATTCCCCCTGCGCGCTGCCTTTCAGCTGTTGAAGGTGTTTACCAGCGGCCGCAATGACGGCATAGAAAACCGCGCGCAGCACATTTCCGCGCCCTTCATCATGTCGCGGCGCGAATTCGTGGAACGGTTCCCCGCGTTCGACGAGCCGGGGCTTACCGGCGCCGGTGTTTTCTACGATGGCCAGATGCTCAATCCGGCTCGGATCGTCTATTCCATCGTTCGCTCGGCGCAATCCGCCGGCGCCGTTGCGCTCAACTATTGTGCGGCGGAGCGGCTCCTGATTCGCGACCGACGGGTCGAGGGTGTCGCCGCGCGGGACGAGACGAGTGGCGCGAGGCTCGATATCCGAGCTAAGGTGGTGCTCAACTTGACCGGACCCTTTGCCCCAACGCTGCACCAGCGCGCGCAAGGCGGTAGTCCAATCAACGTGCCGCTGTCTCGCGATATGGCCGTGGTCATCAAGCGCAACTTGCTCTCCGACATGGGCCTCGGCATCCAAACGCGCTATAAGGATCCCGATGCCTGGCTGAGCCGCGGCAATCGACATCTTTTCATGGCGCCCTGGCGCAATCACACGCTGATTGGCGTCAATAGCAAAGTGTATGAGGGAGATCCCTACAAGCTTGCGGTCAGCGAGACGGAGATTCAAAGCTTCATCGATGAGATTCGTGAAGCGGCGCCCGGACTCGGCGTGACGCGCGGCGACGTGGCCGTGGTCAACGCCGGATTGTTGCCGTTTGGCGAAAACCAACCGGGGCAAAAAGACCTGAGCTTCGGCAAGCGATCGGTGCTCATCGATCATGCCGCTCGAGAGGGATTGAGCGGGCTGATCACCGGGATGACTGTGCGTTGGACCATGGGGCGCCTGCTGGGTGAGAAAGCTGTCGATCTTGCGTGCGAAAAATTGCAAGTCGCTATGCGCTCGAGTCAAACCGCGACGACTGCCGTGTATGGAGGGGATATCAGCGACCGCGATCAATTATTGAGTTCGATTCGAGCTCAGGCCGGCCCACGACTACCCGAGGAATCGGTGGTCCATCTGGCGGATTCATTTGGTACCTTGTCGAGCGAGGTATTGAAACAGCCGGATGGAATCGGCACGCTCTGCGACGGGAGAACCCTGATCGGCGCGGTTCGCCACGCCGCCCGCAACGAGATGTCTGTCACCTTGGCGGACATAGTACTGCGCCGGCTCGATTTGGGAACGGGGAACGAAATGGACGACAAACTTCTGAGCGAGTGTGCGAGCGTCGCGGGCGAGGAACTTGGCTGGGACGCTGACCGACGTCGCACGGAGGTCCAACGCGTCAAGGACAGCTACCCGTTCGCGAATCCTGCTTCGCAGGAATGCCACGGTGTGTCATGACTGAGCCGTTGCGCATCCTGTGTCCGACCTATTGGTATCCGTCCTACGCGGACGATACCCAGGCGATCTACGTCCACGACATCAATCGCCACCTGGTACGTCAGGGTCATCGGGTATTCGTCGTCACGCCTGGGCGTCCCGGAGTGCCGGAACGCGAAACATTCGACGGCGTAGAAGTGATTCGATTCCCATTCGAGCTCCCGGAAAGCCTGAGCTACGGTCGCGTCGCCCAAAGCAAGGTAACCAAACTCGCAAGGCTCAATCGCCTCATCATCATGGCTCAATATATTCGGGCCCAGTACCGCCACTCGGTCATCGAGGGACGGCGCCTGGGCGTCGATATCGTTCATGGCCACTGGGCGATACCCACCGGACCGGCCCTGGTAGCTGCGGCACGCCGGCTCAAGGTGCCATCGGTCATTACGATGCACGGCGGCGATGTCTACGTGAATGTCGCCGAAGGCTACGACTTCCCGACGCGATGGTATGTTCGACCGGTGCTTGCCTGGACCTTACGCAAGGCCTCGGCATTGACTGCAATCAGTGAAGACTGCAAGAACCACGCGCTGCGCGCCGGCGCCAAGGAGTCTTCCATCACGGTAGTGATGAACGGCGCCGATTTGCGTCGCTTCAGTCCCGCAACTACGCCCGGCGCGCCGAGCGAATTCGGCTCGCGCATGATCTTTGCGTGCCGGCAATTGTTTCCCCGCAAGGGCATCCGCTTTCTAATCGAGGCGGTGGCCAAGCTCAAACCCAAATATCCCGACATCAGTTTGACCATCGCCGGCGACGGCTTCGAGCGGCCGGTGCTTGAAAAACTCGCCGAGAGCCTCGGAATCGGCGCCAAGACAAAATTTCTCGGCTGGGTCGCCAATAAGGAGCTTCCGAGATATTTTCGCGGCTGCGCCGTCTCGGTGATCCCTTCGCTCGAGGAAGGCTTCGGCATTCCGGCCGCTGAAGCAATGGGCTGCGAGGTACCGGTTGTTGCGACCGACGCCGGTGGTCTTCCCGAAGTCGTTGAGAATGGCGTGACCGGGTACGTCGTCCCCAAAGGCGATGCGACGGCCATTGCCACCGCAATCGATCGGCTGCTTGCCGATGATGAGCTCAGAAGAAAGATGGGGGTGGCCGGTCGCATCCGGGCGCTCGGGCGCTTTGATTGGGATCTATCGGTAAAACAATTCGAGGCCGTTTATGCGAGTGTACTGAAGCCCAACGGCTCGGGCACGGGGCCCCTCCAAAGCGTACAGATACTAAAAACATCGTATGAATATCCGCCGCTCGGCGGCGGCGGCGCGAAGGTGGTGTACGGTATTGCGACGCGTCTGGCCGCGCGCGGACACAAGGTCGACCTCGTGACGATGGGGTATCGCGGCTTGCCGGCGAACCAGGACATCGAAGGCGTGAACGTGCAGCGAATCTCGAAGACGCGTCTGCGCATCTCCACTTGTTCATCTATCGAAATGATCCCGTACGTGCTGCTCGCGCCATTGCATTTGGTCAAAAAATATCGCGCGCGAAATTACGTCGTCAATCATACCCATTTCATTTTTCCGGGCGGCATCATCTCCTATGTGTTGAAGCGGCTGACGGGGCTGCATTACGTGATCACCGCGCACGGTTCCGACGTGCCGAATTACAACCCCAACCGTTTCCGCGTGATGCACCGGATGCTGCGACCGCTATGGCGCAAAGTCGTCGCTGATGCGGATCTGATTTTATGCCCGAGCAAATCGATCGAAGATCTGATCAGGGCTGCCGCGCCGCATGCACGAACGCACATCATTCCGAATGCCATAGATATCGACAAGTTCAAGCCGCGCGAGAAAAACCCGCGCAGTCTATTGGTGGTCACGCGCATGTTCGAGCGCAAGGGTGTGCAGTACACGCTGCGCGCACTCGCGCAAATGCAGGGCCAATTCGACGTCAATATCGTCGGTGACGGGCCATACTTACCGACGCTCAAGAGTCTCGCGAAAGAACTCGGTGTCGAGGCCCGCTTTTGGGGCCACATCGACAATGATTCGCAGCAGCTCAAGGACCTGTACGAGACGGCGGCAATATTCGTCTTCACATCGGAGGCCGAGAATTTCCCGATCGTCCTGTTGGAGGCGATGATCGCTGGTGCGGCGGTCATTACCTCGAGCGGCACCGGCTGTGCCGAGGTGGCGTCGGATGCAGGGCTCCTGGTGCCGGTGCGCGATCCGCAAGCGATTAAACAGGCTCTGACGCGGTTCCTGCAAAACCCCGAACTGGCTCAGCAGCTGGGCTCTGCGGCGCGGGAGCGCGTGATTGCTCACTTCGGTTGGGACGGAGTGATTGATCGACATCTCGAGGTGTACAGTCGCTTCGTGCGCAAATGACGCGGGCCTTCGCGTCATATTTCGATTTTTTTTACCATAACGCACTGAGCATAGCGATGTAGCGCTCGGCCGCCGCGGGCTGTGCGTACGGCAACCGCACGTGTGTGAACTCGCTCACATTTCGCCGTGCCGGAGGAATCGATAATGCGCCCATCGATTACCAACTCGCACGGTCCGCATGGCAACAGTTCTCGATCGTCTGCCCCCGCCGCTGACGCGGCCGGTCTCATCCGCCGGCATCAATTGGCGCGCTCCGATCATACGGGCGGCGTTTCGTATGCAGACTCCGGAAGTTCTGCACGAGCTCGATCTGATTCACTCTCTCGAACGATCACCTCAAAGCCTGCGCAGGACTCGAGAAGAGCGCCTGGAGAGACTGCTGCATCACGCCTGGAGCCAGACGGACTATTACCACGAGGTATTGGAGCACTGCGGGGTGTGTCGAAATGGGCGTGTGAATCTCGATCGCTTCACCGATATACCCTTTTTGACCAAAGACATCATTCGTGCGCAAGGCGACCGGCTGCGGGCCAGGTCATTGCCGCCGGGGCGCAAAGGACAGAAGAATCGATCGGGTGGATCCACCGGGCAACCCGTCCGATTTTGGCAGGACAACGTCTATTGGGGCGTTACGATCGCAACCCGTATCTACCACTTCTCGACCGTCGGGAAGGAATACGGGCAGCGGGAAATGAAAATCTGGGGTAACGAACGCGACTTGCGGCTCGGCACACTCGGGTGGAGGGCGACACTTGAGAACTTCATCTACAACCGGAAGTTCGAGCAATGTTGGTACCTTCCCGAGCAGCGAATCCTGGAAATCATTCGCCACCTGAATGAATGGCAGCCGCAACTGCTATGGTGCTTCCGCGATGGCATCGATGGCGTGGCCAAATACATAAACGAGCATCAGATCAAGGTGCATACGCCGGCCGCGGTCGTGCTCGGCGGTGCGACGGTCTACCCATTCATGGTGCAGGCCATCGAAAAGGCATTTCTGGCGCCGGCGATCAGCGCTTACGGTTCGCGTGAAGTCGGTGCGGTGGCGTGCCAATGCCGCGAGCGCCGCGGCCTCCATATCGCGACTCAGGCGCACGTCGTTGAGACGATCGGGACTGATGAGCGGCCGGTCATGGAGCAGGACGGAGAACTGGCGATCACTCCGCTGCTGAACTATGCGATGCCGTTCATTCGCTACCGGATCGGGGATCGGGGCCGGTTGACAGAGCGTATGTGCGCCTGTGGCCGCGCCTTTCCATTGCTGGATGAGCTTACCGGCAGAGTCGTGGAGGTTCTGAGGAACCCGCGCGGCGAGCAGATCGACCCCGGATATTTCATTTGGATCATGGCCGAAAAGATCAATAACACGACATTGAAAAAAGGCCAGATCGTGCAAGAGGAAGATAACTCGATCACGGTCAATCTCGTGCTGGAGAAAGGAGTTAGCGCACCGCAAGCAACTCCGCATTTGAATGAGATTCGCAAGGCGATGGAAGTTGTGATGGGCACCGAGTGCCCGATTCGGTTCGCATTCTTGGATGACATTCCGCTCAGCGAATCGGGGAAGTATCCCTACATCGTTCGCCGCAAGACCATGGGCGCGCCCTCGAGCATGGCGGCCGTTGGATAAGCTGGTAGCGCGATCAATTGCGTTTCCGCCAAAGCGGCTTCGCGGCTATCCAATAGAGCGCGATAGTCCGTAGCAGCCAGCCCGCGCCGACCCCGAATACCAAACCCGTCAGCCCCCACCGTGCGCCGACCCACGCGCCGACGAATCCAAAGCCGATGGAGCACCAACCAATCACGCTGATCAGGAATAGGTCGCGAGCGGATCCCAAGGCATTGACGGCTGATGCGGCCAGGGAGCTGAGCACTTTGAGGGCACCGGTAACCAGGGCCGCGGTCAATAACGGCCAGCCAATCGCATAGCGATCGTTCAAAATCCAGTGCAACACGCTCGGAGTGATGAACCAAACGGTGACACCTGCGGCGGAGGCGGTACCCGCTACCACCAGCGCTTCGTGCGTGAAGACCTTGACCTGCTGCGCCGTCGTTTTGGCGTTGCGCAGGCCGGGAACCAAGGTATAACCGACTCCCATTTGAAGCATCTGAAACGGCGATCCGGCAATGGTGGCGAGCACGCTGAAGGTGGCAAGTTGGTGCAGATCGAGCAAGCGCGGTGTCAGGAGCCGCTCGAACGATCCTAGAATCATGCCGGCGCTTGCAAAACTCACGGCGGACCAACCCTCGGACCAGGCATAGCGACTAGATCCCTTCGGCGCCCCGGCCGGGGGCGTGGCCGCGCGCCATCCGAGTGCAGCGGTCAATAAAAGGCTCAAGGACATCGCAATAGCCGGCAGCAACGCGCTTCGCGCCCCAAACAGAAAACCAATTACGGCTGCAAGCAATAACGACGCATTGGTGCCGACGCTCAAAGCCAGGGCGGCGTTGAATCGCTGTTGACTTCGAAAATAGGCGACCGGCACAGTCTTGATGCCCCCTGCAATGACACAGACTGCCATCACCAATAACAGCGCGAGGGGCAGGGGGTACAAAGAACCCGCCACTGCAACCAGTGCCGCGGCGACCAGAATCGATGTGTGGAACACCTGTCGGTACAAGCGCGCGTCCGGCACAAAATGCCGGCGTACCAGAATCACGTCCGCTCCAATCGGCGCTATGCTGATGCCCACCATCACGAGTGAAAACATCAACGCAAAGCGCGCAAACTCTTCGGCAGGCAACGAGCGGGCCAGAAGCAGGTTCCCCACCGCCAGCGCGAGCCCGCTTCCGCCGAACCCCGTCGCCGCGCGCAGGGCCGACGAGCGCCACAAGGAGTGCAGTATTCTGCTGCGTGCGGGCTTCCGAAGCGGAGAGCGGTCGGAGTTCGTAACTGTCAAATCGGCACACCATCGATGAGAGCGCAGGAACGGGTCTTCGCGATGCGACAGCACTTCACTGTCACGTCGAGCGCTAATCGGCAATCAGGGTGTCTTGAAGTTCCGACCTTCGCGCCGACCAAGGCCTGGTTTGTGTTCAACGGCGCGCGAACTCGGAATCACCGCGAGACGATCAGCGGCAGATTGTAAATGATGTCGCGATACTCGCCCACCTAAGTGACGCGACACGAGAGCCCCTTAGGGAGCCGCCGCAATCTCATCGCGATAGTAATCGCGGAACCACTCGACAAAGTTGCGTACGCCGACTTCAACTGGAGTCGTTGGCCGGTATCCGATATCGTCCTGTAATTCGCGAACGTCGGCGAAAGTATCCGCGACGTCTCCGGGCTGAATCGGCAGCATGATCTTCTCGGCTTTTCTACCCAGCAAATCCTCGAGCACTTCGATGTAACGTAGTAAATCGATCGGCCTGTTGCTGCCAATGTTGTACAGCCGGTAAGGCGCCGGGCTGTACGCGGGGTCCGGATTGGCGCTATCCCAGCGAGGATTTGGTTGCGCGATCCGATCGAGCACGCGGACTACACCTTCCACGATATCGTCGATATATGTAAAATCACGTTTGTGATGGCCGTGATTGAACACCTCGATAGGGCGGCCCGCGAGTATCGCGCGCGCAAATAGAAACAGGGCCATATCCGGCCGGCCCCAGGGCCCGTACACCGTGAAGAATCGGAGGCCGGTCGTTGGGATGCGAAATATGCTCGAATAGCTGTGCGCCATCAGCTCATTCGCCCTTTTGGTGGCAGCATAAAGGGATACGGGGTGGGACGCGGGTTCGTGTTCCGAATAAGGCAGCTTGGAACTTGCGCCATAGACTGAGCTCGACGACGCGTAGGCCAGATGCGCGACCGCATTGTGGCGGCACCCCTCGAGCACATTGAGCATGCCGACCACATTGCTTTGGATATAGCTGCGCGGCTCTTTGAGTGAATACCGCACCCCTGCCTGGGCTCCCAGATGAACGACGCGCTCAAATTGCTCCTTGGCGAATAATGCGGCGATGGCCTCGCTGTCGGCCAGATCCGCAAGAACGAAACGAAAAGCCTGCTGGGTCCGCAACTTGCCGAGTCGCGCGTGTTTGAGGGCTACGTCGTAATACTCGTTCAAATTATCGAGGCCGACCACTTCGTCGCCGCGATCGAGCAGGCGCTGCGCCGTAGCGGATCCAATAAAGCCGGCGGCACCTGTGACGAGTATCTTCATCGTTGGGTTAGTATACCGTAGAGAGTCTTGGGGTCTGCGGGACCGGGAAGTTGCATCGAGATATCAGACGTAACATATCGCGCAGCGATGTGCGACACACTGCGCGCTTGTGCGAATATGGTTTGCCACGATACGACGAGCGAACCAATATCGTCCAACCCGGCGATGCAGAGCACTAGGGAGCGGCAGGTGGAAACGTGAAGAGAATTACTCGCCTTCGATCTGCGCGCCGGGACCCACATTCGAGCTTTCGCTATCTAAGTTCCGTCAAATCGGCGCTGGGTCGCCCATTGAATACCAGCCGGCTCGATACCAGGAAATTGACGAGCATGCCCGCCAGCGACCCCAAAGCGACGCCGATCGCCGGCGCGGTCGTCGAGCCCGCGTGCGTCCTTATGTAGACCGCGTAGATCGCGAAATTCACTACGCCCCCGGACAGGTTGAGCACGACAAAGCGGATCCATTCGCCGAGTCGATTGTCATTGCGCGAATCAGCGAATGTAAAGCGGCGATTCATGTACCAAGTAGAGGTCGCGGCGAGCGCATAAGAGACGATACGCCCACCGTAATAGTTCATCCCGAGCACATATAACGCCAGGTACAGCACGCCGGCGTCGACACAAAACCCAGCGCAGCCCACGAAACCGAATCTGATGATCTTGGGTGATCGCTTGTACGCGTCGCTCCAGCGCACTACCGCTCACCACCGAGTCGAATTGAGTTGTATCGTACGGGCACCGATAGATACCAAAGTCGCTTGACCTCGATGCGCCCGCGGCTCACGCTGTCGAGGATGAGCCCGCATGTGAAGGCGAGGAAGCTTAAAATCATCAGCGCAGCGGCGAGCAGCGCCGTCGGCAGCCGGGGGACGAGGCCGGTCCTCATGAATTCGAGGACCACCGGGACGCCGATTCCGATAGACAGCAGTGCAATGGCGATTGCCACGAATGAGAAAAACGCAAACGGTTTTTCTTCTTTGACCAAATAAACGATGGTACGCAGGATGCGGAACCCATCTTTGTAAGTACTGAGCTTGCTGGTTGACCCTTGCGGCCGCTCCTTGTACGAAATGCTCAACTCGGCGATAGGCATGCGCAATTGCAATGCATGAATGGACAATTCAGTCTCGATTTCGAAGCCGGCCGCCAAGGCCGGAAAGCTCTTGACGAATCGGCGCGAAAAGACCCGATATCCGGATAACAAGTCGCTCAGGCGCTTGCCGAATGCCTGCGTAACCAGACCGGTCAGCACCATGTTGCCGAGCCGATGGCCTCGCCGGTAGGCTTCCTTGATATCCGATTGACGAGCCGCATTGACCATGTCCAAGGATCGTGAAACGAGGAGCTCAACGAGCTCGGGTGCACGGCTCGCGTCGTAAGTGTCGTCGCCGTCAACCAGGACGTAGACGTCAGCCTCGATGTCGGCAAACATGCGACGCATGACATTGCCCTTGCCGCGCAGCGGCTCGACGCGGACTACGGCCCCGGCCGCACGCGCGATCTCCACCGTGCGGTCGGTTGATCCGTTGTCGTACACGAAGATCGTCGCGTCCGGAAGCGCGCGCCGGAAACCGCCGACGACATTGGCGATGGCGATCGCCTCATTCAGGCACGGAATCAGCACGGCGACCGACGGTCGCCTGCCCCCCGCAACAAGGGGGGCTAGTTCTTTTGCAGTCGATCCCATGTCCAACAGCGCGATCCTACGTTTTGGGCCTGCAGCGCGCCGTGCGCACGCGCCATGCGAGCGGTGGTGAAGAGGCGCCAGTGTGCCACTTCCAAAGCCTTCCCTGCACGTTCAATTGGCCTTCGATGTGAACTCCATCAGGAACCGCAATCAGGCATCGCCGTTGCGCCTTAAGGCATTACTCACCGTGCCGCGTTGCATGTCGCTTGCCGTAACTATATGATTTTACTAAATTAACTTGCTAATGACCACCACCCTAACTCCCCAGGCGCGATCACGCTGCGAGATCACCGCACTCGACCGCGCCCGCGAACGCGCCGCCGCGGCTCGAGCCGACTGAAATACCCCGCATTAATTCCGGCCCAAGGTGGCGGATAGACATAATCGAGAGCCTTTATGTAAATGGAGCGCCTGCAATGACTTGGCCTATAGTCGTTAGAACAATTCGCAGCAGAAAACGACAACACTTTGAACTGCCTGCCTCGAGCCCAGCGTCTTCGGTGCAGACTGTTTTTTGATTCGCTCGCCAAGGAACCATGTCTAAAAACAGATCGAGATTCTTTTCGAAATTGCAGGTCCACGTGAGTTTGGGGCCGCGATATGTATTGTTGGCAGTGCTCGGTCGAATACACGCGGTGCGGATCTTTGTTCAGTGGGTGGCGCGCACCAGGGGTTCCGCCGGTTCAAGCCGGCCAAATCGAGCGGTCGGCGCCATAGTGGATTTTGATCCTGGCATTGGTGCCAAAACACTGAAAGAGGACGGCGTACTCACAGGCTTTAGGCTGAAAGACAGCGTGCATTCCGAACTGCGGGACGCGCTTTTTGGTCAGCTTTGTTATGGCTCCGCGGACTTAAGATATCCATTTTTTTATCGCCATAAGCTTGATGCGGAACGTCGTTACCGGCAACGATTTCTGCAGGGTCATTACTATGGCATCACCAAGCTCGGTTCAGCTGCGAGTCGAGTAGTCGATGATGCGGGCTTGAATCAACTGCTTCGTGAATATTTTCGCACCGACCCACGCCTGGTAGGCGTACCTGCGTGGTGGAATTTCGCTTGCGATAGTTCGCACCAAGAACGCGTCAATGCGGCTCAAGAATTTCACTATGACGTGGATGATTATTTGGCATTGTCCGTGTTCTTTTACTTGACTGACGTGGATGCTTCGGCGGGACCTCATATCGTCGTTCGCGGAAGTCACGGCAGGAAGCGGTTACGACATGTTTGGTCGCCTTCCCGATGCCGCACGCATAGAGAGATGCTGGACGTTTACGGCGCGGACAGATTGCAAGTGATCTGCGGGCAAGCCGGGGCCGGATTTGTCGAAGATTCGTTCTGTTTTCATAAGGGACAGGAACCGACGGGGCGAGACCGATTGGTATTCCAACTTCGCTATTCGTTGTACGATTACGGCACCGGATCCGACTCGGCTCATCGGGAATGGATGGCCGCCGACCGCAGACCGATAGCGACCACAGTTTACCCCCGATAGCGCCGCTTTCCCCCCCCACCCTCGGTTGACCGCGGGTCAACATCGCGGCCATCGCCTCCAAGAAGGCACCGTCCAGCAGGTAGAAACTGCCAGCACGGATATATAAACGACTCCTTTTCATGAAAGCTCGCCGAGGCACATCGGTGGTGTGTTAGCGAACAGACACGCGGCGCGCCATTCGGGAAAGTCCGCCTCTGAAGTCATGGCGGTGGGCGCGTAGCGTGTACGCCGCGGAGCGACCGCGGGGCGTGAGGCGTAATCCTACGACGCATCGCAGTTGTTTCTCACAGTATTCACATATTGTAGGTGGCTAAATCTACAGCGTTCGATTGGAACTGCAGGATGATGCCATGAATACGACCGGTAACGACGTCGCGCTGCGGAGCCAGCCCTTCGCTGCTCAGGCGGCTGACAAGGCGCAAAGTGGCATTCGTAATGTCCGGCGATCCGCCGCCACGGTTGAGGGCTGGTTCTCGCATGAGGCGGAGCGGTCGCGCGCCCGCTCCGAGGTAGGTCTGAGGACAGAGGAGCGGGCGACTCTGAACATTCTCACCATCGTTGGGATGGCCTGCTTTTTTGCTCTGATGCTGGGTGTCGGATTCTTCGGTGAACGTCTGATGTGGTGAATGACCCATGAATCAATTTCATGAGGTTAAAGCTGCGGATGCCGACGGCGCGGTGAATTATGGCTTGGTCGACGTTCGCAACCAATGTGCGAGCACGCGCTGACCCAGAGGAGTCGATCCGAGGGGACCGCAGGCTTCCTGAAGGAAAAAGAAATCGCCGGACTCATTGGCCTCGACGAACACCGGTCCAAGCGGTGTGATGGCGATGTCGAGACCTAGAGTGACGTGCGGCTGAAGCCCGAGCGCGGCGCGCTCGGCGAGCTCGAGCGTTTCCCGCCACCATGGCAGCGTGACCGAGCCGAACCGCACCCCCGTATCGGGATGCACCGCGAAGACGCGCCGTCCGTACCTCGCCTTGGTCAGTCCAGTCTGGTTCAGCGCACCGCTCGTCAAATCGACGCCGACGGCGATGGCTCCCTGGCCCCAGTTGTCGACCACGGCGTTGCCCTGAGCGACTCTGAGACAGGCCGCAATGAGGGTGCAGCGGCCGTCTTCGACGAGGGTGGCGATGCGCACGGTATTGAGCGCGCCCGGGTTGAGGGCGGCAATGATCGGATGATTGCGCAGCACCGGCTGGATGACGACATTGCGCATCGACTCGATCAGCGCCGCATTGACCTCGGCTGCATCGACGCTGAAGGCGCCGTACCCGGCTCGGGAATCGATGGGCTTGACGAACAACGTTCCGCCATGTCTGCGCAGCGCCTCGGCCGCCGTGTCGGTCCCGACCGCCGCGCCGTCGCCTCGCACGACGGTCCCCGCGGTGCTGACGCTGAACAGCGTCCCGACACATCGGACGCCGGTTCCGGCCAAGGCCCGAATGGTCTCGAGCTTGTCGTTCAGCATACGCACGTGGGCGCGCGGGTTGTGATCGCGCCTAAAGTGCTGGATTAGCTTCGCCGGCAGGTAATCGATGAAGTCCGGCCGCGCCGAACGCTGGTACAGCCGGTGCTTGAAGTAATGATAGGGGACGCAGCGGTATCTCGCCCACAGCCCGCGCGTGTCCAGCCACTGTTGGCGCAATGATTTCTTGTCGCGAGAACCGAAATAGGGCCGAATCTCCGTTTGCAGAAACTCGACGTACTGGTTCACCATTGCCCGAGTTCCTGGATGAGCGGCCGAACCTTGCGATTGTATGACATTACCCGCGTACCGTGCGGCTGCCCATCCTCGAGTCGAGGTGCGGTCTGGCGAGCAAACTGATGAGGATGGCGCGGAAGGCCCAGCCAAGGCCCACGCCGTAAACCACACCGGTCAGTCCCCAGCGCTCTCCGACGACGGCACCGAGTAGTGCGACTCCGATGGAGGTCCAGCCGATCACGCTCAGCAGCGCAAGCTCGGCTGAGGATCCCAGCGCATTGATCGTCGCGGCCACGAGTGAGGCAAGCACCTTCAGGATGCCCACGCCGATCGCGGCCAGCAGGAGTGGCCGGCCGATGTGATAGCGTCCAGGGAGGAACCAGGCGAGGATAAACGGCGTCGCCAGCCAGACCGCGATCGAGGCCGCCAGGCACGTGCCCCCGACGACGAGTGCCTCATGGAAGAACAAATGACGGCGGCGCTCGGGGCTCGAGGCGTTGCGCAGCGCCGGCAACAGCGTGTAGCCCACGCCCAGTTGCAGCATTTGGAACGGCGATCCGGCGACGGTCGCCAGAACGCTGAATGTCGCGACTTGCGCCAATCCCAGCAGGTGCGGTATCACGAGGCGATCCAACGCTATGAGAATCGCCCCGGCGCCCGAAAAACTGACTGCGGACCATCCTTCCCACCAGGAATATCCTGCGACGGCTGCCGCCCCCGCCGTCGGCTTCGCGATCGCGCGCCACCCGAGCATTGCAGTGAAGGACAAACTGGCCAACATGGCGACGGCCGGCATGATTGCGGAATCCCCGTGCAGCAGGAGCGTCAGAATCGACGCGACGAGCACCGACGCGTTGGTGCTTACCGTCAGCATCAGTGCGAAGCCGAAGCGCTCGTGGCTGCGGTAATGGGCTACCGCAACAGTCTTTACGCCGCCCGCGACGATCGATACGAACAAGCTAATCAGCAAGGCGGGCCGCAAAGGGTACGCCACGCCAGCGATCGCAGCGAGCACGGCAGCGGTCAGTGTCGAGGTGATGAGCACCTGCCTGTGCAGCTTGGCATCAGGCTCGAATTTCCGCCGCGCGAGCACCACATCGGCGCCGATCGGCCCGATGCTGATGCCGACCATGATGATCGAAAAAATCAGCGCGAACCGGGCAAATTCCGCCTCCGGCAGCACGCGCGCCAGGATCAGATTGCCGCAGGCAAGCGCGAGGCCGCTCGCGCCGAGGGCCGCGGTCGCCCTTAAAGCCTGGGAACGCAGCAGCGAATATAGCAGTCGCACTGAAAGAAGTTTCGACGTCGTCGGGGCCGTCATCACTCAAGACAACTCTGATAAGCCGATATTTCCCGGGCAGCGATCCGTATTGCGAAAATCAATCTGCGGCACTGGGTGTGACCTTGAGAAGAACGACGCCATGTGGCGGGACCGCTATCTGGATTTTTCCGTGCAGCTTTCCGAGATCACTTCCGGTCCATACATTTCTGGCCCTGACGGTCGCCGTCAGCTTAAGATCGCTGAGTTTGATCTCGAGATTCGCGTCCGGCATTTCGCCAGATCGATTGAAAAAACCTACGGCCCTCGAACCATCGGCGAGCTTTTTGGCCCAGATCTCGTTCGTGCCTTGCATCCACACCCGAGTACCTTGGTTGCCCGCCGAGTCCTGATCGATCGCGATGACCTCTCGATTGGCCAACAACGCGATCGTTTGCGCCGTCATTGTCGCGAGATCGTTCCCGGCAAGTAGTGGCGCGGCAAGCAATGCCCACAAGCTCATGTGCGTCTGGTATTCCGCAGCGCTCATCCCACCGTTACCGATCTCCAACATATCCGGGTCGTTCCAATGTCCGGGGCCCGCATAGCGCGCGATCGCCGCCTCGCCAAAGCCATTCATCGCCATGCTGTCATAGTTGTCCGAAATATCGGCGGTCGTACGCCACAAATTGCCGCCGACCGACGCGCCCCAATTCCAGACGGCATCGACGCCGTATTGACACAAGCTGTAGACGATAGGGCGGCCGGTATCGCGGAGCGCTCGATACATTCGAGCATAAGCATCGATCATCAACCGATGCCTTTGCTGCTTCGTCTTGGCCTTTGCCATGACCTCGTCATGGAAGGAGCACAGATCGTATTTCAGATAATCCACGCCCCAATCGGCATAGGTCTTGGCGTCTTGCTCCTCGTGACCGTAGCTGCCTTCAAAGCCCGCGCAAGTTTTCGCACCGGGCGACGAATAGATTCCGAGTTTCAGGCCCTTGCCGTGCACGTAGGCCGCGAGCGCTTTCATATCGGGAAATTTAGCGTTCGGATGAATGACTCCCTGTCCATCACGGACGCCCTGCCACGTGTCATCAATGTTGATATAGATGTAGCCGGCATCGCGCATCCCACTACTCACCATGGCGTCCGCCTGCGCGCGTATCACCGAGTCGCTCACCTTGTCCGCAAAGTGATTCCAACTGTTCCACCCCATCGGCGGTGTGCTTGCCAGAGAGGGCTGCTTTGCCGATGCACTGCTGATCGTCGAGACGATGGCGCAAGCCATCATAAAATCAGTCAGCACACAAATGGATCTAAGGCTTCGCATAATTCGACTGACCTCATTGTTTGCGGACTTCCCGCTCGTGGGGAAGATGCTCAGGCGTAAATTGGCTTGCGCCGTAACGCACGAGTGCTGCGGTCGCCCGCTATGGTGGCGCAAAGGGGCCCTGCCGTATGAACGCGGGAAATACGCCAACCCTGCGTGAAGTATTTATACGTGTTTACCATATTGTTGCGTAAAATCAGTATTTTACAGTTAACCAAGTAAGCCACGAAAGCCGTTAAAATCGTCCCAAAGGCCGCGCGAACATCAAGCGGCATTTTCAATGCGTAGGGACATACCGATCCATCGAAGAACCGAGCGGGCGAAGTTGCTCGCGCGGAACGAGCCGCACTGGGGCCCGCCGCTCGCGGTCAATTGTCACTTAGGATATCGAAAGACCGTGAAGGGCGTCGAATCGTGGATTGCGAGGCGCAAGACCGAGGGCAAGCGCGAGTACCAATATCTCGGCCGAGTGACGAGCGTGTTCGAGTTCAAAGAGGCGCGAGCGGCAGCGGAAAAATGGTTCACCGAAAAAGGGGAAGGCGTCAAGGACGGCAACGCGACGATCGCGGACGCTTGCCTCGCCTACGTTGAAGACCGCCGGACCGAAAAGTCCGAGAAGAGCGCGCACGATGCCTTGAAGCGGTTCGAGCGGACCGTGTTTGGCACCCCGTTCGGGGCGACACCGTTGGCGAAGCTGAAGCATCCGGCGATCAAGGCATGGCGCAATTCAATGGTCGAGCCGGCTTCCCACGACAAGAAGCCGCTCAGCAAGGCTGCCGGCAACCGCACCATGACCGCGTTGAAAGCCGCTCTGAACCTGGCTGTCGACAACGATTTGGTGAGCGCGGCCAAGAAGGTCGATTGGGCAAAGGCAAAGCAATACCCAAAGGAAGAATCGAGCAAGCGCCGCGACCTGTATCTTGACCTCAAACAGCGGCAGGCCCTGCTCGAGGCTGCCGCAGGTGCGGTCCGCGATCTCATTGAAGCGACGATGCTTACCGGCGCTCGCGCGGGCGAGCTCACATCCGCTCTACGCAGCCAGTTCGATCAGCGTAGCGGCACTCTGACCCTGCGCGGCAAGACGGGCGAGCGGCAAGTGCCCTTGTCGGCCCCGGCAGCGAAACTATTCGAACGGCTGGCTAAGTCCAAACTGCCGTTCGCTCATCTGCTCGTACGGGACGATGGCAAGAAGTGGAACCATAGCGACTGGGACGAACTCGTCCGCGATGCGGCGAAGGAAGCGAAGCTTCCGAGCGGAGTTTGCTTGTTCACGATGAGGCACAGCTTCATCACAACCGCATTGCAGGGCGGCTTGGCGGTGAGCGACCTTAGCCGCCTCGTCGGCACCAGCACTACGATGATCGAACGTAATTACCACCATCTGATACGCGACCACGTGCGCGAGCGACTGGCCGGCGTAATGATGTCATGAGTACGGAGTTAGCCGCGCGCCATGGCCCTGCCTGCCGCGGAGTAACGCAAGCTGTTAACAGGCTCATATTTGCACCGACGCGCGGTGATGGGCCGAGACTCCGAACACGAGCCTAAAAAGGAGTTTCCCTCCACTCGACGTCATTGGATCGTCTTGCCGACGATTGCCGAGAATTGGCTTTCAGCGTTGGCCGTGTTGATAGCGGCTACCTCGAAATACCAATTACCCGGCGACAGCTTCGTAAGCTCTGCACCAGTTGCACTGGCGGGCGTGACGGATATCTTGCTGTTGAGGGCGGTAGCGCTTGTTCCGTAGTGAACTACGTAGCCCGCTAAGTTCGTTAGGGACGATCCATCGGTATTTTGAGTGGGTGGGGACCAACTAAGGGACGCGGTGCTTGCACCCGATTGGCCGACCGGTGCGGGCTCCACGGTGATGCTGACTGCCGGCAAGGCGGCGCTCTGCGCACCATTCGATACGCTAACAATGATGTCGGCATCGGTTGCTACGCTGGCTATGGAGGGTGTGCCGGATAGCGTCCCCGTCGTCGCGCTGAACTGCGCCCAGGCCGGCTTGTTCGCCACCGCGTACGTCAAAGAAGAACCGGCCGACGCCACGACGGTCGGCCTGAAACTGTAAAATTGTCCGACTTCGGCCGTCGTCGCCGGCGCGCCCGATATCTGCAGCGTCTGCGCGTTCAGCATGTACGCAAAGCTCCCGCTAGTGACCGATGTTCCAAGCAGATTCGACGAGTACGCGTAACCGCTGTTATCCCAACCTCCGTTGGCCGCCGCCGTGCCGTTGCTGACGACGCCGACCACGTTATCGACCGACGCGAGATTGAC
>Ga0182030_10006485_pt1 | contig 24680 bp, 25 predicted proteins | sample 812S3MmetaG_FD_121299 | JGI IMG/M metagenome (GOLD analysis project Ga0182030, IMG submission 121299) | Permafrost microbial communities from Stordalen Mire, Sweden - 812S3M metaG (Illumina Assembly) | ecosystem: Environmental > Terrestrial > Soil > Wetlands > Permafrost | place: Sweden...
CTTGGCGCGGCCGAGCAAGGCCAGGGTCACGTTCTCGAGCTTGATGCCGAGCTCTTCGGAGATGAGCTGGCCCGCGGTGAGAATCGCAATGTCTTCGAGCATGGCTTTGCGGCGATCCCCGAAGCCCGGCGCCTTCACGGCGGCGACCTTCAAGCCGCCGCGCAGCTTGTTGACGACCAACGTTGCGAGCGCTTCGCCCTCGACGTCCTCGGCGACGATGACGAGAGGCTTGCCGGTCTGCACGACTGCTTCGAGAACCGGAAGCAGAGCCTGCAGCGAAGACAGCTTCTTCTCATGGACGAGAATGTAAGGGTCCTCGAGCTCGGCGACCATCTTCTCCGCATTGGTGATGAAATAGGGCGAGAGATAGCCGCGGTCGAACTGCATGCCTTCGACGACGTCGAGCTCGGTCTCGAGGCTCTTCGCCTCCTCGACCGTGATCACGCCCTCGTTGCCGACCTTCTGCATGGCGGTCGAGATGATCTGCCCGACCGACACGTCGCCATTGGCGGAAATCGTGCCGACCTGAGCGATCTCGTCGTTCGAGGTGACCTTCTTCGAATTGGCCTTGAGATGGGCGACGATGGCCTCCACCGCGAGGTCGACGCCGCGCTTCAGGTCCATCGGGTTGAGGCCGGCGGCGACTGCCTTGGTGCCTTCCCGAACGATTGAGGCGGCGAGAATGGTCGCGGTCGTCGTGCCGTCGCCCGCTACGTCATTTTGCTTGGAGGCGACTTCGCGCACGAGCTGCGCGCCGAGATTCTCGAACTTGTCGGACAGTTCGATTTCCTTGGCGACGGTCACGCCGTCCTTGGTGATGCGCGGCGCGCCAAAAGATTTTTCAATGACGACATTGCGGCCTTTCGGGCCGAGCGTCACTTTCACCGCATTGGCGAGGATGTCGACGCCGCGCAGCAAGCGATCGCGGGCATCCGACGAGAAACGGACGTCTTTAGCTGCCATGTTAAAACTCCTGAACCGAGGTCCTAAAATATTGGTTTAAAGGCTTTCGCGGGACTCAGGCGATGACGCCCAGGATGTCGCTTTCTTTCATGATGAGCAGATCCTGGCCATCGATCTTGACCTCGGTGCCCGACCATTTGCCGAACAGCACTTTGTCGCCGGCCTTCACATCGAGCGGCGTCAGTTTGCCGCTTTCATCGCGACCGCCCGGGCCCACGGCGATGATCTCGCCTTCCTGCGGCTTCTCCTTGACGGTGTCGGGGATGATGATCCCGCCTTTGGTCTTTTCCTCACCTTCGAGACGCTTGACCACGACGCGGTCGTGCAAAGGACGAAAGCTCATGTCTCCTGGTTCCCATGATGGGCCGCTGGGAGGCGCGTTTCCCGCGCTGGGCGCGCCCCGCGAACCTTGCGGCTGGATTAAAATTACGCCTTGTTAGCAGTCTCAATCATTGAGTGCTAACGGCCGCCCGTAAATAAGCACCTTGCCCTAAACTGTCAAGGCGACAGCTTAGAAAGACGCCGTTCGACGCGCCGACGTCGAGCAAGGCAGCCATTCCTGACCTTCCGTCGGTAGGGCTCCAGAGCGAGCTTCCTCGAGATCGCAACTTTCTGAATTCAGGGGAAATCATTCATTGAAAAGGGGGGCGCCGGCTCGCGTCGCTCGGCCGGCGCCATCTCCCTCAGGCCGCGAGGGGCGGAATCCGCAGCACTTGTCCCGGATAGATTTTGTCGGGATGGGACAGCAAAGGCTTGTTGGCGTCGAAAATCACATTATATTTCGGCCCGTTGCCCTGGCCATATTCGGTTTCCGCGATCTTCCAGAGCGTATCGCCTGATTTGACCGTGTAGAATTTCGACTCTGGCTCCGATTTGGCTGCGGTCAGATCGTTCTGGACTTTGGCGACGCCGACGGAATTGCCGACCGCGAGCGCAATTTTCTCGGCTTCCTCGGTCGAGGCGGCGCTTCCGGAAAGGATGACCTTATCGCCTTCGATTTTGATGTCGGTTTTAGACAGGTCCAGTCCGTGTTTTTCGGCCTCCTTCTTCAATTGGTCGGCAGGGGCAGGCGCGGTTTCGGATGCGCCAACGATTTTCGCGCCAACCGATTTGGCAAAGCTCAATAGGCCCATTTCTGCACCCTCCTTCATCGAATTCGTGAAAAAACTTTTGCTAGGAATAGAGTTCCGACGGGAGCGCCTTGAAGCAATTGCGGTTCGATCGAGTCTCCGGATTTTCGTAAACCGGTCCGGACATGCAAACGGATTCGGTCCGCCTCGACCGCGCCCGGTCCACGAAAGTAACGCGCGAAGCTGGATTTGTTTCCTTGATCCATGCTCTGTTCTCGCCTGAATGCGGCGGCGGCGCATTCATTCGCCATGGAATTTTTCACGTTTCTGGAATTACGGCATGAACGCCCAATCGGGCTCTGGGATTATACCGGCCGTTGCGCTCGTGACGGGCGCGGCCAAGCGCATCGGATTGCGGATTTGCGAGCGTCTCTCGCTTGCTGGCTACGCCGTCGTGCTTCATTGCAGGCCGTCCTCGCGCGTTGACGCTGAAGCGGCGGCGGCGAGGATGGCGGCGCAGGGCGGCAAGGTCAGCGTTCTCGCCCTCGATCTTGCTGACGCCAAGGCGCTCGGGCGTTTGATCGAGGAGGCCGGCGCGATCTTTGGGCCGCTTGCTCTTCTCGTCAACAACGCGGCGATTTTCGAAGAGGACGACGCCGCCGATTTCGATCTAGAGCGATGGGATAGGCATTTTTCGATCAATCTTCGCGCGCCGGCTGTCCTTTCGCGCGATTTCGCCCGGCAATTGCCGACGGACGCGGAAGGCGCCATCGTCAACATCATCGATCAGAGGGTCTGGCGTCCAACGCCGCAGTTCTTCTCCTATACATTGAGCAAAACCGCGCTTTGGACGGCGACCCGCACGATGGCGCAAGCCTTTGCGTCGCGCCGAATCCGCGTCAACGCCGTCGGCCCCGGCCCCGTTCTGCCAAACGACAATCAAGGCGAAATCGGCTTTGTGCGGGAGGTCGAAGGCCTGCCGCTGCGCCGGGCGATTGAGCTCGACGACATCGCCGACGCGGTCCTCTACCTCGCCAAGGCGCGCAATGTGACCGGACAGATGATCGCCGTCGACGCCGGTCAGCATCTCGCCTGGCAGACGCCCGATGTCGTGCTTTGAAAACTTGGGCGATTTTCCTGGCGGGTGGCGGATCGCCCATTGCCTTGCTTAATCGGCGCTGGGCAGACGCCTGATCGTGAATTCGATGCGCCCATCGGAGAGTTCGCGCCAAAATTCGATTTCCGTCATATAGGCGGCCTTTGGAAACTTGGTGAACCATTCGCGCGCCTTATCGCGCGCCTCGCCGCGCGGCAGCACATAGGTTTCGCGCCGCCATGCGCCGCCAGCCCCAGCGCCGGCTTGGTCTCGCGCGCGCTTGCCGAGCCGGCGCGCTACGTCCGATGGCGTCTTGTGCTCCGCGCTCATCGCGAACTCCTGAACCCACGCAAGACATCATAGCGCGCGGCAGCCGCCGTAAAAACCTCGACCCGCGCGCATTTTACGCACGTATTTAACGAATGCGGGCTTGAGCCGGCGCTACGGCCAGCCGAGCGCAGCGGCGCATGCGCCCAACTTGGCTTACGGCTTGCCTGAAGCGGAGCGCTCATCTTGGCTTACGCCTTGCCTTGCTCATCTTGGCTTACGCCATGCCTTGCTCAACTTGGCTTACGCCTTGCATTAAGGTCGAGCAGAAGGATGAAGGGCGAAAATTCTCGCGAAGGCCGAACCAAATTCAGGAGTTGTTTCAATGTTCGCTAAGGCTTGCGATTTGTCCGAGCTGATCGAGGGAAAATATGATGTCGCGGTCGTAAACCGGACACTCTGCCTTATCATATGGCCGGAAGGCGGTGATCCAAAGGCGTTCCAGGGCATGTGCCCCCACGCGAAGGAGCCTCTCGCGGACGCGCGCTTCAATGGCAAAGAGCTCGAATGTCATCATCACGAGTGGACGTTCGACGGGACAACCGGCAAATGCGTCAAGGGCAAGCCCTGCAGCCTCGCCGAATATCCCCTGAAGGTCGAGGATGGCGCGGTATTCATCGACGTCGAGGGCATAGAGCCCAACTATCTCGAAGGGCCGCCAAAACAGCCAGGCATCATGCGCTAAAAAATCTCAGGTTCGGCTTGCGGCGGCGGGTCGATTTTGGCCCCCGCAGATGTGAGCTTGGCGGGATGTTTCATCCCGCTTCGCCCTGTGCGATTGACCGTTTTGACTGATTGACTGCGTCATCGAGCAGCTCAGCCAAGCGTCGTGGGTCGTCGGGAAATCCCGCGCTGATCCAAAGGCTCTCCAAACGCCTCAAAGCGTCGCCGATGGCCCGGCCTTCCGTGACGCCGCGAGCCGTGAGATCGGCGCCGGAAAATGGGAGACGCGGCTCCGCCGCATCATGAAGGAAGCCGCGCGCAATATCCCATTCGTCGGCATGAGGCGCGCGCGCCTCGGCTTGCGCTAGGAAAGCGGCGTCGAGCGCTGCTGTGCGGCCGTGGCGAAACAGCAAGCGGAGCAGTTCATCTGGCTTTGGAGGGTCTTCCCGGCCGTGCTGCTCCATGTGGGCGATCGCAGCGCGTTCGAGGCGCTTGAACTCAGCATTGGACAGGCGCAGGCGCTCGCGCAGGCGTTCCGCGTCCTCGGGCAGATCGAGGCAAAGGGCGGCGAGCCGCAGGAGCGGATCCTGCGGCTGGCTCGGGGCGATGGCGGCGAGCCGTCGCAGCCGGGCGGGATTAGGCGCCGAGGCGAGAAGCGGCCCCAGCAGACCGGCCCAGCAAATTTCCTCGCTGACCTCAACCGCCCGCCGCGCGCAAAAGAGCTTCAAGATTTCGGCGCGGACTCTTTCACGCGAAAGAGAGGCCAGGCCTTCACGCTCGCGTAGCGCCGCTTCGAGCCCGGCGGGATCGAGCGGGCCTTCGCCGAATTCAGCAGAAAAGCGGAAAAAGCGCAAAATGCGCAAATAATCCTCGCGGATGCGGCGAACTGGCTCACCGATAAAGCGAACCTTTTTTGCGGCAATGTCGTCGAGGCCGCCTGCGTAATCGAAGAGCCTGCCGTCGCGCGCCATGAAAAGCGCGTTCATCGTGAAATCCCGCCGCAAGGCGTCGGTCTCGAAGTCGCGGCCAAAGCGGACTTTGGCCCGACGTCCGTCCGTCTCTACGTCCTCGCGCAGGCTGGTCGTCTCGAAAGTCTTGCCCTCGACGAGCAGGGTCACCGTGCCATGCGCGAGCCCAGTCGGGATGCATCGCAGGCCAGCGGCCTTAGCCCGCGCCATCACGATCTCTGGAGCTGCGGTCGTAGCAAGATCGATTTCGTGAACAGGACGTCCGAAAAGGGCGTTTCGCAACGCCCCGCCAACGATCCTCGTTTCATCTCCATCCCGATCAATGGCGGCGAAAATTTGGACCAAGGCTTGATCTTGCAGCAACGCTGTTGCGGCGTCCGGCGCCCTGGAGCATGTCCCGAATAAGTTGATCGACTTTTTCGACGAGGACATGCTTAAGCCCTATGAATTTGAGCGCTTCCTTTTCGCTCACGTGCGGCCGCGTGATCGGGAGCCGCTCTAACGATGGCGCGCGCGATCGGCGCAATTCATTGCAGGCGCCCCGGCGCCAGCTTGCCGTTTTCGATATGGGCCGGCACATAGGCGCCCTGATATCGAACCGCGAAAATGCCGAAGGCGAACATGCCCGCGACGGCGATCACGAGGCCGGCCAAGGCGAGCGACGAGACCGCGCCATGGGTCCAATGATCCACCGAGAACGGGTAGGTCCGGCGCAAGGCGAGGTAGATCAAATAGACGACGAAAGGTGACGCGAACAGAAGCGCCGGCTCGAGCATGATGCGCCACATCAGGAATATAGCCTCTCATAGAGATTGCGGAGAATGCCCGCCGTGACGCCCCAAATATAGCGCTCGCCATAAGGCATCGCATAAAAATGACGCATCCTTCCGTCGAATTCGCGCGCATCGAGCGTATGATTGGCTGCGTTCATGAGAAACGCGAAGGGAACCTCGAAAGCATCCTCGACCTCATGCGGATTGATTTCGAGGACAAGCGGCGGCGTGACTTTGGCCACGACAGGAAGAATGTGAAAACCGGTGCCGGTCAAAAAGGGATCGAGATAGCCGAGCGGCTCGACGCGGCGGATGTCGAGGCCGATTTCCTCATGGGCTTCGCGCAGCGCGGCTGCGATCGGGCTTGCGTCTTGCGTTTCGATCTTGCCGCCGGGGAATGCGATTTGGCCGGAATGGACGCGCAAGGCGGCAGCCCTTTGGGTCAAAATGACCTTTACCTCGCCCGGATAGGCGACCAATCCAACGAGGACCGCCGCCGATCGCGCGCTGGGGGAATGCGCAACCCTGGCTGTTGGTTCATTCAGCGCGTGATCTCCCAGCGCAAGCGCGCCAGCCGGACAGTCGCGCGCGGGCGCAACGAGGGAGAGGCGAGACGTGATATGGGCGAAGACGTTTTCTGACGCAAAGCGCTTTTCAGATGGCGCTGCGGCCCGCATCGGCGCTCCCGCTTTTCCTGATCGCTTCATTCGTCTCGGCGGCTTCGACGTCGGCCGCATCCGCGAGTAGAAAGAAGGCTCCGGCCGAGGTTGCGCCGAAGCGCCGCGCGCCTTCATGCTCCCTGGTTTCGCAAAGCGCAACGAGATCGAGCATCAGGGCTCGGTTGACGAGCGCCCATAGGCCCCCGCGCACAAGGACATAGGGCTTCACTCCGTCGGCTTCGCCTTGCTCGAATCGCAGCGGATGTTCGGCGTCGACCGTGATCCAGTCGTCGACATTGGTCCGAAACCGCAAGATTTGACCTTCCCCCTCGTTCGTCGCCGTCATTTCCACCGCGACGAAGGGGGCGTCCTCGACCGCGACGCCAACCCGTTCGACCGGGGTCACGAGAACGAAGCGGTCCGGGTCCTTGCGTAGGATCGTCGAGAAAAGCCTGACGAGAGCGGGCCGGTTGATTGGCGTTCCCTGATAGAACCAGGAGCCGTCCCGCGCAATTCTCATGTCAATATCGCCGCAAAAGGGCGGATTCCAGCGCTCCACTGGCGGCGAGGCCCCTCGCGGTTCGCTGCTCGCGCCAATAGCTTCTATGGTTTCGGCCAAGCCCTCAAGGGCCAAGTTTTGGGCCTCGCCGCCGGCGGAGAAATCTTCAGTCATAATCTGAGTCCCAAGGCCATGCGATAATCTATAGCAGTCAAACCGATGTGATTAGAGCCGCCCCGATCGACATTGCGATTTTGATGACTAATCTAATCAGCTATAAGCGAAGGGAAAGCGATTGGATTTCTTCGGGGCGGCGCGTCAAAAAGGCAGGATCATATGGCGGAAGCAATCACGGCTTCGTTCGAAGCCGCCATGGCCCGAACCGCGGAGACCGCGCTGGAGCGGATCGCGGCGGCGCGCGCTTCGATCGAAACCGTCATCTTCGGCCAGGGAGAGGTCGTCGAGCAAAGCTTGGTCACGCTTTTGTCCGGCGGGCATGGGCTGCTCGTCGGCGTGCCGGGCCTCGCCAAGACGAAGCTCGTCGAAACCTTAGGAACGGTCCTTGGCCTGAACGCCCGTCGCGTCCAGTTCACGCCGGATCTGATGCCGGCCGATATTCTCGGCTCCGAGGTCTTGGAGGAGGCGGCCGACCGCCGACGCAGCTTTCGCTTTGTCCAAGGCCCGATCTTCGCGCAATTGCTGATGGCCGATGAGATCAACCGGGCGAGCCCGCGAACGCAGTCCGCGTTGCTTCAGGCCATGCAGGAATATCATGTTTCCGTCGCTGGCGAACGGCACGACCTGCCGCAGCCCTTTCATGTCCTCGCGACGCAGAACCCGCTCGAGCAAGAAGGCACTTATCCGCTGCCCGAAGCCCAGCTCGATCGCTTCCTCATGCAAATCGACGTCGCCTATCCCGACCGCGCCGCGGAACGCCGCATTCTCATCGAGACGACCGGCGACGCAAAGACGGAAGCAAAGCGCGTCATGAACGCGGAAGAGCTGATGGCGACGCAGCGCCTCGTGCGCCGGCTGCCTGTCGGCGAAAGCATTGTCGAGGCCATTCTCGATGTCGTCCGTTCGGCGCGTCCGGGCGAAGGCGATCCGGCGATCACCAAGCATGTCGCTTGGGGTCCAGGCCCCCGCGCCGCGCAAGCCTTGATGCTGGCGACCCGCGCCCGCGCGCTTCTCGGCGGCAGGCTTTCGCCTTCGATCGACGACATCGCCGCCCTCGCTGTCCCGGTATTGAAGCACCGCATGGCCCTCACCTTCGCCGCGCGCGCCGAGGGCGAGACGGTCGCCGATCTCGTGACCCGGCTTACCGGGCGGCTTGGCTGACCATGCCGCAGGCGCGACTGCTCGACAAGGACGAAAGCCGCGTCGGCCCGCGCCAACAGGACGATGCTCTTCTCCTCGCGCGGCGTTTCCCGAGCCTGCTCGTCGCCGCCAGGGAGGTCGCGGCGAGCGTGATGCATGGCGTGCATGGACGAAGGCGCGCCGGAGTGGGCGAGACCTTCTGGCAATTTCGTCCGTTTGTCGCCGGCGAGGCGGCGAGCCGGATCGATTGGCGCCGCTCCGCCAGGGACGACCGCCTCTATGTGCGCGAGCGGGAGTGGGAGGCGGCGCATACGGTCTTCATCTGGATCGATCGCTCCGCGTCGATGAGATTTGCGTCAAGGCTCGCTTTGCAGCCGAAGATCGACCGCGCGCTCGTGCTCGGTCTCGCCGCCGCCGATCTTCTGATGCGCGGCGGCGAACGCGTCGGCCTGCTTGGCCTCATGCGTCCGATTGCGGTCAGGAACATTGTCGAACGCTTCGCCGAAACATTGCTGCAGGAAGAAAGCGCCCCTGACTTCGAGCCGGCGGAGCTTCCGCCCGCAGCGAATCTCGCGCGCAATGCTCAGGCAATTCTGATCGGCGATTTTCTCAGCGATCCGGGGGATATTTCGAGAATGATCGAGACTTTGAGCGGCGCCGGTGCGCGCGGTCATCTCGTCATGATCGCCGATCCGGTCGAGGAGACGTTTCCTTTTTCCGGGCACACCGAATTCATCGACGTCGATTCGCCGGCGCGGCTGCGCGTCGGACAGGCTGAGACGTTCCGCGACGAATATGTTCGCCGGCTCGCCGCCCATCGCGATGCCATCCGAGAGGCGGCGCGGGCGAGGGGATGGAGTTTGATGCTGCATCGGACCGATCGGCCAGCCTCCGAGGCTTTGCTCGCCTTGCGAATGCAGCTCGAAGCCAATTTCGATCATGCTTCGCGTGGGCTTACGCCCTGATGCTCGGCCTCCCCCTCGCTTTCGCGGCTCCTCTTGTCCTCGGCGCGCTCGCCGGTTTGCCGCTGCTTTATTACCTCCTGCGCATCACGCCGCCGCGGCCGCGCCAGACGCCGTTCCCGCCATTGCGCCTCGTTCTTGACCTCCGCCCCAAGGACGAGACGCCCTCGCGGACGCCATGGCCGCTTCTGCTTTTGCGCCTTGCGATCGCCGCCTGCATCATTCTCGCCATGGCGGGACCGGTCTGGAACCCCTTGCCCGCCGTCGAGGCCGGGGAGGGCCCTTTGCTCGTCGTCATTGACGATGGCTGGCCGGCGGCGCCGAGCTGGGATCGCAGGATCGCCGCCGCCGCGGAAAGAATCGAGGCGGCAGGACGAATGTCGCTGGCGATCGCCGTCGCAGCAACCTCGGACGAAGGCCGCGAGATTACGCCGGTTGACGTCGGCAAAGCGCTGGAGCGGTTGCGCGCCATCAAGCCGGCGCCCTTTGCGCCTGACCGGCTCCTAGTCCTCGGCCGTATTGAAAAATTTACCGCCAATCATCCCAATAGCTCGATTGTCTGGATCGCCGACGGCATTGAGCTCGGCCACGCGCGCGAGTTCGCCGCGAAGCTTGCAGCGTTGCCGGCGCATATTGCGATCGTGACCGGCGCCGATCCGGTTCGAGCGCTGGCGGGGCCGGAAAATCAAGCTGGAGGTCTCGAGGCGCGCGTGCTGCGCTCGGAGCCAGGCGGGCCTGAGCGTGGCCTTGTTCGCGCGCTTGATCTCAAGGGGTTCGCGATCGGTTCGGCGGCTTTCGATTTCGCCGCGGCGAATGAAACGAAGGCCCGATTTGAAATGCCTGTCGAATTGCGCAACGAGGTCGCCCGGCTGGAGATCGCGGATGAACGTTCCGCCGGGGCGGTTTCGCTTCTCGACGAACGCTGGCGCCGCCGCCGCATTGGCCTCGTCAGCGGCGAAACGGCCGATGTGTCGCAGCCGCTTCTCGCGCCGAATTACTATCTCGTGAAGGCTCTGTCGCCCTTCGCCGACATGCGCGAGGCGAGGGCCGGAGCCGCCGATCCGATCCGCGCCTTGCTCGAGGAGCATGTGGCGATCATGATCCTCGCCGACATTGGCGCGGTGTCGGGACCGGCGCATGAGGATCTTCTGCGCTTCGTCGAGGATGGCGGCATTCTCTTGCGCTTCGCCGGCTCGCATCTCGCCGGCGCGTCGGACGATCTCGTCCCGGTCCGGCTGCGCCGCGGCGGGCGGGTGCTCGGCGGGTCGATGTCCTGGGATACGCCTAAGACGCTTGCGCCCTTCGAGCGGCGAAGCCCATTCTTCGGGCTGGCGGTTCCATCGGAAGTCACGGTGACGCGTCAGGTTCTGGCCGAACCAGATCCGGGCCTTTCCGCCAAGACGCTCGCCCAACTTTCGGATGGCACGCCGCTCGTGACCGCCATGCGGCTTGGCAAAGGCATGACAATTTTGTTCCATGTAACGGCCGATACGACCTGGTCAAACCTTCCGCTTTCTGGATTGTTCGTCGATATGTTGCGCAAGATCGTCGTTTTGTCAGGCGAAACCGAGAAAGACGCGTCCGCAGGGCACGGCGTCGGAGGACAGGCCGAGGAACAGCGCATGGTTCCCCCTAATCGAACTCTTGACGGATTTGGCGTTCTCGGACCTCCACCGCCGAGCGCCAAGCCCATTCCGGCCGGCTTCGACGGGCCAGCAGACGCCGAGCATCCGCCCGGACTCTATGGGGCTGCGGACGCCCTCATCGCGGTCAACGCCTTGCAGCCGCAAGCGACGATCGCGGCGGCGGATTTCTCCGGTCTTGGCGTGGCGGCGGAGCCCTTGCGAGGCTCCAAGCCGATTGACCTGAAGCCCTGGCTGATCGCTGGCGCGTTCCTGTTGTTCGCCGCCGACGCGCTGGCGTCCCTCTGGCTCTCCGGAGGCCTGCGCCGGCAGTCGCGTCGCGTGGCCGCAGGTCTCGCGCTGCTCATTCTCGGTTGCGGCGTTTTGGTTGCGCCGATGCGAGTCCTAGCCGATCCCACGGCGGCGCCAGCGCTTTCGCCCCGCGATCTCGAATCGGCGCTGACGACGAGGCTCGCTTATGTGGCGAGCGGCGATCCGAAAGTCGACGAGGCGAGTCGGCAGGGTCTTGCGAGCCTCTCCCGCTCGCTCGCGCGGCGCACCTCGCTCACGCCTGGCGATCCGGTCGGCGTCGATCCCGCGCGCGATGAATTGAGCTTTTATCCGCTCCTCTATTGGCCGATCGTGGCGACGCGCCCGCAACCGCCGCAGGCGGCGATCGCCAAGATCCGCGGCTTCATGAAGCAAGGCGGCACGATCATTTTCGACACGCGCGACGCGCTTGCGGCGCGTCCAGGCGGCGCGCCGACTCCGGAAGCGCGATGGCTGCGGCAGTTGCTCGATGGCGTTGACGTGCCCGAGCTCGAGCCGGTGCCGCCCGATCACGTCGTGACGAAGACCTTCTACCTCATCGACGGGTTTGTTGGCCGCTATGCGATCGGGGAGACCTGGATCGAGGCCTTGCCGCCGGCCCCTGCAGACGGCGGCGCGCGACCGGCCCGCTCCGGCGATAGCGTCTCGCCGATCATCATCACCTCGAACGATCTCGCCGCCGGCTGGGCGAGCGACCCCGACGGCGAAAGCCTCTATGCGCTGACGCCCGGCGGGCGACGGCAGCACGAGCTCGCGCTTCGCGGCGGCGTCAATCTCGTGATGTATACGCTGACCGGCAATTACAAATCCGACCAGGTCCATGTGCGGGATTTGCTGGAGCGGCTCGCGCATTGAGGGCGTCTCTCAAGCTCCCTCGCATCGCGCTTCGCGTCTTCAGGGATTTTGTCGCCTCCGAGTCCCATGATCGCGACCCGGCGGCATAATTCTCGGAGGCCCGGGCGAGACGCGCGGCGGTCCTGGGGGCGGGGGCTCGATGCGCGGCGGTTCGCCGCTTTGCGCGACTTCCGCGTTGCGTGCGGGCAGCCCTAGCGTGACTTGACGCGCGCCTCTCTCCAGCGTTGTCGTTCTTGGGTCGATCGCTAGCAAAATCCATCCGGACTCCTCTTCGCCTATGCGTCGCCGGATGACAGAATTTGAGGCTTGGCTGAAAAAGATCGCAAGACTTTCGCTTGTGTCGTCGATGACTGTCCCGAGCAGCGTGAAGGGCGGCTGCTCCGGCTCGGCCGCCGCGACGGCCGGCGCCTCGACCGCTGCGATGACCGGCGCGGCAATGGGCGGCGCGGGCGCTCGCCGGGAGGGAGAGAAGATTGGACGCTCGCGCGTGACGGCTAATGTGTCGAGCGGGATTCCCCACAGCGGATTGCCGCTCGCCGCCTGCGGTTGCGGCGCCTGGTCCCTGGGATTGAGCGGCTGTCGCGCCGGGTCCTGTTGCCCCAAGTTTGGCTGCCCTGAGTTCGGTTGCGCCGTGTCCGCCGGTCCGGGCCCCGGGCGAGTCGGACCTGGATCGCCCACGATGAGATTTGCGTTCTCCGGCGCTTGAGCGATGGCGTCGCCGGCTATAAGAGAGCCGGCCGCCAACATCAGGCAGGCTGTTGCGCGCCGGATCATTTCGCGACCTGCCATTGACCGGAGACGTCGATTCGAACGCGCATTGGGCCGCCCTCCTTTTCGCCGCTGGACTGCGGCGTCTGGATCACGAGTTGGTCAATGAAGAGATACGGCATCCCGGCCTCGAGATCGTAGAGCAGTTGCTGCAAGGCGGCTTGGTCGATTTCACAATTCGCCGTGAGGCTGACGTAGCCATCATTGGCTTGCGTCCCCTGCAAGTCGATTTGCGAAGACAGCTCATTGCCTCCAGCGTCTTTGACCGCGGCGACGACGCGCTGCTGGAGCGCGGCGCCAGCGACGGTCACCGTTGGACCTTCCAAGAAGGGAGAGCCGGATGCGACATGGCCGGGGGCGGCGCCAAGCTGCGCCGGTGGAGTCCTGCGGCCTTCGATCTCATCGAGGAGTTCGGCGGCGGCCGAGAAGGCCGCGTAATCATCAGCGAGGCTTGCTAGCGCGAGCCAGACGACAATGACGAATCCGACTATGGCCGCAGCATAACCGGCGATCGCCAAAGCCTGCGTGCGGGAGAGCTGTTTTGTGAGAGAGCCAGCCTGGATCATTCACTGTAAACCGGTTCGATCTTGGCTTCGATGGAGAAATGCTCGCCGGCTTCGGAAGCCGATCGCGTCGTCGGCGCGAAAAAGACCGCTTTGGTGAAATGCGGGGATTGTTCGATGAGGCGGATCAGCGATGGAGCGTCGCGCGTCACTCCGACGATCTGCATCTTGTCGCTTTGGATGCGCAGTTCGGTCAGATAGGTATGGTCGGGCAGGATCTTTGATAGCGCTTCAATGACGATGACGCTTGAAGGCGTTTCGCGCTTGCGCTGCGCCAGCGCCGCTTCGCCTGATGCATCGCGCGCCGAGCCGAGCGCGGCCCGCCGTTCGGCGACGCGCTGTGTAAGTTCGTCGCGTCGCGACGCTAGATCGCCGCCGACGATGACCGCAGCGGCGACCGCCGCGCCGCCGAGTGCGCTCATTGCGACAAGCAGCGCGACAAGAGCGCGGCGCAATCGATGCGCATCGCGCGCGCCCTTGACCTTCTGCTCGAACACTTTGATCGATTCGGCTTCGGAGCCAGTCTCGCGCAAGGGCGCCGACACGATGACCGCTTCGACGCCGAGCTCGGAGAACGGGTTCACAAAAGGTATAATCAGGTTGCGCGCCGTCGCCGCGATCGTGACGATGATCCGATCGTTCACGACCTCGCTTGAAGGACGCCAGCCGAAGGCCGCATCAGCGGCGCTCCAAGGCGTCAGGCGGTCGATTTGGGCGCGGATAATCCCTCCGAGGAAGTCCGAAGCGCGGCCAGGCAATTCGAGCGGCCGGAACATGAAGCGATGAGGTTGCAGCACGAGTTCGACTCGAGCCCGGTTAAATATTGGCGCCCAACTGGCGGAAGCCGCGGGATCGATGCGCCCGTCGACGATGCGGATTGGCTCCTTCGGCCAATCGGGACTCGCCTTGTCCGAGCTTGCTTGCGCCGTGAAGACCCCGTCCCGCTCTTCAACGAGGCGCAGGTGACGCGTCGAACGCATCGATTCGCTGCTCGTGAGAATCGTCGCCTCGACGTGATCGATCCATCGCGAAAATGCTTCGACAATCTTGCGGCGCCAGCTCATTTCTCATCCATTCTCGGCAGGCGGTCAAACGGGGCCATCGAAATCGTCGCGCCACGACAATATTCGGTAGGGTTCCTGGCCCTCCTCAAGGATGAGGAGGACGACGTCGGCGTTCACGCGGCGGCCATTGTCGAGGGCCACGTGAACGCTGGCCCGCGTCGCTTTGCGACCCTCTATCGCGACGCTGGAGCGGGCGGCGCCAAGAAGCGCCATTATGGCTTCCGGCGTTTGCACATGGCGTCGCGCGAGGATCTCGCCGATCATGTTAGGGTTTATTTTGGGCAAGGATGCAACGACCTCGGGCGCCGCCTCGATGACGTCGACCTCCGCGCGGCCATTGAAAACCGTCACGAGGGGGAGGGCGCTTTCGACAAGATTCGGGGGCAGTCCCAAGACGAGCCGCAATTCCGCGACATTCTGAAACGGCGCCTGCCGCGGCGCGTAGCTTAATCCGGCTTCCCGATACGCGTCGGCCTCCTTATTTTGACCAGCCGCCTCGGACTTTGTCCGCCAGCCGACAATGCGCTCAGCGTAATATTGCGCATTCTCGGGTTTCGCGCCGAGCGTCGTAAACAGGCCGGCCAGCAATTCCTTCGGCGCGGCGTTGAGGTCGATCCGGGCGCCCTCGGAGCGAAATTCGACGGCGACATCGGAGCGCCCGAGCCGGAACGCAAAGGCGCCCGAGGTCGGCCGCTTATTTTCCTCGAACGCAACCAGCCGATAGGCGGTCAGCTCGACTCCCGCCGAGACCAATGCTTCCGCGCGGAGCCGGTCGTCGCCGACATGCGCGGCGATCGCCGTGTTGGAGACATAGACCGAGTAGACGGCGGCAAGTGTCGCGAGCGCGGCAAGAATCCAGAGGACGGCGACGATGATGAAGCCATCCGCGCCTCGTTCTTGCGGGAAGATCAGCTTGGAGACGAATATGGGTCGAAAGCGCCTCATCGAAGCTCCATCGTCAGGGCCGCCTCGGATCTTCGGGTCTTTCAAGCGTTTGGATGCATCCCGCCGCCGAATTCACGGTAACGCATTCCGTTGGCGCGCTCACATGTAAAAGAGTTGCGGTCGAAACCGCGAGGATCTGATCCGTCGCGCCATTTCGAACCGTGACGCGGACGGCGTTTGGCAATAGCGCGGCGTTGCTCCATGTGTCGCGCCATGTGCGGTCGCGGCCGGCAAAGGCGAAGGAGACTCGAAACGGGTCGCGCAGGAGCGTGATTGCGTCGGAGAATTCGAACTCGCCGGCGCCGGCGGCGATTGGCGTGAAAGGCGCCCGTGCGCGAACGAGACCGTGATCATCAGGGCTGTCAGCGAGCCGCACGATCTCGAGTCCGCCGGATCTGTTGGGACCGATCGCCGATCGCACGAATATGGCGGAGCTTGGCGATCCCTCGAAGAGGGGCCTTTTGCCGTCGCCGCTTGGAGAGACGAATTCCGCAGCGGCAAGATCGGCGACGATCCGGTCGAGCCCGAGGCCAAGCAACTCGGTCCGCTGCACGCGGCCGAATCCGGCTTTCCAGCTCGGCAGCCATTGCGCGGTCACAGTGGCGAGAATCGTGAGGATCAGACCCATCAAGGCGACCGCGACCAGGGCTTCGAAGAGCGTAAAGCCGCGCGCATCGGAGGCGAAGAGTCGAACAAGGGTCCGCGCGCGTCTCATTGGCCCGCCACTTGGCGCAGGCGTATGGTGTCAATTCTGAGCGTTGCTCCGGACGGCGATTGCGCGGTTATGGCGACAGACTGAGGCGTCCAGGGGTTGGGCTTGGGCGAATTGACGACCTCGTCCGGAAAAGGTTGGATCTCAATCAACCATTGATGCCCAGCCAGTTCGCCGGAGAGATTTCCTGGCGACAGGATCGCACGGTCGGGAAGGCCAGTCTCGATCGCCCGCAATGTCTCGACGAGCCCGAGATGCTGATCGATCTTGCCAGGCGCGCGAATATTCGCGGCCATGAGCGACCCGATCGCGGTCAAGGATATTGCGACGACGGCAAGCGCGACGAGCGCCTCGATGAGGGTGAAGCCGGCGCAGCGCTCGCAGCCTGCCGGCTCATTGCTTTGACGCTCAAAACGTTTTGACTGGAACAACTTCGATTCCTCCCGTCAACCAGGCGACGCGGACCTCGAAGGTTGCGCCGAGCCGCGAGAGCGAGAGCGTTCCGCCGCATGACATTCCCGACGGAAAGAACTCGATCGAAGTCCCCGCGGCGCGCTGGTCGCATTGCGCCGCCAGCATCGCATTGAAAGCGACGTCGTCCGGCAATTGCAGCAAACGCCCGCTCGCGCCGGAGAGAATTGTTTTGGACGCCGCGCTGAGTTCGGTTGCGATATGCGAGCCGCGCCTTATCGCTGCATTGCGATCGGCCTTGAGCAAAGCGGCCGTCTCGAGCGCATAGGCTTCGAGCCTTGCGCGCGAGGTCCGATGCGGCAACGCCGGCAGCGCGATCGCCGCGAGCATTGCGACGATGGCGAGGACGCACACTGTCTCGAGCAGGGTAAACCCGCTGTCCGCGCGGCTGCGCGTCATCGCTTCGCCCAACTTGTGATGGCGGCGGCCGACGCTGTCCCGCCTTCCTGGCCGGACGAGCCATTGGAGGCGATGTCATAAGGCCCGTGCTGTCCAGGCGAGCGGTAGATGTAGGGGTGTCCCCAAGGATCGTTGGGGACGGAGCCATTCTTTAAATAGGGGCCGTTCCACCCTGTCGCTCCGGCCGGGCGCTGCACCAGAGCGGCGAGGCCCTCCGCTGTCGTGGGATAACGTCCGGAGTCGAGATAGAAGAGATCAAGCGAGCCCGCGAAGCTCTGGATCTGGATTGTCGCCGCCTTGACCTTCGACTCGCTGAGGTAATTGAGGACGCGAGGTCCGACGAGGCCCATGATGAGGCCGATGATCGTGATCACGACCAGGATTTCGACCAAGGTGAAGCCGTCTTCCTCGCCTATTATCGAGCTTCGCGGCTTTAGCCCGCGCGGCCACGCCATCGATATTTTCGCCATGTTGAATATGTCCATCGAAACTCGCTCCGTTTCATCCGACGACTTGGCTCACTGACATGAGAGCGGTCATGACCGAGACGATCAGGCCGCCGACAATGATGCTGATTCCAACAATCGCGACAGGTCCGATGACGCCGACCAGCCGATCCAGGCTGCGTTGCAGCTTTGCTTCGTAGAATTCGGCGATGCGTTCCGCAAGCATGGGCAATTGGCCGGACTCTTCGCCGAGCCGCAATGTACGAATGGCCATGGCCGGAACCGCCTTTGTTTCGGCGAGCGCATCGGAAAGCTTGCCGCCATGGCGGACTAGATCTCCGGTCTTGCTCCAGGCGGGAGAGCGTCCGGTCGTCGCCATCATGTCGGCGAGAATCCGCAACGTCGTCGTGAGCGCGACCCCGGCGCCGAGCAGAACGCCGAGATTGCGGCAGAACAAGGACGTCCGATGAAAGCTCATAACTCTGCTGACGAGGGGCAAACGCGCGAGCGCCTCCATGATCGAGCCGCGCACCGCCGGTTGGCGCAGGACATACCATCCGCCGCCGATGAGGACGACAAGCGCCGCGGCGAGCGCTTGCATATGCGCGTGGAGGAAATCTGAAAGACCGAGGAAGCCCACCATGATCGGATCGAGCTTGGCGTTGAAGTCGCGCAGCACCGTTGCGAACTGGGGCAGCACGAAGGTGAGGAAGAAAATAAGAACGGCGCTCGCCGCGGCCAGGACAAAGGCGGGATAGCGCAGAGCGTCGCTGAAGCGCCGGCGCAGCGCCTCGGCGCGGACTCGTTCGGCGGCCAGCACCTCCAGGATATTAGCCAGGGTGCTCGAGGCCTCTCCGACGCGCACCAGAGCGATATACATGGGCGAAAAGAGGGTGGGATGGTGGGCGAGCGCATCGGCGAAACTCTCGCCCGCCAGAATGGCGGCGGTGATCTTGGCGATCGTCGGACGCAGCCGGCCTATGTCCGAATCATCCGTAAACAATGCGAGGGCGTCATTGATGCGGGCGCCGGTCTTCAAGAGAAGCGCGAGATCGCCGGTGAAGAAGGTCACGTCTTCAGGACTGGGCGCAGAGAGAAAAGACAAATTCCAGCCTGAGCCCGCCTTCCGACCGTCGTCATTGACGGTTTCAATCGGAATGAGGCCGAGATATTCGATGCGATGGGCGACTTCCACGGCGTTCGGCGCAGTGATCGAGCCGCTCACGACTTCGCCGTTTTGGGTCAGGGCTCGATAACGGAAGCTCGCCATGGCGTCAGCGCACGGTGGTGACGCGCAGAACCTCGGACGCCGAGGTTACGCCGGCGCGGCATTTGGCGACCGCGTCCTCGATCATGGTCGTCATGCCTGAACGCCGAGCGGCTAGGTCGATCTTATGCGCGTCGGCATGCGCTCCCACGAGCTCCCGCACGTCCTCGTTCAGCTCGAGCAATTCGAACACGCCGTTTCGGCCGCGATAGCCAACGCCGCCGCAGCGCTCGCAACCTACAGGCTCGCACACGGAGTTCCCAGCCTTCAGGCCGATGGCGCTAAAGCGGGGATCGTTATCGAGATCTTCGGAACTCAGAAGGCGCGTGCTTTTGCAACGGTCGCAAAGAATGCGGACAAGCCGCTGCGCGATCACCGCCCGCAGCGTCGACTTCAACAGAAAGCCTTCGACCCCGAGATCGAGCAGGCGCGGAATCGCGGCGGCGGCGGTCTCCGTGTGGAGGGTCGTGAGCACGAGATGTCCCGTAAGCGCTGCGTGTATGGCGATGGCCGCCGTTTCCGCGTCGCGCACTTCGCCAACCATGATGACGTCAGGATCTTGCCGCAGGAAAGCTCGCATCGCCGTCGCGAAAGTAAAGCCGATCGAGGGCTTCACTTGCGACTGGTTCACGCCGTGGATTTCATATTCGACCGGATCCTCGATCGTGAGAATCTTGCGCGAAGGCTCGTTGAGAATTGAGAGCAGCGTCGCAAGCGTCGTCGTCTTGCCGCTGCCGGTCGGCCCTGTCACAACAATCAAGCCATGGGGAAGCGCGAGCAGCCGGCTCACGATTTTTTCGTCGGCGCTCGACAGGCCGAGCTTTGCGACGTCGAGCAGGCCACGGTCGCGCGGCAATAGGCGGATGACGGCCGACTCGCCCTGCTGCGTCGGCATGGTCGCGACGCGAATGTCGATCTCCGAGCGGGCGATTTTCTGCCGAGCGGCGCCGTCTTGCGGCAGGCGCCGCTCGGCGATGTTGAGGCCAGCCAGGATCTTGATCCGCGAGATCAGCGCTTGCGGCAAAGCGTCGCTCGGCGCAGGCGTCGCGCGAAGCAGGCCATCGACCCGCATGCGCACCGTGAGGCCGGTCCTAAAGGGCTCGATGTGAATGTCGCTGGCGCGCAGTTCGATCGCTTTTTCGAGCAGGTCGTTGACCGCGCGCACGACAGGGGCGCCGCTCGCGAGATCGCGCAGGCTCTCGATGTCGTCGTCGGAGCGGGCGACGCTTGCGCCCGCATCTTGCGTCGCCGCCTCCTCGCCGCCAAGCCGCTCGCCAAGGACGGTGGCGATGTCCTCAAAAGAGGCGACTTCGATCCCAACCGGTCCGCCGAGAACGATCTCGGCCGCACGCACGGCGGCGGCGTCGCTTGGGTCCGCCACCGCCAGTTTGAAATGGCCTTTCGGCATCTCGAAAGGGAAGATCGCGGTCTCGCGCAGGAATCGCGGCGAAAATCGTTCGGTCAAAGCTGGGGCCGCAACCAGTTGTGGCAAAGTGAGCCGTTTCAGGCCATAAAATTGCGCCACTTCGTCGGCAAAACCGTTAGCTGAGAGGTCCGTGGATTCCCAAAGCTTGCGTAGAGCGTGTTCAGTATTCGGCGCAGTCGAAGAAAGAGAATTGAGCGCAGCATCTGAAAGTAAATAGTTCTTATTGATCAGATGCTTTGCGAAGTCTTCGACAGCAATGTGGATCATTGTCACAGCTCTATAGGCATTTCAAAAAGCTCGCAAGTCCTAATCGGTAGGGCGATTATGTGGCGGTTTAATGTCGATAAAATGACATTATATTTATCTTGACCAGAACGGCAAAATTAGCCAAGTTTCACGCAAGGGTTGAAGCCGACCATATTGGCGGCGCGCATTTCCATGCGCATGCAGACGGTCTTTGGTCTTTAGGTAACCTTAGTTGTTTAGCGTCCGCGTCCCACAGTTTCGTTTGCATCGCGCCGCATCGTCTGCGGCGCTTATTTTGTTTGCCTGCGGGATGCTTGTCGCTTGCAGTTCCGCGCCATTGGGGATAGGCGCCAACGATCCGCCGGACGCCTTAGACCATGTCCGCGCCATCGACCTGCAGCCGCGGTTTCCGCGATCGGCCGAAAACGTCAACACAGGCGCGGCGGGGGCGACCGACCGGCCCCTTGTGTATTATGGAAGCGGCGGCTCGCGAGCCGCTCGGTTGGCCGACTCGCCGGGAAGCGGCGAGGGCGTCGAGCTGAACTTCGAAAATACGCCTGTGACGACGGTCGCGAAGGTCATTCTCGGCGATATTCTCGGCCTTGGCTACACGATTGATCCACGGGTGCAAGGCTCCATCAGCCTTTCATCCGGACGGCCGATCCCCAAGAACCATTTGTTATTCGTGCTGGAAAGCGCTTTGCGCACGAGCAACACCGTATTGGTTCACGATGTAGGAGGCTATCACATCGTTCCGGCCGATGAGGCGATCGGCGGCGGAAGCGTCGATCGAACGGACCAAGACCGTCGTCTGGAGCCGGGCTATGGGGTCACGGTGATTCCATTGCAGCACGTCTCTGCGCCGACGATCATGAAGCTTCTGGAAGGATTTGCGGCGAAGGCCGGATCGGTGCGGGCCGACTCTGGGAATAACCTGATCGTCGTCGTCGGCAATGGAGTCGAGCGCCGCAGCGCAGTCGACACGGTTCTCAGCTTTGACGTGGACTGGATGCGCGGCCAGTCCGTCGGGGTTTTCCCGGTCCATAACACGACGCCCGAGCCGTTGATCGCGGAGCTCGAAAAAATCCTGGATTCGGGCGAAGCGGGAATGAGTCAGAATTTGGTCAAGCTGCAGGCCATCAGCCGCTTGAACGCTATTCTGGTGGTGGCGCGCAAGCCGGAATTGCTGCAAGCCGCCGGAACATGGATCGGTCGCCTCGACGGTTCGACGACGGCGAGCACCGGCGTCAAGGTCTATAGGGTCCGCTACGGCGATGCGAAGCAGATAGCAAAGCTGCTCAGCGATCTGTTCATCGGCGGCGGAGGCGGCGCGCTCGACTCGGCCGCAAATCAAATCGCGCCCGGCGCGGGGACGTCTTCCTTATCGGCGGCGGAACGGCTCACCGGGGGGCCTCCTGCGACGACGACCGCGACGGCGACTGCGCAAACTCAAACGCAACCGCAGAGCCCATTTGGAGCCTTGCGCGGCGGAACCGACGGGCAGGACAATGGCGCCGGGGCCGCTGGGGCCGCCGCCGCCCTGTCCAACGCGCCGGTTTCTGGGCGGGGGGGCGCCAGCGGCGCGCTATTGGCAGGCGTCCGGATCATGGCGGACACCGTCAACAATTCGGTTGTGATCTACGCCAATCAGGAAAGCTATCGCATCATCGAAAGAGCGCTCAATCAGCTCGATCGCCCCCGGATGCAGGTCGCGATCGACCTGACCATCGCGGAAGTCACGCTCAACGACCAGCTTAATTTCGGCGTGCAGTTCTTTCTGGGGCATACGCTGGGCGCTGTTAGCTCCACTGGGACATCTACCGTCAGCGCGGGCGCCGGCCCGATTGGGGCCTTGAATACGTCGGGAACCTCATTGCCCCTGAGCACGACGCAGCCGGGCTTCAATCTTCTTCTCGGCTCAAAATATACGCCGCAAGTCATCATCAACGCCTTGCATGATTACACCACCACCAAGGTCCTCTCCAATCCGTCTCTCGTCGTCATCGACAATCAGGTCGCGACGCTTACGGTGGGCGATCAGGTGCCGATATCGACCGGCTCCGCAACGGTGCTGACGACGAGCAATACGGTTGTCAATACAGTCGACTATAAGAATACGGGCATCATTCTGCGCATCCTGCCGCGCATCAACTCCAATGGGAACGTCCTGCTCGACGTCGAGCAGGAGATCAGCAATGTAACGAACCCAGGGACTACGGCGAACCCCAATTTGACCCCGACGATCACGGAGCGCAAGGTTAAGAGCTCAATCCTGGTCGCCGATAGCCAGACCGTACTGCTTGCCGGCCTTATCCAGGATAACCAAAACGGGGACCGCGCAGGCATTCCGGTTCTCGAATCAATTCCGGTCTTAGGCAACGCCTTCGTTAACAACAGCTCCCACCAATCCCAACGCACCGAGCTCATCATCTTCATCCGCCCGCAAATCATCCGCGACGGCGTTGACGCTTCCTTTGTGGCGGAAGAGCTGCGCTCGAAGATGCGTGGAGACAAGGTCACTTCCGTTCATCCGCCTGGCGCCGTCTCGCTGGAACCGCCGGCGCATATCCAATGACCAGGCTTAGCGATTGCGCCGAGTTCCAGCGTCTCTTGCCGGCCGAGACGGCCTCGTCGGGTGATGAGATCCATTCGGCTTTGGGCGGATCGACAATGGCGCCGACGGCGCGAAAAAAATTCTTTATTTACGCCGCCATCGTCATCATCGTTTGCGGCGCAACGCTTTTGAGCATTGTCGCCGCGCCCGGCCTCCCTGGCCTTTTCGGCGCCGCCCTGGCGCTTCTCATGATCGCGATCGCAATCGTGGATGCGCGCTCCTTCATCATCCCCGATCAACTCAGCCTCGCCGCTTTTCTTCTCGCTTTGGCCAATACGTCGCAAATCGGCTTTGAAGGCGCGCCCGAGAGCATCATCATCGCCGCGTCGCGCGGCGTCGTTTTGAGCCTCGCATTCTTCGGTTTTCGCGAAATCTATTGGCGAGCGCGCAAACGGCAGGGAATAGGCCTCGGCGACGTGAAGCTCGCGGCAGTCGCCGGCGCGTGGCTCGAATGGACCCTCGTCCCGGTCGCAATCGAGATCGCGGCGCTCGCCGCGCTGGCCGCCTATGTGCTTGGCGGCCTTCTCGCGCATCGTCCTCTCCGCGGGGGCGCGCGGCTGCCCTTCGGGCTTTTCTTCGCGCCGGCGATCTGGCTGTGTTGGCTGCTCGAAGCCGCATTTTACGAGTATTGAGCGAGCCGCCTCTTGTTGTCGCTCGAAGCCGTGGATGGTCGGCGAATGCCTCCGTCGAAGCGAAATCCGCCGAGATTATATTCTCCAACCTATGAGGAGAGGAAGGCCATGACGATCTTCGCCCCCGCACAAAGACTTGAGAGATTGAGGTCAGCTGTTGTGAGGGATCTCAATGCGAAGCCGGGCGCGCGCCACAAGTTCCGGTTCGCGCTCGGCATGTTCGTTTTCATCCTTGGTCTTGCGAGCCCCGCCGCCGCGGAGTCTTTCCGCGATGGGATCGCCGCCTTCGCAGCTCACAATTACACGCGGGCGGCGCAGATCTTTTCGGACCTCGCCGCCAACGGGGACGCAAGGGCGCAAACCTATCTCGGCTTCATGTTCGCCAATGGCAAGGGCGTCCCGCAAAACTTCGTCGTCGCGGCTGGATGGTACCGCTGCGCCGTCGAGCAGAACTTTGCAAGCGCCGAATATTTGCTCGGGCTCCAATATGACAAGGGCCAAGGCGTTCCGCAGGACTATGTCGTTGCCTATGCTTTGCTCAATCTCGCCGTCGCAGGGGCGGGACGGGAGCGCGATTACTGGGTCAAGATACGCGACGCCGTCGCATCGAAGTTGAGCCTTGCTCAACGACTTGAATCGCAACATCTGGCTTTCCTCGGGCCGCCGCAACAGCCTTGTCTGCCCATCGTCACCGGATATTGATCCCTTCGGGCATGAGGCGCAAACGGAGCTGTTCGCGTCAATTGGCGGCGCTCCGCGTCTTCCGCGTGGGTCCCTTCCGTTCCTGATCGCGGCTGTCCGTCGATGTTTGCGTCAAATCAATATGATAGAGCGAACCGAGCGAAACGTCGCCATCGCCTTGGGTTTGACGCGAGACAAGGTCATGGTTATAGGATGGCGGCTGCGTCGAGATGCGATCAATCCGCCGCCGAGCCGACGAAAGGGCCGGCTCACGGCTCTCGAACAGCATCGCCGGAAAGGCGCACGCGGGTGTAGCTCAATGGTAGAGCAGCAGCCTTCCAA
>Ga0182030_10006486_pt1 | contig 24678 bp, 16 predicted proteins | sample 812S3MmetaG_FD_121299 | JGI IMG/M metagenome (GOLD analysis project Ga0182030, IMG submission 121299) | Permafrost microbial communities from Stordalen Mire, Sweden - 812S3M metaG (Illumina Assembly) | ecosystem: Environmental > Terrestrial > Soil > Wetlands > Permafrost | place: Sweden...
ATAACCTTTCAGATGTTGTCCTCTTTCAACTTTTTGAAATAAATCTGTATTAAAGATCAAGCCCCAATGTGTATTATTGATAATGACTTTTTTACCGATTTCGGTTTGCCCGTAATTAATAAGATCAACCATCTGTCCAACTTCATATTCGACAGGCAATCTGTTAAGAAACCTATCCACTCTGGATGACGCGACAATACGATTGGTCTCCTCATCAAGATAAACATAAACAATATATGATTTACCTGTCTCCATTTTTATCTTCTGTTCACGAAAAGGAACAAGTAAATCTTTCATCAATCCCCAATTCATGAATGCTCCGATATTATTCACTGATATAACTTCAAGAAGGGCAAAATCGCCTACCATTGCCAAAGGAGTTTCCGTTGTTGCTATAATTCTATCGTCCGAATCGAAATAAATAAAAACATCCAACTCTTCGCCTATTTTCCAGTTTTCAGGTACATACCGGCGAGGTAATAAAATCTCCCCCTGCTCTCCGCCATCAAGATAAAGGCCAAAATCAAGTTCTTTGACAATTTTTAATTTGTTTATTTTACCTGTTTCTGCCATGTTTTATCCGGATTGAATCCGCATTATATTGTTAAAGCAGGGTGCAAGATACTTAAAAAATCTGAAATTTCAAGGGGTACGGTATGCCCGTTGAATTGCTTTTAGATTATGAATTCTGTCACTTCAGTAAGGTGTGGATTCCACTAAAAAGACCGGATAGCCCGTACATAGCATGGGACACTCTTAAAACTGTTGTACGGGAGGGGATCATTGAAGAGTTGGCTCCATGCATTAGTAGATGACGACTCCGATGAACTCCAATAAACGTTTGAAGAAAAACCGCCAATAGCAAGCTGATTGACATAAAGCTCGTTCAATTCATTCTGACTTGGTAAATACCAGTCGTTATATCCATTCAAATTTAAAGTATCACACAAATAAGCCGCATAGCTCCCAACTCCCTGTGCAGCAATAATGGCCTGTGTGTTCGCCATTCCTGTACCTATTGCTGTTCCTGTTGCTCCTGTTGTTATGAAAAAACTTCCATTATTCCATTGTATACCAGCACTCAGATCTTTTGGAGCTGCTATTAATCCATGAGTTTGCCCTACGATATAACCGGAATCACCGGATTTTAAAATATAAGACACTATCCCACCCTGATAGCGATCGCCAACAGACAATGCTGTTGTAAAACTTACTTGAGCGCCATAAGCTGTACCTACGCTATTGGTTGCATAGGCTCTTATATAATAGGTAGTGCCTAGAGATAACCCTTCTATTGAACTTATAAAGACTCCGGCATCTGCTCCGTTTGGAATGATGCTGTCTCCAATGGTAGGATTTGGCAATGTATCCCAGCAGATTCCACTGGCTGTTACCAATGCGCCTCCTTCACTGGTTATATTGCCACCACTTGCTACACTATTTCCTGTTATTGACGATACTGCTGTGGTTGTGATGGTTGGAACCGCTATTGGGATTGGAGCTGCTGAATAAAAAATAACGCTATCAATGTCGGTTACTGCTTGTTTTGCAATCACATAACCCGATTTATAAATATATAATGTGTCCTGTGCAATGGCCATATTACATGCCAAAAATAATATTAAAATTAATGTAGCTATTGTTTTCATTACTATGATTCCTTCTTTTTTTAGTTTTTAATAAATTTTACGTTTTCAAAACTATTACCGTTCTGAACCCGACAAACATATAATCCTTGCGGTAAGACTGTTACATTGATTGTAAAAACATTCTTCCCAACCTGGTCACTTAATGTTTGTTGCATCGCTATTTTACCTTGCATATCAATTATATCCATTAAAATAACACCTGCTTTATCCGACTGAAAACTAATTTGAAATTCACCTGATACAGGATTGGGAAACAAAAGTACATCGTTTTCCTGAATTGTATTTTGATAAATTGCCGTTGTTGTATCGGAAAAATTGAAGTTGCTGATATTACTTAAAGAATAAGTTACATTACTGTTTTTCGTTTTTACCAACAGACTATCCCCGGGAGGAAAGGTTAATTTTCTAATATTACTCAATCCATAAGAACTTTGTAACCCGTTTGTCTCTTTTACAATCAGCGTGGTTTGTGCTTGCAGCCAAGCAATAGCAGTAAATATTGTAATCACAACAGTGAAGCATTTTTTCATATTTAAAGAATTTAATAACATGCAAAAATAATATTTTTTTATTGCAATTTGTATTCTTCTTTTTATTTTGACTTCAAACTTATCTGCCGGTAAACATATGATTATTATTTAAGTATTTTATCAAATAAGGGAAAATAATGGATACATCTCGGACATTATCAAACTTTATTGTTGTTTTTCACACAGTTGTTTGATTAATTTCAATATCCACTTAAATAGAGTATGTAATTTAAATAAGTGATGAAAAAAACATAGAAAATGATATACAAGCGCTTTCAGATAGTCTTTTAAGACTTATTATCTGATTATGCTTGTTTCAATTCGGTTAAAAGATAAAGATATCTCCGTGTGGATTTATCATATCCGCAAATAGCTTGTTTATTTGTGATCTCTATAACCTTCATGTTTCCTCTGGCTATGTCTATGTTTGGATTAACATGATAAACTCTACTTCCTACCTGTATCATAATTGATAATTTTATATATCAATCATGAAACGATTTAAATAGCTAAAATGTTCTGATAATAAATTATTTTTATAAAAAGTTTATCAACATGAGAATATTGATAAGTTATTTTCCATTTAATTATTTATTTTACTGACTCAATCCAATGATTGATCTTTTCCTCCAGAACCATTAAAGGCAAGCATCCTGAATCAAGGATTTTATTATGAAATTCCCGGATATTAAATTTATCCCCTAGTTTTTCCTCCGCTTTGGCCCGTAGTTCTAATATTTTCAATTGTCCTATTTTGTATGACAAGGCCTGCCCGGGATAAGCCATATATCTTTCAACTTCAGCAATAATAGATTGTTCAGGTTTAGCTTCATGCTCTAATGAGAACTGGATAGCCTGTTCACGGGTCCATTTTTTATAATGGATTCCAACATCAACAACAAGACGAATGGAACGATGCATTTCCATGCTTAGCATTCCGAAATATTGATAAGGATCAGTATATAAGCCAAGTTCTTTACCAAGAGATTCTGAATACAAACCCCACCCTTCTGTATACGCGCAAAAATCAATACTACGTCTGAATTTAGGAAGCAAAGTGTCTTCCTGTTGAAGGGAAACCTGATAGTGGTGTCCGGGAATGGCTTCATGTAAAAATAAATCTTCATCCGCGAATATATTATATTTCGAAACCTCAGGAATAGGCACATAAAAAATACCCGGTCTGGTGCCATCCCATGTACCTTCGATATATTCGGCACTAGCCGTTTTTTCGCGAAAAGCTTCTGTTCTGCGCACTTCGAATCCGGTCTTTGGAACAAGATCAAAAAGAATTTTTAGTTTTGGTTTGATGGTTTCATGAATGGTTTTAAAATGTTGTAGTACCTCATCTGCATTTTTATATGGCATCAAAGCTTTATTCTCCCTGACAAAATTGAAAAAAGATTTCAAATCACCCTTATATCCGACTTCTGTTTTTACTTTTTCCATTTCTCCTGAAATTCTGGCAATCTCCCGGTTCCCGATATCAAAAATCTCATCCGGGGTAAGATCCGTCGTGGTAAAGTATTTTACCAAATGTTCGTAATAAGCTTTACCATTGGGTATATCATATACACCCGCGGTTTTCCTGCAAGCCTGAAGATATTCATTTTGAAAAAAATCATGAAATCTTGAAAATACCGGAATTATTTTGTTATTAATAATTTCCAGATAAGCATCTTTGATGCGTTTCTTATCTGATTCGGGAAAATCAGCCGGCATCATATTCACAGGTCGGTAAAACAAATGTTCCTGAACTGGTCCATGATCAAGAGAATGAAACTGGATTATTACTTTATCCGCAAGTGCTTCTGGCAAAACGTATCCTGCTTTCATACCCTGACTGAGATTTAAAATAGCCGTGTCGCACCATGTACAGAAAGCATTGAGCCTGCCCAACCAGTTGTCATAATCTTTCACTGTCTTAAATGGCTGAACGCCCGTACCACCTGCCATCTGAGCTATAAAAAGAGGGATTGATTCAAATTGGTTGATTGGCATCAATTCGGTGTGAAAGGAAAGTTCTTCCAGCTGAATGGAGCACTCCCACTTTAAAATATCATAACTTAGTTTGTCGTTTTCATTCAAAATACTTCTGTCATGTCTTTTCAACAGATTAAGGTATTTTGAATAAAATCCTTTCAGAGCTGATTTATAAGATTGAGAAATAGTAACCGGCAAGAGGTCATTATACCTCGCATCACCTATTGAAGTAGCTTCTAATGGATTAAGCCGTAATTTATCTTCATAATATTGTTCAAAAACAGAATGAAGAGATCCTGTTTTTTTATTAGAATCACAGGATGAAATAGCAATGGTAAGGATTACAAATGAAATAAAAAATAATATTTTCCGACCTGACATACAGTTACGTTTTATTGATTAAAAAACTTTTTTTAACAGCAATCTTGCTTCTTACCAACAAAGATCCCGTAGAAAGCAGATACAAAGCACCAGTTAAAGAAACCTGCTATGAATGCAAAGGTTATTATGAATAGAGAAGCGATATAAGCGACCAAAGGAACTTCCATATAAAATGCCATTCCTCCTGTTAAAAATAAACAAGCTCCAATACAGCAACCTATTCTTCTCTGAATACCGTGCTTTGGCATCACGCCAAGATTAATGAAATAAGAGAAAAAATACTTATACAAATAATCATATAAGCTATTTGATGAAAATGCTCCTGTAAAGGTTAATAAACCAAGTACTATCAGATAAATTGGTGATTGAAGAATGATCCCGGTTAAGCCGAGTATTGCACAGGATAGCGGTGTCCATTTTGCAAGTGCTATAATCTTCTCATTACTATCTACTATCTGTTCAGAGTAACCCTGGGCAATAATAAGTTTTCTGGTTGAATTTTTCATTTCAAATAATATTTAATTTTAAATCAAATCACAATTGTAAAAATAAGTAAAGATTTGAATTCGGCAGTTTTCCGAACAGAATATTCTCAACATTGCCTATTTCTGGTGGACAGATTATATAATTTGCATTTAAACACGTTTCTGTTCTTGCATTAAAAAAGCCTGCAGGTAGGAGTAAAAAGGAAATTCAATGTCTCTAGTTTTCTTTGCTATTATTCTAAAGTTCTTAAAACTTCAATGATATTTACATATTCATTGGGTTTGACCAGAGGATCGGTCAATAATCCATTTAAGATACTCTTTGCATTTTTATTAGGAATTATGTGCCACTGGGAATTGCCAAAAGGTTTAAAGTATCCATTTCTATCATAGCCTTTATTCTCTCTTATAGCTACAACATTTTGTCCATTTGAAATCCAACTACCAATTCCTACTGAAAATTTATTGCGGTTATATAATACACGATCAACTGTGAATTTACTAGTATTTACTACCTCCTCTTCAGGCATAAAATTAATTTTTATTTGTTATCAAAAACAGGAAAAACTGCCATTTCCAATATCTGTAATACGGATAATACAATCTAATTGCAAAAAAACAATTCAAAGATAAATACAGTTATATTGATAAATATTGCATAACTTTTGAAATAAATTACAGAATTCTCACAAAATGGATAATAAATAATGTTGGAATAGCTGTCTGTATTCAATTTAAAGCCAGTTCCAATTCTGATAAAGGGAAATAGAACCTAACCTGACCCATACAAACTGCATACATCTTCATCTTAATCTCAATAACTTTCATTAACCCAATTATGCTATCAAAATTTTTATCAATATGGCGAACCATACAACCTAATTTAATCATTTTTTTTAATGCAATGTTATGCACCTTTCCCTGTGAAAGTATTACATAACTATGGAAATAAATTATATCTTTCTCACATATAACAGTTTAAAATTTAAAACGATGCGGATTGTCCAATAAAATGTAAAAACTGATTTTCAGATTAAAATGAAAAATAATGTGTTTTCTCATAAAGACCATATTTCAATTTTTTGAAATAATCTCACTTTGGCCTCACTAATATTGATATTTTTGAAATATTTTGAAATTAGGAAACCAAAAAAGACCGCTAAAACTACTGATTTTAAAGGTCTTTGATATATTTTGATGTTCGGGTTGGCTGTCCTACAAGGACTCGAACCTAGACTAACAGAACCAAAATCTGCTGTGCTGCCATTACACCATAGGACAATCTTCTAAATGTACCTGCAAATTTATATTATTTTTTTAGAATCATCCTTTATTATTTAATTTTGATGTAAAGCAATCGTATTTAAAAAAAGAATCTCGCCAAAGCAAGATTCTTTTTTACAAATAGAAATTTCTTTAATTTTGTTATCATCACCTAGCTGCATAAACCCATGAAGTCGGAGCAACCAGATTCCTGACATTACTCAATTCTGAAGCTGCTTCACCCAAACTATTTGATGATTTGACAGACACAAGATGAAACCCGTTGTTTGCCTCAATAATTTCGGCATTATTAAATCCTTTTTCATTCATTTTTTTCACATAATGATCCGCCAGCTTCGCATCTCTGAAACTTCCGGTGATCACATAAAAAGCATATTTACCACCCGAATTCTTTTTGTGACCACAAGAATTCTGGATGGAGTCAATTACAGCCTGAGACTGTCCTTTAACCTTATTCAGTTCTTCATTAAACTTTAAAGAATCTTCTTTAACCTGATTTTCAAGTTTGGCTATATAAGCAGAACTAGTATCCGTTTTCTTTTTTGAAAACCAACTTTTCATTTTCTTACAGCCGGAACCCATAATGGCTATAATTAAAACAAATAAAACAATGTATCGTTTCATATAATTTAAATTAAGTTTATTCAACAATTTTTTAATATTTCGAATGTTAAAAATACTATATTTATTTTAAAAAACAAAATTATTAACAAATGAATTACATTATTTCAGATAAATTGTTAATAACCCAAACTTTCCATATTGTATCTTAAATGCATATTTCAGGGGATAAAACAGTTAAAAATACATTTTTTAACAATTTGCCTTTACAACATAAATGTAGTCAGCTTATTTTTCTGATACAGGTATAATCCGTTATTTTCATTTTTTCAAAATCAATACCGGTTAATAAATTAATACCCGGTTGCTTTCCCTTTTCTATACTTCCAATCATAAAATCACAATCTAAAGCTTTGGCTCCATTAAGCGTTGCCCATTTTATCAATGTTTCAAGCGATATTGTAGAAAAATGCCGGGTAATTGTTTTCAATTCATCTAAAATAGATAATGTGTCATTCGAAGAGTATGAATCTGTGCCAATGGCAATTGAAAGCCCCTTCCTGTACATCATTTCAATGTCAGGTAAATGACTTTCTATAAATAAATTTGAATTGGGGCATAGAACAAAAAATAAATTTTCAAATAATTTGCTAATTTCGTTAATATCAGCTTCCGTCGTATACGTGTTATGTACCAAAAGTATGTTATTCAAAACAGGTAAGAATTTGCTCACCGACTGTAAAGAGTTATATCCGCTACACAAGCTTTGCATATCAAAACCCATGCTGATAAATAGTTCATATAGTTTTCCCTGCCCATACTTATAGAGCTTGTTCTCTTCATCACTTTCCTGGTTGTGAAGTGAAACAGGCAATGTTGTTTTTTTCATTTCATCTTCAAGCAGATTGAAAAGCTTGACAGACATTGAATACGGTGCATTAGGAGACAAAGACGCTGACAATTGAAGATCGCACGCCTGCTGAAGAAGCAAAGCTCCTGAATTAATTCGTTCTTCAGCTTTAGTAGAATCAGGAGAAAAAACTTCAATAAATGTGTGATAAAAGATAGAACTGTTCTTCTTGATATTAAAAGTAAGATGGTTATTTGAAATGTCACCGACTGCTACTACTCCATTTTGTTGTAATTCAGCATCAGCAGCAACGGCTGATGAAATAATTTCGGACTCTTCAGCATGACGCAAACTGAAAATATTTTTGATAAACCCTTCCAATTTCGTATTTTTTGGAAATTTATCTTTCAAATGCGACAATTCGAGATGACAATGAGCATTGACAAACCCCGGGACCAATATGCCATTATAAAATTCAATATTTGCTGATTCTTTCAGTTGACCATGGGTATCAATAACATTTAAAATAATCCCGCCATCATCAATCTCAATAATTCCATTTTTTAAAGGTTCTGATGAGACCGGGAAAATATAGTTGGCTGAAAGAAGTCTTGACATTTCAGGGTTGTGATAATTATTTTTTTTTCCTGGGATTCAGCAAATCGCCTTCATACCTTGATAAGGTAGAAAGAACCTGATCATAAAGTTTCTCAAGTTTATCAAGATGATTAGAATAATAACTCACGGTAGAATCAAACTGATCATGTTCATATCCGTATATTTTCAGGATTGAATCAAGAAATTGTATGGTGTCGTTTTTATATAAATTGACAAACGTTTGTGAAGAAGATATTCCATCTGATAAATGAAAATTAACAAGAATTTTAACCATATCCTGTTCTTTAATCAGATTTTTATTTTCGTTCTTTAATCCTGAGCAACTAACAATAATAATTAAAAGTGATAAGACAGCAATAAAATACTTCATCATGTGTATAATAGATTTATTTTATTGGATTAAATCTGTAGGAGATCATTATTTCATGGCTGCCTTCCTGATATTTCGCAATATTAGAAATTCCTATATCATAGGAGTATCCAATATAATATTTGTTATTATAATTGTATCCCACCATTACTGAAACAGCATCCCCTGTTCTGTAGCATAATCCAAACCATACTATCGTCTTGTAGATTACTCTCGCTGTTAAATCCATCTGAACAGGAGCCGGATTTACAGCTTGGATTAGTACAGAAGGTTCAATGGCAAAATCACGATCAATGAAATACTTATAGGAACCGGTCAGGTTAAAATGTGTACGCAGCTGGTTCAAAGCATTCTCTCCGGTCAGTTTTACTTTATTATTAAATAACTGCGTTGCTGCTAATCCTACATTAAAATTTGATGAATATACATATACTCCGGCATCTCCATTTGGAGCATATGAGGTATAAATCATAGATGGATTAAATGTTTTATCATTTGGATCATACATTAGTGTCTGAGTGCCGTCAATTTTCTCCTGCAACATACCCAGAGCAAGTCCCATTGACATTCTTATTTCCGGATTCAGTGCAAAATTATATCCATACGCTCCCATAAAACTCAGCGTACTTTGAGGACCTGTAACATCGCTGACTATATATCCTCCATATCCCATGTCAAATTTTTTTGAACCTTGAGGACCGTAGACGCTAAGGCAGTATGTTGTAGGCGCACCGTTAAATCCAACCCACTGCAGTCGCCCGTTCATACGCATCTGATAGTAATTATTGGTCCCTGCAACAGCCGGATTATAAATTAAAGGGTTAAACATATACTGCGTGTATAACGGTAACTGCTGCGCTTTTAATCCAACAAAACTTATCAACAATATCAGAATATTTAACAATCTTTTCATTGACTTTAATCTTAAATTTTAAATATAATTGCTAATATATAATTGTTAAGGTACCCGTTAATACAGGGTAACCATCTCCTAAATGAACCACATAATAATAGGTTCCGGTCGGTACGCGAGTACCATTTCTGTAACCATCCCATACGGCACAGTCTGTTCCATTTAGGATTTCAGTACACCCTTTTTTCTGAAATATTAATTCACCCCAACGGTTGAATACTTCACATAATAAATCGGGGAAGAGGGTTCCATTTACAATTACCCATTTATCATTTTGACCATCACCATTAGGCGTAAACGCAGTTTGTGGTTTCGCTCCATTGGAAATAGTAATTTTAATTGCAGTCTGATCTGTACATCCACCATATTTAGCTATTGTAGTGGCATAAATTGTATATAATAAAGTCTGTTTTGGCGTTAATGTAAAGCTTGGCAAAGTGGAAACACAGGTAGAACTTACATCATTTATACAGGGTGAAATAACATATTGCGCGAACCTCTTTACAAGTGAATCAGGAGTCACATTAATAGTAACGGGATCTCCACTTATAATAACAGTATCCGGCAAAGCGGCAAGTGAAAATAATTGTCTGGAAAATGTGATCACCAATGCAGTATCTATATCATAGCAAACACTATCGCTTGCTCTTAATATATACGTATTCAACGGACTTAAAATACTCTTCGTTAACATAGAGTCTCCATTTGAACTAGTCCAGGATATGCTATCAGTTGGTGACCATGTCAACTTTTGACCACCTTTTCCAGTCAATGGTACCTGAGTGTTCCAGCAAACATTGGTATCATTAGTTGAAATAATGGCTTTTACCAGATGTTTATAGGGTACATTCATCATCGTATCGTAAACACATCCGATGGTATCAGTTATAATAGCAGTATATGCTCCAGCCGGAACACTGTCTATTGTAAATCCTGTTTTTCCATTGCTCCAGGTAATAGTTTTTATCCTGGTGCTGTCGGTTATAGCAAGTATTGATATAGCACCGTCATATAAGTCATCTGTTCTCTTACCGCTGCAATAGGCTGAATCAATAAGGGTTTTGGTTATTGTTATAGGCGGTTCAGTCGAATTAACCATTATTGAATCAAGTGTTGAGCAACCTGTACTGTCAGATAAAGTTATATAATGATAACCAACACTGACACTGTCAAGAGTTGAATCAGTAGAACCACCTGCCCAGGTAAATTTGTCGCCACCATTTCCACCTGTAATACTGTCAATAACTATTTCCCCGTTAGCTATCCCACTACACGTACCATTCGTCACTGAATCATATAACGTGAATGGCAATGGCTGAGTAATTTTTCTGATGGCATGAAAAGCCTTTGGCTTGCCGGCAATGGTATCATAAACAGAAATATGATATATGCCTGCTTTCAGATTTGAAAATACACTGTCGTTTTTGAAAGGTGCTCCTCCAATAGAAAACCACTCGGGAAGAACAGCTGTAGAATCAGTAACCGTCATTGATATCTTACCTATGGTATCCCCAAAACAGGGTTCATTATTTACAGTGATCTGAACTTTTAATAGTATTTTTACATTTAATAAGATTACTGTAGTATCATTCACAGCAACACATCCAAGACTATCCTTTACCACTATAGAATACGTGCCTGTATCAAGATTGCTGAATAATCCATTATTTTTCTGGACAGTGTCAGTGGTTCCATTATCTATTGAATAATTCGTGAATCCCGAGCCTCCACTGACTTTTGTAAGGGATATAACCCCATTAACAGGAGTACTGTCTATATTAACAGTAGTCACATTTATTACGATGGGGGCAGGTCCGATTATATTTACAGTAGTGTCATGTTTGCAAGCGGTAGAATCCTTCACGGTTATATTAAAGAGTCCTTCACCAAGTGGAGAAAATATATTTCCTGCCTGATAAGTATTTCCACCGTCTTTTGAATACTGTAAAGCACCTGATCCTCCTGTCGCATAAACAGTGATTGATCCGTTTGAATCTGAAGAACATGGACTTACCGGTACAGTAACAACAGAATCAAATACAATGGAAGATCCCTGAATTATAACTGAGCCATAGTTAGTCACGCATCCGCCATTCTCCTTTGCTTCTATGGGGTATGAACCGGGTGCCAGGTTACTAAATAAATTTGATGGGAACCAGGTTGTTCCGGAATTAATACTATATATATAAGGCAATGTACCACTTGAAGCTGTAATTGTGATGGTTCCATTATTACCATCACAGGGACTAGAGGTTGTTATTGCTGTATTTACCATAAATACTGGAGGTTGTATGATAGTCGTGTCCGTACAATTATGGGCATCTGTAACAATTACAGTATCCGTATTCGGAGTCAGTAGATGGAATATACCCGAATCATTCCATGAATTATATATTATATTTCCAGGATTTAAAGTAAAACTGAACGGCCCTGTACCGCCTGTTACAAGAACTATGATATTTCCACTGTCGTTTCCAGCACAGAAATTACTACCTGAAGAACTACTAACAGAAAATTGAGACGCGGGAATTGATACAGAAGAATCTTTTGAACATCCAGTAGTATCCTGAATAGATAACACATAATTACCTCCGGTTAATCCATTGAAAGTTCCTGAAGCCTGATAAGGCGAACCATCTATAGAATAACTCAATGGTCCTGTTCCTCCTGATCCTGTTACTGAAATGGACCCATCATTAGATAAATTACATGTTGGTTTGGTAACATTTATTGATTGGTAAACAATAGGAATCGGTTGACTAAGATTAATAGCATTCTTGTCAACAGGTCCACAATGATTGGTGTCCGATACTGAAATATTATAGATTCCTGCAGGTAAATTAGTAAACAAACCGTTATAATTTATAATACTTAAAGGTGTTAAAGTATATGATAATCCGGGTGTTCCTCCTGAAGCAACAACTGTAATTGTTCCGGTAGGGTTACCACCACATGACAGATTGGTTTGGCTTACGGAAGTAATTGAAATAACAGGAGGATTAATAATGGTAAGCGTATCACCGGCTAATGAACAATTATTGATGTCCTGAACTGCCACATAATTTGTATTTCCGGCAGGCAATCCATTGAATATACCTCCATTATTCACGAAAGGACCAGCTATGCCATTCAGAGAATAACTTATCGGAGCTGTTCCTCCTGATGTAACAATGGTTATAATACCATCGGTTAAACCATTACAACTGATATTCGTGACAACCTGAGAAACCAAACTGAGTGCATTTGGTGTAGCCAAAGAAAAATTCGTTGTTTTCAAACAATTATTGACATCCGTTATGTTAACTGTGTAATTTCCACCTTTCAGATTTATAAAACTACCTGTAAAATTGCTTGAAACCACTGTCGTAGTATCCATCAAGGTATAAGTTAATAATCCCGTCCCTCCGGTAGCAGTAACAGTGATCGTTCCATCAGATTTTCCGGCACAAGAGGGATTTGTTGAATCCCGTGTATTAATAACAATTGGCGGTGGCGCGGTTATAGTAACGGCCGTATCTTTTGTACAATTATTGCTATCTAACATAGTTATTGTATAGTTCCCATTTACCAGATTGTCAAATTCACCGGTTAAATTGTAGTTGATAAGATCATCTGTATATCGCAGTTCGGTAGAACCACCAGTTGCCAATACTAATATGGAACCATCAGGTGCTCCTGCACAGGTAGTAATATTAGTTATATTCAAAAAATCAATAATAATTGGCGGAGGATCATAAATATTAATCAAACTCCCGAGTCGGGAACAACCATTGGCATCCTTTACTATTGTCTGATAATTTCCCCCTCCTAATTTCTTAAAGGTGTCTGTTAAATAATAATTCAAACCGCTGTCTATTGAATAATGAATCGGAGCCACTCCTCCCGAAGCCGTAATTATAATAATTCCGGTTGAATCTCCATAACATAAATTCAATGAATCTTCTGTTATCTCAGTGGGGATAAGTAATTGTGGCGGTTGATGGATGGTTACATTCTGGATGGCAGTAAGACAATTATTTGCATCTTTTACTTTAATAGGAAAGATAGAATTGCTTAATCCCGTAAATACACTATCCGGATCAGATAGAGGATAAGAAGCGCCTCCATTTTTTGAGTATGAGTAAGGGGGAGTTCCTCCTGCTGCAATTACTGTTATTGAACCATTTGCAGCATTAAAACATAAAATATTAACTTGCGTGTAAGTAAAAGTTAAAGCAACGGGTTGAGTAATGATAAGTGGTGAATCTAATAGGGTAGCACATGTAGGATTGGCAGCATCTCTTATTTTAACATCATACGATGCAGCCGGCAGATTTATATAATTCGTTGTTGCTGACCATATCATTCCATTTATTGTATATTGATATGTCCCGCTGCCTCCGGAAGGAGAGCTGATGGTAATGGTCCCATTTGTTCCACCGTGACAACCAGATACATTTGTTGAATTGACAGTAGCTGCTAAAGGAGCAGGAGCTGTTAATACTATAGGAACTCCCCAGTTAGTACTGCAGGCATTGGCATCTTTAACTTCTATTATATAGTTTCCACTGCCCAGGTTACTGAATGTACTTCCTGCCTGCCAGGAGACGCCACTGTTATCAGAATATTGCAAAGCTCCTGTACCACCACTGGCTGTTACAACTATTGAACCATTATCATTACTGCTGCAGCCGGTCACATTATTTTGAACAACACTTGTGATTGAAACAGCTGCAGGCTGCGTCATGACAAGTGGTGAATCTAATATTTTAAAACATGTTGGATTGGCAGCATCTCTTATTTTAACATCATACGATGCAGCCGGCAGATTTATATAATTCGTTGTTGCTGACCATATGGTTCCATTTATGGTATATTGATATGTCCCGCTGCCTCCGGAAGGAGAGCTGATGGTAATAGTCCCATTTGTTCCACCGAAACAACCCGTTACATTTGTTGAAGTGACAGTAGCTACTAAGGGAGCAGGAGCTGTTAACACTACAGGGACTCCCCAGAATGAAGTACAGAGATTGGCGTCTTCAACTTCAATAGTATAATTTCCTGCAATAAGAGCATTGAAAACATTTCCAGCCTGGAATGATGTTCCGTTATTATCGGAATATTGCAATGCTCCTGTTCCTCCACTGGCAGTGACAGTTATTGTTCCATTATTATTTCCTGCACATCCGGTTACATCTGTTACAACTACTGAAGTAACAATGACCTTCGTCGGTTGTCCAACAACAACAGGGTTGCCTCCCCAGGGGGTGGTACATCCGTTGGCATCTTTAACCTGAATATCGTAATTTCCGGCAGAAAGAGTATTGAATACATTTCCAGCCTGATAGGAGACTCCATTATTATCTGAATAATTTAATACACCAGTACCTCCACTGGCTGTAATCGTAATAGTTCCATTGCTTCCTCCAAAACAGGTATTCACATCGGTTTTAACGACACTTGAAATTGTGATTGCCGGAGGTGCGGTAATTACAATAGGATTGGCCCCATAAGTTACCGTACAGGCATTGGCATCTTTTACTTTAATAGTATAACTTCCGGCAGTTAATGTATTGAAATTATTGCCTGCCTGGTATGTGACTCCGTTATCAACGGAGTAGTTTAATGCACCTGTTCCACCGCTAGCAGTTATTGAAATGGTTCCGTTGTTTCCATTGGCGCATGTGGATACATTTGTTGAAGTAACTGATGTTATTACAACTGCTGTTGGCTGAGTAATTGTAACAGGATTGGTGGCATACGTAACGACACAATTATTGGCGTCTTTAACCCGTATCCGGTAAAATCCTGCAGTTAACGGACTGAATGTGGCACTTGCCTGGTAAGTAATTCCGTTGTCATCTGAATAGGTTAATGCACCTGTACCTCCACTGGCGGTTACCACGATCTGCCCATTATTTCCTCCATGACAAGAGACATTCGTGGATACTACAGAGGTTATTGTTATTGCTGCCGGCTGGGTAATGACAACAGGATTGGTTGCATAAGAAACTATACAGCCTTTTGCATCTTTAACTTCAATATCATAATTCCCGGCATTAAGAGGATTAAATGCATCTCCAGCCTGAAAGGAAACACCACTATTATCTGAATAGGTTAATGCACCTGTGCCTCCACTAGCCGTTACTGTGATGGATCCATTGTTATTTCCGGCACAACCTGTTACATTTACCTGAGCTACATTTGTAATGGATATAACAATCGGTTGTGTAATGGCAACAGGATTGGCTCCATATTGTGTTTTGCATCCATTAGCATCCTGAACCCAAATAAAATAATTATTGGCGGTTAATGTATTGAAAGCATTCCCTGCCTGATAGGAAGTTCCATTGTTATCTGAATACGTTAATGCACCTGTTCCGCCGCTGGCTGTTACTGTGATTGTTCCGGTGCTTCCACCATTACAAATCTCATTCGTTTGTGTAACAGATGTAATTGTTATGGAAGAAGGCGCTACAATGACAACCGGATTTGTGGCATAATTAGTCACACAGGTATTGGCATCTTTAACTGCTACATTGTAATTTCCACCGGCTAACCCATTAAATAAATCGCTGCCCTGATATGAAACACCACTATTGTCCGAATAGGTTATGACACCTGTACCACCGCTGGCAGTAATTGTAATAGAACCATCGTTAACACCACTGCAGGATGCATTTGTACTGACAACTGAGGATATGATTAATACACTTGCCGGCTGTGTTATGGTTACTGCAACGTTACTCTTACAACCATTTGCATCTTGAACTACTACAGTATGATTGCCTGCCAGCAATAAGTTAAAAGTTCCACTGGCTCCAAAGACTCCGCCATCTATATTATAAAGGTAAGTTCCCCCCGGTAATATTGGTGTGCCACCGGCTCCTGCCACTGTTACTGAACCTGTTGCTGCTCCTTTGCATAATACATTTGTCTGGGAAGTAATTGAACCACTTACCGCGGTTGCAGGTTGGGTGATCGTTATAGGATTTGTGGCATATGTTACTGTACAACCATTCGCATCTTTTACTTCTATATTATAAATGCCGGGAGACAGGGGTGAAAATATATTACTTGCCTGATAGGAACCTCCCGAATTATCAGAATAGGTTATGATACCTGTTCCACCACTGGCAGTAACTGTAATAGAACCATCGTTAGCTCCATTGCAGGGTACATTCGAACTGACAACAGAGGATATGGTAACTGCACTTGCCGGCTGTGTTATGGTTACTGCAACGGTAATCTTGCAGCCGTTTGCATCCTTTACGATCACTGGATTACTGCCTGCCGAAAGTCCATTGAAAGTTCCGCTGATCTGATAGCCTCCTCCATTTATATTATAGGTATAAGGTGGAGATCCACCAGCTCCTGCAACTGTTACTGATCCTGTCGCCAATCCAAAGCATAATACATTCGTCTGGGATGTAATTGAACCACTCACCGCGGTTGCAGGTTGGGTGATCGTTATAGGAGCATATGTAGCTGTACAACCATTCGCATCTTTTACTTCTACATTATAAATGCCGGGAGCCAGTCCTAAAAACTGATTGCTTGCCTGATAGGAACCTCCCGAATTATCAGAATAGGTTATAACTCCTGTGCCACCACTGGCAGTAATTGTAATAGAACCATCGTTAGCTCCATTGCAGTCAACATTCACACTGACAACTGAGGATATGGTTACTGCACTTGCCGGCTGTGTTATGTTTACTAAAATATTAGTACTCTGACAGCCGTTTGCATCCTGAACTACTACAGTATGGGTTCCTGCCAGTAATGTGTTAAAGGTTCCGCTGGCTCCAAAGGCTCCGCCATCTATATTATAGAGGTAAGTTGGGGTGCCACCAGCTCCTGCCACCGTTACTGAGCCTTTCGCTGCTCCAAAGCATAATACATTTGTCTGGGCAGTAATTGAACCACTCACCGCGGAAGCCGGTTGGGTGATCGTTATAGGATTTGCAGAATAGGTTGCTGTACAACTATTCGCATCTTTTACTTCAATATTATAATTGCCGGGAGCCAGAAGTGAAAACAGATTGCCTGCCTGATAGGAAACTCCCAAATTATCAGAATAATCTAAAGGTGTAGTTCCTCCAACACCATTAATTTTAATTTGACCATTATGATTACCAAAACAATTGACTTCTATTGGATAACCATGTGATAATAAAATAACTATAGCGGCCGGGGCCAAAATCTGCTGCCCACCATCATATTCATTTTGTGGAAGATCAGAATCCACTACATCAAGCTGATAAAATCCTTGACACTGATGTGTAATTGAATCTGTAATCTCGCCAACGATCAGATCTCCTAATGGATTATACCATTGATAGGTATATGGCGGCACACCACCGGTCACAGCAGCAACTATTTTTCCGTTACACGAATCACTGCAGGTTGTCTCAGTTGAGGTAAAAGTAACTGATAACGCGGCTGCTTTTAACATTGATTTTACAGGAATATTTTGTATGGGAGGATTTGCATAATTAGAAAAGAATATAAAAGAATTTTTTACATTAAATATTATTTTTGAAACTGCTGATAAAGGTAAAAGTGTCCCTGTTGATACCAAATCGCCATCCAATAACCATTTCCCATTCCCCTCTAAATTCACATTTGAATGAAGAGTATTGTTCATGACAATCATATTATTCGGAGAATTGGACAAAAAGTTTATTTCTCCATAAAATTGATTAATGATATTTTCATTAAAGATAAATGATCCATAACAATTTAGTTTAATAAATGAATTTCCTGCAAGCGTGTTTTTAGATCCATACGCGATCCAGTTAAAATTATTACAACTAACTGGTACATCCAAAGTAACTGTTGAAGCAACATTGTTAAATGAATTGTAGTCAAAATAGACATTATCGGCAGACGTGGGTTCAAGCGCGCCTGCTGTGCCTCCACTGGTTAATGACCAATGCGAAGGGCTGTTCCACGAACCGCTACCATTTACCCAGTAACGATCAGAACCATATGTACTATTTAAACTAATTAGTACGATTGAACTGATGAAAATTAGTATTTTTTTCATGTACAATATTTTAAATTCTAAGGTATTCAGCAAAAAAATGCTTAAAGTTAATAACTTTAACGATTTGTTAACATCTTTAGTTACAATTTTTTATACCAAGCTATTTATTAAACTTTTATTATAAATAGACGCTCTTTATCCCGGATTGTCGTTTTTTCCATATTTATCAATAGTTTTATAGCAAATTCTATTATAATAATATTCCTGTTATTGAACTATTTACATATTAATTATTTTTTGATAAATTACCCATTATAAATCTGATTGGCAGCCATGAAGCTAAAAATCCTATTAAACTTACTGTAATAAATACACTCATAAAATCAAAAACCCTCAACTCAACCGGATAATAATCAATAATAAATGAACCGTTTCCTTGTAACGGGACTAATTTGAAATGTATTTGTAACCAACAAATAAAAATACCGGCAAATAACCCGATCACAGCTCCGATAGTTGATATAAGCCAACCTTCATACAGAAAAATCTTTCTAACCTGCTTCCACTCTGCTCCAAGACTATTCAATATTTTTATATCCTTCTTTTTATCTATAATCAACATGGTTAATGAACCAATAATATTGAATGATGCTACTATCAGGATAAATGTTAAAATAAAAAAGATAGCCCATTTTTCAGATTTCATAATTTTATAAAACAATTCCTGCTGCTGATACCTGTTTTTTACCAAATATTCAGACCCTGCAAGTTTTTTTATCTCCCCCTGTACTTTATCCATATCCGATACCGGTTTTAATTTTATTTCCACTGCAGAAATCTGATTGGTATATTCAAATAAATCCCGGGCAAAACTGAGCGGAACAATTACATACTTAATATCATAATCCTGCTGAATAGAAAACACCCCAGAAGGATAGATATATTTCCTGTTGAAAGCCTCATCAGGATTACCTGATAATGAAGCCGTTCTTCGCGGAACATAAATTTGTAAAGGATCATACAGCTTTGTATTGATTGATAAATAATACGCGATCCCTTGACCAACAATGCCATAGAATATGTCACCTTCCGGTAACTTCATCTTCCCTTCTGTCATCATATGATCTATGCCTGATACCTTAAAAAAGGCATCATCAACACCTTTGATTACTGCTACATTCTGCTTATCCCGGTACTTTAACAAAGCATTGTCTTCAAGCGTCTCGGAATAATATAAAACGGCAGGATGTTTCTTAATCTGATTCAATAGCCTGTCGTTGGCATCAAATACTTTTCCTTCCCTGATGGTAATTTTCAGATCTGGATCAAATGAATTGTATAACGATTGAATTAACTGGTCAAAACCATTAAATACAGAAAGGATAACGATTAAAGCCATGGTACCGACAGCCACTCCAACAAGCGAAATCCATGAAATAATATTTATTGCAGAATGTGATTTTTTTGCAAAAAGATATCGTCGGGCTACAAAAAATGAAAAATGCATACAAATTAATTGAATATTCAAAGTTAAGAAAACCTTCTATTTTTTCATTTCCATGCTTTTACCATCAACCCAGTTCCTGTTTGATGCGATCCATACAAATCAAAAAGGTTTAAAACAAATGAAACCGGATAGGTAAAAATAAAATAAAAAGGAATAATAACAAAAAATATTTTATTGACATTTAATAGCGAAATAGGATACTTCATCGAAAGCTTCCAGGATATTTGTCCCGGCTTTCCATAAGTAAATTTTGCCTCCGTCCGTGAAAATCCTGCTTTCTTAAGTTTTTGCTGAATGTCGTTTATATTATATCCATTTCTTACATGTTCTCCAATAAAGGACTCATCATGTTCATCGTGCGCATCAGAACCACCCTCATCGGATGGCGTTGAAATAAGCAATATGCCCCCCGGTTTTAATGAATAGAATAAGTTTCTGAAGACTTTTTCATCCTCCAGAATATGCTCCATCACATCAACAGTTATGATAAAATCATAAGCTTCTTCGTTTTTATAGGTAGTCAAATCAGCAACTGAGAATGTCACCCGTTCTGCTTTCCCGATACGTTTAAAAAAAGCATTGTTGTCTTCAACCTGTGTCTGATTGATGTCAACGCCTGAAATATTATATTTTTCCGAACCATTAGAAATAAAATATGAATACTGACCAAACCCTGACCCGGCATCAAGTATTGATGCAGTTGCAGGAATGGAAACTTTGATCTTATTAATTTCTCTCCTGATATGCCAAGCCCTGAGTAAAAGCAAATCCAAAAGATGATATAATATCTTCCGTGAAAAGGGACTTTTATTAAAAAACCTTCCCACACGATGTTTTATTGGCTCGTATTGCATAAGAATAAAATTTAATTTTCAATTGCCTTATGGAGCTCGCATATAATATTTTATTTTTTAATTGTATATGCTCGGTTCATTTATGATTTTAAAAGTTTATCAATATTTTCAAGATAATCAAGACTATCATCAATAAAATAAAACAATTCTGGAACAATACGCAGCTGACGCCTGACCCGTTTCCCCAGTTCAAGCCTTATCTGTTTTTGATCTTTTTTAACTGCTTCTATTATGTCATCGGTATGATCCGAAGGAAAAATACTCAGGTAAACTTTTGCAGAAGCCAGATCAGGACTAATTCGTACGATAGTTACCGTGATCATCTTTCCCTGACAGATATGTGAACATTCTTTCTGAAAAATCTCACTGATTTCTTTCTGTAACAAACGTGAGACTTTACTTTGACGTATTGATTCCATTTATTTTAATAACATTCTTAAATTTAAAAAATCAAAAGTACAATTTTTAAATAACATTTTATAGTTTTGCAGGATATGGATTTTATATCCAACTAACTTTATCTGAACTTATTTATGGAAACTGTACTAAGCGGAATCCGCTCTACCGGTAACCTTCATCTTGGAAACTATTTTGGCGCTGTCCGGAACTTTGTCAAGATGCAGCATGATTATAAATGTTTCTTCTTTATCGCCGATTATCATTCTCTCACCACCCACCCTACTCCTTCCGATCTGCATGGGAATGTAAAACAAGTATTGTGCGAATATCTTGCCGCCGGCATTGATCCTGAAGCAGCTACAATTTATATACAAAGTGATGTTCCCGAAATACCTGAACTTTATCTTTTATTGAATATGATCGCTTATGTTGGCGAACTTTCAAAAACCACCTCATTTAAGGAAAAAGTCCGCAAACAACCTGAAAATGTAAATGCAGGACTTCTGACTTATCCCGTCCTGATGGCAGCAGATATCCTCATTCATAAGGCAAACAAAGTACCTGTCGGCAAAGATCAGGAACCACACCTTGAAATAACAAGAAAATTTGCAAAAAGGTTCAATACCAAGTATAATGTTGAATATTTCCCAATACCGGAAACTTTTAATTTTGGCCATGAATTAATAAAAATACCCGGACTTGATGGTACCGGAAAGATGGGTAAGTCTGAGAACAATGGTATATTTCTTTCTGATGAAGTCAAAACAATAGAGAAAAAAGTAATGCAGGCAGTTACTGATAGCGGACCAACACTGATGAACTCTGAAATGCCTGAAACAATAAAAAATATTTTTACTATATTAGATATTGTGTCTGCTCCGGATACAGTAACGTATTTTAAAGAAAAATATAATACATGCCAAATCCGTTATGGAGATCTTAAAAAACAATTAGCTAAAGATATAATTGCAACTGTTGATCCGATACGTGAAAAAATAAACGAATATGCATCCAATCCTGATTATCTCAGAAAGATTGCAAATATGGGTAAAGAAAAAGCCAGATCCAGCGCATCAAAAACAATAAAGGAAGTCAGGGAAATAATAGGATTTAAACAATTTTGATTACGATGTTTACAATCTTTCCCGGTACTATCACGATCTTTATTGGTTTCTTTCCTGATAAATATTTGTTCGTATTTTCATGGTCTAAAACAGCCTTTTCTATCTCCTGAATATTCATTGAAAGAGGTAAAGTTATCTTAAAACGCATCTTCCCATTGAATGAAACCGGGTAGTCAAAAGAATCTTCAATTAAATAGGTTGAATCATAGGTTGGCCACTCTATTCCGCTTAAAGAGGATTTGTTTCCATGTATCAGCCATAGTTCTTCGGCAACATGTGGTGCAAAAGGGGACAATATTTTCACAAATGTTTCCGCTGTTTCTTTGGCTACCTTCCCCTTCTTTAAGCAAAGATTGGTAAAGATCATCATCTGCGATATCGCTGTATTAAACCTGAGATTTTCAATATCATTTTCCACTTTCTTAATTGACTGATAAAGAGATTTTATGATTTCTACATCCTCCGCTTCATGATGAATATTATTTGTTTCGGAAAAGAATTTAAAAACCCTCGACAGGAAGTTATACACACCCTTGATATTTTGGTCAGTCCAGAGTTTTGTATCATCTAAAGGACCCATGAACATTTCATACAGACGGATCGAGTCTGCACCATATTTTTTTACGACATCATCCGGATTGACAACATTTTTCAGGGTCTTGGACATTTTGGCAACGATCTGCTTCAACTCTTCATTGGTGTCTATATTAAAAAATTTACCATCTCTTTCTTCAACAAGGTCCGAAGCAACCTTTGATCCTGATTTGGTTTCATAAGCATTGCCAAGTATCATTCCCTGGTTAAATAACTTTTTAAACGGTTCATCAGTGGATACAATACCGAGATCGAAAAGCACTTTATGCCAGAAACGGCTGTATAATAAATGTAATACTGCATGTTCCGCACCGCCAATATAAAGATCTACAGGCATCCAGTATGATTCCTGATCTTTACCAAATGCCTCTTTGTCATTCCACGGATCAACAAAACGAAGAAAATACCAGCAGGAACCAGCCCACTGTGGCATCGTGTTTGTCTCACGGCGACCTTTACGACCCTTTTTGTCTATCACATTCAGCCATTCACCGGAATTGGAAAGAGGAGATTCACCGGACTCCCCGGGTTGATATTTCTCCAGCTCGGGTAAGGAAAGAGGTAAATCATGATCCTCAACCAAAGTCACTTCGCCATCTTCCCAATGAATGACCGGAAAGGGCTCTCCCCAATAACGCTGACGACTGAACAACCAATCGCGTAGTTTGTAGTTGACGGTTTCTTTGCCCAGATTATTTTTTTGTAACCAGTCTATTACGATACGGATCCCTTTAACTTTATTTATACCATTTATATCAAGACCTGAAATAGAAGAGGTAGAATTGATATATACCCCGTCTTCAGTCCAGCAGGCTTCCCCGCGAAGAACCTTTGATCTCAGATCACCATCAGCATCTTTTGGATCCATGATGCATTTTATAGGCAATCCAAATTTTCGGGCAAATTCAAAATCCCTCGTATCATGTGCTGGGACAGCCATTATAGCGCCTGTCCCATAGCCCATTAAAACATAATCGGCCATCCACACCGGAATTTTTTCCCCATTTACCGGATTAATGGCAAATCGCCCGGTAAATACACCTGTTTTGTCTTTGAGTAAATCGCTGCGATCCAGATCTGATTTCAGTGATGCAGCTTTAATATAAGCTCTTACTTCATTGCTTTTTTCTGAGGTAACAATTTTATCAAGTAAAGAATGCTCAGGAGCTATTACCATATAAGTCGCTCCAAATAGTGTATCCGGGCGGGTTGTAAAAACTCTTAGTCTCTCCTGTAGCCCATCAAGCTGAAAATCCACTTCAGCACCTGTTGACCTGCCAATCCAGTTGATCTGCATCTCTTTGATGCCTTCAGGCCAGTCGAGCCCTTCAAGTCCTTTCAGCAATCGTTCAGCATAATGTGGAATACGAAGCATCCATTGTTTCAGGCTGCGACGTTCAACCTCCATACTACCGCATTTCTCATGGGAACCATCGTTGAGAACTTCTTCATTGGCGCAAACTATTTTGCATTGTTTACACCACCATACCTGCGCAAAATCATAATAGGCGAGACGTTTACCATTAATATATTCCGTAATTGCCTTTTCCCCTTTTCCCCTGATTTCCTCAGGTATTGGCAGTTCTTTGACAGGACGACCTTTTTGAG
>Ga0182030_10006487_pt1 | contig 24676 bp, 19 predicted proteins | sample 812S3MmetaG_FD_121299 | JGI IMG/M metagenome (GOLD analysis project Ga0182030, IMG submission 121299) | Permafrost microbial communities from Stordalen Mire, Sweden - 812S3M metaG (Illumina Assembly) | ecosystem: Environmental > Terrestrial > Soil > Wetlands > Permafrost | place: Sweden...
ACGTTGATTTGCGACGAGGAGGACATCGTGGAAAAGCAGGTGGTGACCGGCATCGCCTTCTCGCGCGACGAGGCGCAGATCACCCTGCGCAAGGTCGCCGACAAGCCCGGCGTCGCGGCGGCGATCTTCGTTCCTCTCGCCGAGGCCAACATCAACGTCGACATGATCATCCAGGTCGTCTCCGACGACGCGGCGACGACCGACATCACCTTCACCGTGCCGGGCGCGGAATTCGACCGCGCCAAGGCGATCCTCGAGCAGCGGCGGCCCGAGATCGGCTACACGGCGCTGCAGGGCGCGCCGGACGTGGTCAAGATTTCGGCGATCGGCATCGGCATGCGCAGCCATTCCGGCGTCGCCTCGCGCGCCTTCAAGGCGCTCGCCGAAAAGGGGATCAACATCCGCGCGATCACCACCTCCGAGATCAAGTTCTCGATGCTGATCGACGAGGCCTACACCGAGCTCGCGGTGCGCACCTTGCACGCGCTTTATGGCCTCGACGCGAAGGCCTGAACCTCGCGCCTTGACGCATGTCAACGCCGAGGGCGGCTTCGCGGCGTAGCCATGGCGCGCCCCGCTGGCGAAGGAGATGCGATGAGCGCGAGCGACGAAGGCGGTTCTTCCGCGAACGCGATTGTTTACGGCGCCGAGGCCGTGGAGGGAATCGCAAGGTCGCTCACGCTGCCGCGCGCGCTTATCGACGCCAACCTGCGCGCCGGCTCGGCGCTGCTGGGCTTCGCCGGTCAGTGCGTCCACGCCGAGGCCGAGTTCCTCGAACAATTGTTCCGATGCCGCGGCCTCGAACAGGCTTCGACCCTTCATGCCCGCTTTGTCGCAACGATGATCGGCGAGGGCGGCCGCGAACTGGCCGAGTTGATGGCGGTGGCGCGCGAAAACGTCGCCCTCATCGCCGATGCGGCCCAAACCGCCCAGCTCCCCGGTCGGCCCAGCGCAGTTTGAACGGGGTGAACCCGTGGTTTCAACGATCGCCAACGCAATTGCCGCGCCGCGCGCTGAGCCCGCCGCGCCGCTAAGAAATGCGCAGCGCATCGGCGCTGCGCCGGCCGCCGTCGCGCCTTGAGCGGCCGCGCCGGGCGAAGGCGACAGGCCTCGCCCGCGGCGAAACGCTCGAAGGCGGCGTATCGCTGGCGGCGCTCGAAAGAGCGCCGAGGGAGGCGTAGCGACGCGCCAGTTCGCCGGCGCGGCGGCGGCCGTCAATTCGGACCTGGAGGGCCGGGCGCGGGGTTTTGCGGTTCAAGTCGCGGGGCCCGCGTGCTATTTGGGGCCCCCCGCTCGCGAGATTGGCCGCCGATGTCCAAGCCCGTCAAACTCGAATCCGTCGCCCCCGCCGCCGACCTGCGCGCGGCGATGCGGGCGCTCGGCGCCGAGGCCAGGGCCGCAGCGCGCGCCCTCGCCAACGCCCCGGCGGAGACCAAGAACCGCGCGCTGACCGCCGCCGCCGAGGCGCTGCGCGCGCGCGCCGGCGAAATCCTCGCCGCCAACGCGCGCGACCTCGAGGCGGCCCGCGCCAAGGGCCTCGCCGGGTCGTTCATCGACCGCTTGACGCTCGATCCCGGCCGGATCGAGGCGATGGCGCGCGGGCTCGAGGAAGTCGCCGCCCTGCCCGATCCGGTCGGCCGGGTGCTGGCGACGTTCACGCGGCCGAACGGGCTGACAATCGAGCGCGTCGCGACGCCGCTCGGCGTCATTGGCGTCATCTACGAGAGCCGGCCCAACGTCACCGCCGACGCCGGCGCGCTCTGCCTCAAGGCCGGCGACGCGGCGATCCTGCGCGGCGGCTCGGACAGCTTCCATTCCTCGGCGGCGATCCACGCCTGCCTCACCGCCGGCCTCAAAGCGGCCGGCCTGCCCGAGGCGGCGATCGCGCGCGTGCCCTTCGCCTCGCGCGAGGCGGTCGGCGAAATGCTCGAAGGCCTTGGCGGCGCGCTCGACGTGATCGTGCCGCGGGGCGGCAAAAGCCTGGTCGAGCGGGTGCAACGCGAGGCGCGCGTGCCGGTGTTCGCCCATCTCGAGGGCGTCGTCCACGTCTACGTCGACGCCACCGCCGACCTCGACAAGGCGAAGCGGCTGCTGATCAATTCGAAGATGCGCCGCACCGGCGTCTGCGGCGCCGCCGAGACGCTGCTGGTCGAGCGCGCCGCCGCGCCGCGGCTGCTGAGGCCGCTGATCGAGGCGCTCATCGAAGCGGGTTGTGCGGTGCGCGGCGACGAAGCGACACGCGCGGTCGACAAGCGGGTGACCGCGGCGAGCGAAGCCGACTGGCGCGCCGAATATCTCGACGCGATCATTTCAGCGAAGGTGGTCGAGAACCTCGACGCGGCGATCGCCCATATCGAGACCTACGGCTCGCACCACACCGACTGCATCGTCACCGAAGACAAGGCGGCGGCGGAAAAGTTCCTCAAGCAAGTCGATTCGGCGATCGTCCTGCACAACGCCTCGACCCAGTTCGCCGACGGCGGCGAATTCGGCTTCGGCGGCGAGATCGGCATCGCCACCGGCCGCATGCACGCCCGCGGCCCCGTCGGCGTCGAGCAGCTCTGCACCTTCAAGTACCGCGTGCGCGGCGACGGGCAGACAAGGGCGTAACGGGACGCGAAGGTCACGGCGCCGGCCTCCCGGTTTCCGCCGCTGACGCCGCCCCCGCGCCGTAGGCGTCCGAGTCCCGCCGGACCAGCATGAGCAACGCCAGGTTCTGCCGCACCACCCCGATGGGCGACAGGAAACCGACCGCGTCCCTGATCATTTCCAGCTCCCCGACCACGCCCTGCCACGCGCCGCGCTTGCTGACCTTGGGGGTGTTGAACACCGTCGGCCAGTCGACCACCGCCACCGACAGGCCCTCCTCGATGATCAAGTCGTTGATGAACGCCTCGCAGCCCCAGCGGGGCAGATGCTCCATCTCCTTGACCGCCTGGTCGAGCAACTGGGCGGGGATGACCCGTTCACCGGAAACGAAGTCGAGGCCGATCCAGCGATAGGGAGCCAGACTGTTGCGGCGCAGGCTGATGCTCACCTCGGCGCGGCCGCCGATCACCGGCTCCGCCAGCGCCTGGATGTCGGCGGCGTTCACGCCGGCCAAGTCGGCGTCGAGAAACATCAGATAGTCGCCCGTCGCCGCGGCGATGCCCCGCGTCAACGCATAGGTCTTACCGCGGTTGGGCGTATAGGAGATCGCGCGGATGGCGGGGTAGTCGTTCAGAATGGCTTCCGTGTCGTCGGTCGAACCGTCATTGACCACGATCACCTCCGCCAACGCCGGATGGTCGTGAACGGCCTCGAGAATGCGCCGGATCCTGTCGGCCTCGTTGTAGGCGCACACCACGCACGAAATGCGCGCCGTCCTTGCCGCAGAGCCGTTGACCGTCGATGCGAATTTGGACGGTTCGCCCCGGCCCCGAGATTGGGCGACGCCAGCGAGCGCCTTTCTCACGGCGGTCGTTTGGCCGCCCGCGGCCGCGAAAAACTCTCGCAGCGCGACTCGGGCTTCCGTCCAATCCGCCGCGATGTCGGCGAACGCGTTCTCGCTGACGGTCTTGGCGGACGCCGAGTCGGGCAGCATGGCGCTGATCTTGGCCTCGAAGTCTGCGCGGACAGCGCGGATGCGGGCGATCGCAAGATCCGCCTGCTGGCGAGCTTCCGCGTTCAAACCGTCGGCCTGATCGCCCAGCCCGGCCAGCGCGGCCTTGATCTCCTCGAGCCGTTGCTTGGACCAGTCGAGAAACTCATCGGCCAGGGTCCGTTTCGGCGTCATCTCGCTTCTCGGGTTGGAAATTGCGGCGCGATCTCCGGCAGCGCGCCGACGCGTCGGCTCGTCGCGGCAATCCGCCGCCTACGCGAAGATTATCATAACATCGTCGTACAACGGCAAGAGGCGTCGCCTTGAGCGCGACTTGCCCAGCCACGCTTGCGACAAATTGCTTGCTCTTGATGGGACACGGGAGAACCGGACGCCTCTGGAAAACGGCGCTCGGGCGCTGGTTTCCGACGAGGACCGTGAGGAAACGCGCCCGTTCGACCTCAAAGCGGAAAGGACTGGCAATGGCCAAGAATATCGTTTGTCTTTGGTATGAAAAAGACGCCGAAGCCGCAGCCCGCTTCTACGCCGAGACCTTTCCCGACAGCGCCGTGGGCGCCATCCTTCGAGCGCCCGGCGACTATCCGGCCGGCAAAGAAGGGGATGTGCTGACGGTCGAATTCACCGTCGCCGGAATCCCGTGCATGGGCCTCAACGGCGGCCCCGTTTTCAAACACAACGAGGCCTTCTCGTTCCAGATCGCCACCGACGATCAGCAAGAGACCGACCGGTACTGGAACGCAATCGTCGGCAATGGCGGCGAGGAGAGCGCGTGCGGTTGGTGCAAAGACAAATGGGGCGTCTCCTGGCAAATCACGCCGCGCGTGCTGATCGTGGCGCTGTCCGTCGGTGGCGATGAAGCCAGGCGCGTATTCCACGCCATGATGGACATGAAGAAAATCGACGTCGCCGCCATCGAGGCGGCGCGGCGCGGCTGACGCTCCCCTTGTGGGGAAGAGCCGCCAGGTCGGCGCCGCTTCAAGCGTCAGATCTCGATCACTAGGAGAGGGCGGCACGGCGAGGATTGCCGTATGTTTGTCGCGGACAGGGAGGGCGCATGACGGGCGCAGACGTCGAGGTTGCGATAGTCGGCGGCGGGGCGGCGGGCATTGGCGCGGCGCGGCGGCTGCGCGAGGCCGGCGTCAGGGCGCTCATCCTCGAAGCGCGCGACCGGCTCGGCGGCCGCGCCTGGACGGTCGAGGCGGGCGGTTACGCGATCGACCTCGGTTGCGGCTGGCTGCATTCGGCCGAGCGCAATCCGTGGACGAAGATCGCCGCGGCGCAGGGCCGGACGATCGACCGCACCCCGCCGCCGTGGGCGCGCGCGGCGTCGCAGCCGGGACTGACGGCCGACGAGTCGAGCGCATTTCGCGCCGCGCTGTGGGCGCTGCACGACCGCGCCGACGCCCTGCCGGAGCGCGAGCCCGACCGCTCCCTGGCCGACTTGCTCGAGCCGGGCGGGCGGTGGCGGGAGCTGCTCGACGCCGTCAGCGGCTTTTACAGCGGCGCCGAACTCGCGTGCGTCTCGGCGCGCGACCTCGGCCGCTACGCCGACGACGGCGTCAACTGGCGCATTGTCGAAGGCTACGGCGCGGCCGTCGCCGAGCACGGCGCCGACCTCGACGTCGCCCTCGATTGCGCCGTCACGCGCGTCGACCATCGCGGGCGGCGCATTCGCCTCGAGACGACGCGCGGAATCTTCGCAGCCGACGCGGCGATCGTCGCCCTGCCGAGCGCGCTGATCGCCGCCGACGAAGGCCTGTTCGCGCCGGCGCTGCCGGACAAGACCCGCGCTGCGGCCGGGCTGCCGCTCGGCCATGACGACAAGCTGTTCCTGTCGCTTGCCGACGCGGAGGGGTTCGAGCCCGAGACGCGCGCGTTCGGCGACCCGCGCTGCGTCGACACCGCCTCCTATCAGTTGCGTCCGTTCGGCCGGCCGATGATCGAATGCTATTTTGGCGGCGCGCTCGCAGCCGAGCTTGAATTGGGCGGCGCGGCGGCGTTCTTCGACTTCGCCCGCGCCGAGCTGGTCGGCCTCTACGGCGGCGAATTCGCCCGCCGCATCGCGCCGCTGGCGCTGCACGGCTGGAGCGCCGATCCGTTCGCCCGCGGCGCCTATTCCTACGCCCTGCCCGGCCGCGCCGACGATCGCGCCACGCTCGCCGCGCCGATCGACGGACGGCTGTTCTTCGCCGGCGAAGCCTGCTCGCGCGAAGATTTCTCGACCGCGCACGGCGCGTATCTGACGGGGATCGCCGCCGCTGAGGAGGCGATCAGGGCAGTCAGGGGATAGAGGCGGTGCGACTGGACGAGGCCGAAGGCTACACTTTCACTCGCCTCACCACGTCATGGCCGGGCTTGTTCCAGCCATCCACGTCGGGCCATTGCGCTAGCGAGCGAGCGTTCGAACATGCGGCGCTGCGTCGATGGCCGGGACAAGCCCGGCCATGACGAATTCTTGTGCGCGCAGGCAGGCCTCGCGCGCTCACCCCTTGGCGTAGAGCGCCGCAATCTGATCGGCGAAGGCGGTTTCGATATTGAGGCGCTTCAGCTTCAGCGTCGGCGTCATCAAGGCGCCGGAGACGGTCCAGGGCTCGAGCGTCAGGTATATCTTGCGCGGGGTCGCGTAGTCGGGAAAATGGGCGACGGCGCGGCGGATGTGGTTGAGCGCGACCTCGCGCATCGGCGGCGCGGCGACCAGCGCTTCCGGCGCGCCGGAAAGCCCGATTGTCTTCGCCGCCTCGACCAGCGCGTCGCGGTTGACGACCGCCAGCGCGGCGATGAACGGGCGCTGCTCGCCGACGATCATCGTCTGCTCGAACAGCGGATCGCTTTCGATCGCCTGCTCGATGTCGACCGGCGAAACTTTCTCGCCAGTCGAGGTGACGATGATGTCCTTGATGCGGCCCTTGATGAAGACGCGGCCGTCGACCAGGCGCGCCTGGTCGCCGGTGTGCAGCCAGCCGTTCGGCTCGAGCGCCTTGGCGCTTTCCTCCGGCCGCCGCCAATAGCCCTGCATGACGCTCGGACCCTTGACCATCAGTTCGTCGTTGTCGCCAACTCGCACCGAGACGCCGGCGAGCGTCTCGCCGACGCTGCGGGGATCGTTGCTGCCGAGGCGGTTGACGCTGACGACCGGCGACGACTCGGTCATGCCGTAGCCCTGCAGCACCTCGACCCCCATGGCGAGGAAGAAATGCGCGACGACGAACGGCATCGGCGCGCCGCCGGCGACCGCGAGGCGCAGTCGGCCGCCGAACGCGGCGCGAACCTTGCGCGCGACGAGACGGTCGAGCGCCGGCCAGACCAGCCGCTCGAGCGGCGACGGCCCGGTCCCCGTCCCTTGCGCCTGTTCGAACCGGCGCCAACCGATGCGCTCGGCGAGCCCGCTCAAACTGCGCGCCAGCGTCCCGCCCTTGGCGAGGCGCTCGTGAATGGCGAGGTATGCGCGCTCGTAGATGCGCGGCACCGAGATCAGGATCGTCGGCTGGACATTGCGCATGTCTTCGACCAGATGCGCCACCGATCGCGCATAGGCGACCGTCGCGCCGACGGCGATCGGCAGGTAGTAGCCGGCGGTGCGCTCAAACGTGTGCGACAGCGGCAGGAACGAGAGAAAGAGGTCGCCGGGGACGGCGGCGACGCATTGGCGCGCCGCCATCACATTGGCGACGACGTTGGCGTGCGACAGCATCACGCCTTTCGGCCGGCCGGTCGTGCCCGAAGTGTAGACGATCGCCGCCAAAGCGTCGGGCGAGACCGGCCGCTCGGGCGCCGTTTTCCCTTCCGCTGCGGCGAGCCAGGCCGACGCGCGCACGACCCGCTTGTCGTCGCCGATCGCCTCGTCCGGCTTGGCGAGCACGACGACGCGCTTCAGCTCCGGGCAGTCGGCGAGCTCGGGCGCGAGACGCCGCCAATAGTCGGCGCTGTCGAGGATCACCACCGCGGCGCCGCAGTCGCCGATGATGAAGCCGACGTTGCCGGGATTGTCGGTGACGTGCAACGGCGCGATCGCCAGTCCGAGCGCCAGCGCCGCCTGGTCGACGCAGACGTAGTCGACGCCGTTGACCATCAGGGTCGCGACGCGGGCGCCCGCCTCCAGCCCCTCGGCGGCCAAAGCGGCGCGCCAGCGGGCGCTTTCGGACGCTGTCCGCCGCCAGCTCCAGTCGACCCAGCGGCCGGCGGCGGGATCGTGGCAGCGATAGGCGACCGCGTCCGGGGTCAGCGCCGCGCGGGCGCGGAAAAGCTCTGAAAGCGTTCGCGATTCGCCGATCGGATCGGCGGCGGAGGGGAGCGGCGGCAGGGCGGCGGCATTGTCCATCGGGGCTTCCGGAGCGGAGAGCGGGCCTTATACGCCATCGCCGCGACGGGCGCCGTACCCCCTTCGTCGACCCCCGACAGGCGCAAGCGCGTCGACGCCGGGCGTTCGTTAACGTTGACGTAACGTTAACGCAAACCCCGCATAGTCGCAGCGAAATGGCCGCGGCGGCGGAGGGGAACCCATGGCTGGATCGGGCAAATCGTCGAACATTACGTTTCGTGTCGCACTGGTCAGCGTCGGCTTCATCGCCGGACTGGCGGCGGTCGCGCTCGTCAATCGCGACGAAGCGGGCAAAGTCGCCGCCGCCTTCGCCGACGCGCGCGCCGACGCTGGGCTGCAACGCCCGGCCGACGACATCGACGTCGCGGCGATGGCGTTGCGCGGCAAGGCGATCGAGCTTCGCTCCACCCGCGCCGGCGACAGCCTGAAGGCCTTCGCCGACGGCGCCAAGGCCCTCTTCGGCAAAATCGACACGCTCGCCTCCTCGTCGCGCGCCGACCCCCTCGCCAAGCCGATCAGCGACTTGAAGGCGCAGGTCGCCGCGATCGGCAAGGCGTTCGATGCGGTGCAGCAGGCGCAGCAGACAGCCGGCGATTCGCCGACCATCGGCGTCGTCGGCAAGGCCGTCACCGACGCCCAGACGCTGATCGACGACACCGCCAGCGCGTTCAAGGACAGTCCGACGCTCGAAGGCGAACAGATGCGCCGCGCCGCCATGGCGATGGCGCGCGCGCAATTGCAATACGAAGCGACCCTCGACGACCACGTAAAGAGCGACTTCGACGCCGCCGCCGCCGATTTCAACGCCGTCTTCGCTGCGGCCAGCGTGGCGCAGGACGCGAAGGACACGCTCAACCTCGACGTCAACAACTTCGTCGACGCCTTCAAGGAGGCGTCCGCCGCCGAGCTCGCCTATTCCCAGGCGACCGACGCGCTGGTCAAGGCGTTCGACCCGTTGGTTGCGTCGATCAAGGATCTCGGCGACGCGGTCGCCGCGACGGGCGCCGCCGACGGGGGGCTCGCCGCCGCCCAGGCTGACGCCGAGGCCATGATCGACCTCGCCGCCCTGATCGCGATCGTCATCGGCCTGATTTCGATCGTCCTCGTCGCGCACAGCCTCGCCAAGCCGCTGCGCAAGCTCGACGCGGCGATGTCCCGCCTCGCCGGCGGCGACCTCGCGGTCGAGCCTCCGGCGCTCGGCCGCAGCGGCCTCTATGCTTCGATCGCCCGCGCATTCGAACGGATCAAGCAGGCCATGGTCGAGGACGACGAGCAGGCCCGCGCCGCGACGGCGCGACGCGAGACGCGCCTGGCGGACGAAGCCGTCCGCCGCGAAACCGAAGCCGAACGCGAGGCCGCCGCGCGCGAACAGGCGCGAACCGTCAGCGCGCTGGCGGAAGCGTGCGAACGCCTGTCCGAAGGCAACCTGACCTTCCGCATCTCTGCGGAGTTCCCGCCCGCCTATCAGAAGGTGAAAGACGACTTCAACGGCGCCATCGCCCAGATGCAGCGCGCCGTCGCCGTCATTTCCGACTCCGTGCGCGGCATCCGCGTCAACGCCGAGGCTGTCGCGCACGCCTCCGGCGACCTGTCGCGCCGCACCGAGGAGCAGGCGGCGACGCTGGAAGAAACCGCCTCCGCGCTCGGCGAGATCACCCAGACGGTGAAGAAGGCGGCGGATTCGGCGCTGCACGCGCGCGAGGTCGTCGTCGCCGCCGACGGCGACGCCCAGAAGGGCGCGGTCGTCGTCAAGCAGGCGGTCGACGCGATGGACGGCATCGCCAAATCGGCGCAGCAGATCACCCACATCATCGGCGTGATCGACGAGATCGCCTTTCAGACCAACCTGCTCGCGCTCAACGCCGGCGTCGAAGCGGCGCGCGCCGGCGACGCGGGACGCGGTTTCGCGGTCGTCGCGTCGGAAGTGCGTGCGCTGGCGCAACGCTCGGCCGAGGCGGCCAAGGAGATCAAGGGGCTCATCTCGGCCTCGACCGCCCAGGTCGGCCACGGCGTCGAATTGGTCGCCGAGACCGGCGCGGCGCTCGAGCGCATCATGGCCCAGGTCGCCGAAGTCAACGCGGTCATCGCCGCGATTGCGGCCGGCGCGCGAGAACAGTCGACCGGTCTCGACGAGGTCAACGTCGCGCTCGGCCGCATGGATCAGGTGACGCAGCAGAACGCGGCGATGGTCCAGCAATCGACCGCCACCAGCCGCTCGCTGTCGCACGAGACGATGGAGCTGTCGCGGCTCGTCGACCAGTTCGAGATCGACGACGGCGCCGCCGGCTACGACGATACGGCGGAGACCGAGGCCGAGGAGACGGCCGCGGAGGCCGACGACCCGATCCGCAGCGCCTTGCGCGAGACCGCGCCGCACGCCTTCGCCCCGCCTTCGCGCGGGCCGGCGGCCCGGCTCGCTTCCGCGGGGCGATAGCGAGAATTCAATTGTAGGATTTCGCGCTCATCACAGGATTCGTTCTTCGCGCGCGGTCGCGGCAGTCCACACAGCGGCGTGAACTAGGACTGCGGCGCCTCTGCGTCCTTCTTCTTGTTCTTGTTCCAGCGATCGAGCGTCGCCGACGCCCTGGGCGCTTCAATCGAGTCCCGGCTCGCACTCACGGATTCGAGCACGGGCAGAGTGCGATCGGGCGCTACGGAAATGGCGAATGTCGCCGCCGTGCGGCGAACCGAAATGTTCGGATGGTCGAGCAGCGGCAGCAGCCTGCTCAACGCGTCACGGGCCTTCAACTCGTCGACGATCTCGCGGGTTTCCTTCGCAATTCGATTGTTCAACTCGACGTCGAACGGCTCGAATTCGCCGCCGAGAAACCGCGTCGCGTAGCGGCGAACGCCAGCGTCCTCGAACCGCGCCACCAGTTGGTCCGTCGACATGTCCCTAACGGTTGGGCGCGCGGGCGGTCGCTTCTTCGCCCGCGCGCCAAGCGCGATGACGTCCTTGGTCGACAGGTCCGCCGTGTGCGCCGAGATCGCCGCGATCGCCCAATCCGGATCGACGGGAAGAAACCTCATGGCGGCGTAGAACCGCACGTCGACGTTTTCGTGATCGAACAACGGGCGCAGTTTCTCGATCGGCTTGCGCGCGCAGAGCTCCGCGCCAATCGCCCTGAGTTGCTGATCCATCGCTTGGCGTTCCGGAGTGTTTTCCGGAATTTTGGCCCAAAACGTCCAAACGCTGCCAAGGGCTTGGGCCAAGCGGACGAACTCGTCGATCAATTGATCGACGCTCATTTGAGCATACGCGTCGGCGCTCATTGCAGGACTCCAAATTTTCGTAAGGCTGCTAACCCCTCTTCGCGCTGGGTCTCGAAATCATCTTCGCCAATCACGTCTCTTCGGTTGCGTTCTTGAGGATCGTCGTCGTCGGTCCCGTTATAGTAACCGGTGATCAATTCATGTTTTAGCCTAGGAACCCAGACCAAATTGCCAGGGTCGTCGATTGCGTCGCGCCCGAATTTCACCACCACGTCTTTCTCGACGTTATCGTCGTTCTGCTCGACGATGTGATGCCGCTCATAGCCGAGAGCGTTTTGCTTCGGCGGCGTCTGAAGCGCCTCCAACGTCTTGGGCGGATCGAAAAAGGCGTTGGTCTGCTCGATCGCCCTCTGCTCGCCGTCGTTGAGTTCCGAGGGCCCGAGTTTCTGCACGAGCTCCAAGATGATCGCCGCCGCATCGCCGTACGGCCCAAGCTCTGAGAGTCCGCCCTTTTCCGCGATGTCCTTCACCAATATCCGCAACGCTTTGTTGAATCGCGGCGAGGGCCATGCGCGCATCCGCGCCGTCACTTCCCGAACCTCGCGTGCAACTTCCGCGAACCATCCTGGATTCGGTTTTGCGCCAACGCGCGGATGCCTGGCGGGGTCCCAGTCGCCCTTCAGGAGCCCGCTTGCCGCGAGTTCGACGGCTAACCCCACCCAATCGTTCGCCGCCGAGGCGCCTTTTTCGAGCGGCGGCGGATCGGGAAACTGCAGCAGCACGGCGCCGATCCCCGCCAGCGCCAGATCGCCGCGGTCGAGTGCGCGCGCGACCGATGCGAGCCTGCCGGCCTTTGCAGCCGCGCTGATCGGCAGGCCGTAACGCGCCGTGAGTTGGTGATCGAGTTCGCTCGCCGGACGAAGCGACCAATGCTCCCGGCCGTAGGCGTCTCGCGCCCGACGCAGCAGCGCAACGGAACCCACGAAGAGGCCGTCGGCGCCGCAACGAACGCCCTCCGGACGTAGTGCAAACACGCGCATCGCGGGCATCTGCGCCATCCGGCTCTCGCTCTGACTTCGTGGAATCCTGTTCTCTAGAACATATCATGAACACGCCGTGCGCTCAATTCATTGTCGCGCGGAATCGCGCCAACGCCGCTGCGACATTTAGGCGGCCGCCGGTCGCGCCTCTATTATCGGCGCCGCCGCGCCGATGCGGCCCATTGCCAGAAGCGGCCGGCGCGGCTATTCCCGCCCCCGATCCTTCCTCTGGCGGCGGGGCGCGCGGTTGGGCGACAAAGAACCGAAGGTCGACGAGGCGCTGGCGATCGCGCACGGGTTGAAACCCGAGGAATATCAGCGGTTCGTCGCTCTGATCGGCCGCACGCCGAGCTACACCGAACTCGGCATCGTCTCGGCGATGTGGAACGAGCACTGTTCCTATAAGTCTTCGCGCCTCCACCTGCGCAAGCTGCCGACCAAAGCGCCCTGGGTGATCCAGGGACCGGGCGAGAACGCCGGCGTCATCGACATCGGCGACGGCGACGCGGTCATCTTCAAGATGGAGAGCCACAACCACCCCTCGTTCATCGAGCCCTACCAGGGCGCGGCGACCGGGGTCGGCGGCATATTGCGCGACGTCTTCACCATGGGCGCGCGACCGGTGGCGAGCCTCGACTTCCTGCGCTTCGGCGCGCCCGACCATCCCAAGACCCGCCATCTCGTCGCCGGCGTGGTGGCGGGCATCGGCGGCTATGGCAACTCGTTCGGCGTGCCGACCGTCGGCGGCTCGGTCGGCTTCCACAAGCGCTACGACGGCAACATCCTGGTCAACGCGATGGCGGTCGGCGTCGCGCGCGCCGACGCGATTTTCTACGCCAAGGCGACCGGGGTCGGGAATCCGATCGTCTATCTCGGCTCCAAGACCGGCCGCGACGGCATCCACGGCGCGTCGATGGCCTCGGCCGCGTTCGAGGCCGACGCGGAGGCGAAGCGCCCGACGGTGCAGGTCGGCGATCCGTTCGCCGAGAAGCTGCTGCTCGAAGCCTGCCTCGAATTGATGGCCTCGGGCGCGGTGGTCGCGATCCAGGACATGGGCGCGGCGGGGCTCACCTCCTCGGCGGTCGAGATGGGCGCGAAGGGCGACCTCGGCGTCGAGCTCGACCTCGACCGCCTGCCCTGTCGCGAAGACGGCATGACCGCCTACGAGATGATGCTCTCCGAGAGCCAGGAGCGCATGCTGATGGTGCTCAAGCCGGAGAAAGAGCCCGAGGCCGAGGCGATCTTCCGCAAATGGGGGCTCGATTTCGCCGTCATCGGCAAGACGACCGACAGCAAGCGCTTCGTCGTCAAACAGGGCGGAATCGTCAAGGCCGACCTGCCGATCCGCGAGCTCGGCGACCAGGCGCCGCTCTACGACCGGCCGTGGATTGCGACGCCGAAGCCGGCCACGCTCGACCTGGCGAGCCTCACACCGCCGATCGCCAACGCGCAAGCCCTGCTCAAGCTGATCGGCTCGCCCGATCTGTGCTCCAAGCGCTGGGTCACCGAGCAATACGACACGCTGATCCTCGGCAACACCGTCGAGGGACCGGGCGGCGACGCGGCGGTGATCCGGCTCGGCGACGGGCCCAAGGGCCTCGCGTTGACGACCGACGCGACCGAACGCTATTGCGACGCCGACCCGATCGAGGGCGGCAAGCAGGCGGTCGCCGAGGCGTGGCGCAATCTCATCGCCGTCGGCGCGCGGCCGCTGGCGCTGACCGACAACCTCAATTTCGGCAATCCCGAGAAGCCCGAGGCGATGGGCCAGTTGGTAGGCTGCATTCAAGGCGTCGGCGAGGCGGCGCGCGCGCTCGACTTCCCGATCGTCTCCGGCAATGTCTCGCTCTACAACGAGACCTCGGGCGTCGGCATCTTGCCGACCCCGACGATCGGCGGCGTCGGTCTCGTCGCCGACGTGACCGCGACCGCCTCGCTCGCCTTCAAGCGCGCCGGCGACGCCGTGCTGCTGATCGGCGGCGCGCCTTCGTGGCTCGGTCGCTCGGCGTATCTCGCGACAATCTGCGGCCGCGACGAGGGCGCGCCGCCGCCGGTCGATCTCGCCGCCGAGCGGCGCAACGGCGACTTCGTCGCTTCGCTGATCAAAGGCGGCAAGGCGAGCGCCGTCCACGACCTCTCCGACGGCGGCCTCGCCGTGGCGCTGGCGGAAATGGCGATCGCCGGCGGGGTCGGCGCGACGATCGACAAGGGCGTGGTCGTCGGCCTCGCCCACGCCTTCTTCTTCGGCGAAGATCAGGGCCGCTACGTCGTGACGGCCAAAGCTGAGGACGCGCTGGCGATCCTCGCCGCGGCGGCCAAGGCGGGCGTCGCGGCGACGCGGATCGGCGCGACCGGCGGCGAGTCGCTTACCCTGCCCGGCGAGGCGCCGGTCACGATCGCGGCGCTCAGACAGGCGCACGAAACCTGGCTGCCGCGTTACATGGACGGCCCAGGAGGAGAATTGGCATGATCGCATTCGTCGCCGTCAAATCGCTCGGCGGTTACAACTACGTTCGCCCCGACCAGGTGATCGCGATCTCCGGCGTCGAGGGGTCGAAGTGCAACATCTACATGGCCGGCGGAATCACCGTGCCATGTTCCGAGACGGTCAAAGACGTGGTCGCCCGCATCGAGGCGGCGATGGCGGACGCCGCGCCGCTGGAGACCGTGTGATGGCGATGGCGATCGCAGACATCGAGGCGATGATCCGCGCCGCTCTGCCCGACGCCAAGGTCGAAGTGCGCGACCTCGCCGGCGACGGCGAACATTACGCCGCCAAGGTCGTCAGCCCCGCCTTCAAGGGCAAGAGCCGGGTGCAACAGCACCAGTTGGTCTATGCGGCGCTGAAAGGCCGCATGGGCGGCGAGCTGCATGCGCTGGCGCTGACGACAGCGGCGGAGTGAACGAAGGCGCGGACCTCCGTACCCGCTCCGCCGCCAGCGCCGCCGCGTTCTGCCGCGACAAAGCCTGTGCGGGCCATGAAACGAGTTGAGGACGGCAGAGTCGGCAGACCGTAAATCGTCGCCAGGCTGAAGAAGGCGACGACAATGGCGATCCGTCTGACCTTGTACTCGATCCTGACGCTGAGCTCGATGGTTTTCGGCCTGACGGCCGATCTCGTCTATTCCGGCGTCCTGATGATGTAGCGCCGGCCGGATTCGTTGGCCGAACGTCTCCAAGGAGACCGAGGCTGCGCCCCCTACCCCGCCGCCAGCTCGCGCTCGAGGAAATCCAGCGTCTGGGCCTCGCTGACGTCCTTGGCGATGAAGCTTGCGCCGATTGCGCGCGCGAGGATGAAGGTCAGGCGGCCGCGCTCGACCTTCTTGTCCTGGCGCATCGCGTCGAAGATGGCGTGCGCGTCGGCGTTGAGGCCGCGCACGGCGGAGATGCGGATCGGCAGGCCGACGCCGGCGAGATGGCTTTCGACCCGCCGGACATCGTCGGCGGCGCACAGGCCGAGGTCGTGCGAAAAGCGGAACGCGCAGGCCATGCCGATCGCCACGCCCTCGCCGTGGATCAGCGTTTCGCCGTCGTAATGGGCGAGGCGCTCGAGCGCGTGACCGAAGGTGTGGCCGAGGTTGAGCAGCGCGCGCTCGCCGCGCTCTTTCTCGTCGGCGGCGACGACGCGCGCCTTGGCGGCGCAGCTCGTCGCGATCGCCTCCAGCCGCGCCGGCCCGCCGGCGAACACCGCGCGCCAGTCGCGTTCGAGCCAAGCGAAGAAGTTGCGGTCGCCGATCAGGCCGTATTTGGCCACCTCGGCGTAGCCGGCGCGGAACTCGCGCGCGCTCAGCGTGTCGAGGACGCCGGTGTCGGCGAGCACCAGCGACGGCTGATGGAACGCGCCGACGAGGTTCTTGCCGAGCGGCGAGTTGATCGCCGTCTTGCCGCCGACGCTGGAATCGACCTGGGCGAGCAGGGTCGTCGGGATCTGGACGAAGCGCACGCCGCGCCTCAAGCTCGCCGCGCAGAAGCCGGCGAGATCGCCGATGACGCCGCCGCCGAGCGCGACGACGAGGTCGCGCCGCTCGACCCGCGCCTCGATCAGCGCGTCGCTGACCCGCGCGAATTCGGCGTAGGACTTGGTCGCTTCGCCGGGCGGGCAGACGACGACCGAGGTCGTCAGCCCGGCCCCCTCGAGGCTCTTCAGCAGCGGGGCGAGATGCAGCTTCGCCACCGTCGCGTCGGTGACGACCGCGCAGCGCGCGCCGGGCGCGAGCGCCGCGACATGGGCGCCGGCGGATTCGATCAGGCCGGGTCCGATGAGGATGCGGTAGGCGCGCGAACCGAGCTCGACCGCGATCTCGCGCGTCGCCGGCGGCGTCGGATGGGCGAGTCGACGGCGCAGCGCGCCGAGCAGCGCCTCGACCGCCGCGTCATGCGGGCCGTCGCGCGTTTCGATCGTCAGGTCGGCGAGCGCGTAGGTCGGGCTGCGCTCTTCGAGCAGCTTGCGCAGCGTCGCCTCGGGGTCCTCGGTGCGCAGCAGCGGCCGGTTGGAGCGCTTGCGCACGCGGCGCAGCAGGGTCTCGAACTCCGGCCTCAGCCACACCGACACGCCGCGCTCGGCGACGCGCCGGCGCGTCTCTTCGTTGAGGAAGGCGCCGCCGCCGGTCGACAGCACCTTGGGGCCGTCCTCGAGCAAACGGGCGATCACCCGGCGCTCACCGTCGCGAAAATACGGTTCGCCGAACCGCTCGAAGATCTCGGGGATCGTCATCTGGGCGCCGGCCTCGATCTCGTCGTCGGCGTCGACGAAGGGAAGGCCGAGCTTCTGGGCGAGCCGTTTGCCGACCGAGGTCTTGCCCGCTCCCATCATGCCGATGAGCACGATCGAGCGGCCGCCCAGCGCGGCGATCAGCCCTTCGGCCTCGGGTATCGGAGCGGCGTCGTTCATGGCCTTCTTTCGGCGCGGCGGCGGCGGCGCCCGCGCAAGGCCGCTCCTTAGCCCAACAGATGGGCCTTGGCCAATCCTGGCTTGACTCATGTCAATGGGCGGCTAGCGTCGCGCGCAGAGAGTTGCAATCCGACATCAAACGGACATTAAACCGTAAAAAGCAGGTCGTGGAGGAGGGTCCGATGGGCGCAGGCGGTCAAAATGGCGAGGGCAGAATTGCCGGACCGCGATTGATTGCGATCGTCGGTCCATTCCAGAGCGGCAAGACCAGCCTGCTCGAAAGCCTGCTGGTCAGGGCGGGCGGCGCGGCGCGGCAGGGCTCGGTGCGCGACGGCACCAGCGTCGGCGATTCCAGCCCCGAAGCGCGCTCGCACGCGATGAGCGTCGAGCCGAACGTCGCCAGCGTCGACTACATGGGCGACCGCTTCACCTTCGTCGATTGTCCCGGCTCGGTCGAGTTCATTCACGACATGCGCTACGTCCTGCCGGTCTGCGACGCGGCGGTGGTGGTGTGCGAAGCCGACGCGCGCAAGACGCCGGCGCTTCAGGTCATCCTGCGCGAGCTCGAAGAGCTCGGCGTGCCGCGCATCGTCTTCCTCAACAAGATCGATCTCGCCGGCGGCGGCGTGCGCGAGGCGCTCGAAATGCTGCAGCCCGCCTCGCGCGCGCCGCTGCTCCTGCGCCAACTGCCGACCTTCGAGAACGGCGTCGCCACCGGCTTCGTCGACCTCGCGCTCGAGCGCGCGTTCGTTTATCGCGAATCCGCGCCCTCCGAGGTGGTGGAGATGCCGGCCGGAATCGCCGGCGACGAGAAGCAGGCGCGCTACAACATGCTCGAGAAGCTCGCCGACTACGACGACGCGCTGATGGAGCAGCTCATCAGCGACATCGAGCCGCCGCGCGACCGGGTGTTCGACGATCTCGCCAAGGAATTGCGCGAAGGCCATGTCGTGCCGCTGATGATCGGCTCGGCCACCGCCGGCCACGGCGTGACCCGTCTGTTGAAGGCGCTGCGCCACGAGGCGCCGGGCGTCGCCCAGTCCCGAACCCGGCTCGGCATCGGGGATTCCGGCCCCGCGCTCGCCCAGGTGCTGCGCACCATCCACACCGCCCACGGCGGCAAGCTGTCGCTGGCGCGGGTGTTGCGCGGCGCGTTCCCCGACGGCGCCGCGGTGGTCGGCTCGCGCGGCAGCGAAGAGCGCATCGCCGGCGTCGCGCGGCTGACCGGCGCGGTGACCGCCAAGCTGGCCAAGGCTGAGGAGGGCGACACCGTCGCCTTCGCCCGGCTCGAAAGCTTCCTCACCGGCGACCGCTTCAGCGACAACAAGAAGCCGCCCGAGGCCGCGGTGCTCCCGCCGCCCCCGCCCCACACCCAGGCGTTCGCCATCGTCGCCAAGGACCGCAAGGACGAGGTCAGGCTCGCCGCGGCGCTGGCCAAGCTCACCGAGGAGGACCCCTCGCTCGCCTATGTCCAGGACCAGGAATCGGCCGAGCTCAAGCTGTTCGGCCAGGGCGAGATGCACCTCAGGGTGATCGTCGAGCGGCTCGCCGGCCGCTTCGACGTCGTCGTCGAGACCAAGAAGCCTTCGGTCGCCTATCGCGAGACGATCCGCGATCCGGTGACGGTGCGCGGCCGGCACAAGAAGCAGTCGGGCGGCCACGGCCAGTTCGGCGACGTGGTGGTCGAGGTGACGCCGCGCGGCCGCGGCGAAGGCTTCGCTTTCGCCGAGCGCGTCCACGGCGGCACGGTGCCGAGGCAATATTTCTCGTCGGTCGAGATGGGCGCGCGCGACGCGATGAACAGCGGGCCGCTCGGCTTTCCGGTGGTCGACGTCGGCGTGACGCTGACCGACGGCTCCTACCACACCGTCGATTCCTCCGACATGGCGTTCCGCGCCGCGACCAAGATCGCGCTCGCCGAGGCGTTGCCCAAGGCGCGCCCGGTGCTGCTCGAGCCGATCCTCGCGGTGACGATCTACGTGCCGTCCGACGCCCTGGCGCGCGCGAGCGCGCTGGTCAGCGCGCGGCGCGGCCAGATTCTCGGCTTCGAAGCGCGCGAAGGCTGGCGGGGCTGGGAGGCCTTGCGCGCGACGATTCCCGAGGCCGAGATCGGCGACCTGATCGTCGAATTGCGCTCGGCCACCGCGGGCGTCGGCGCATTCGAGACCAAGTTCGACCATCTCGCCGAGATCAGCGGCCGCGTCGCCGACGCGATCATCGCCGCGCACAAGCGCGCGGCCGAGTGAGCCGCGCCTAGCCGAGCGCGCGCCAGCCGATCAGCGCGAGCAGGTGCAAGGGATAGAAGGCGTAGAGCGCATAGCGCGGCAGGAAGCGCGGGCGCCCGGCGAGCCGGCGCGTCAGCGCGAGCGTCGCCGCGACGACGACGAGGACGAACAGCGGCGCGGCGAGGCTGTCGAACAGCTCGTCGCGCGGAAACCAGTTGAGTCCGAAATAAAGCAGCGCCGCCCACGGCGCGACGTCGCGCCGGCCGTCGAGCGTCAGCTTGAGCGCGGCGGGCAGCAGCAACCCGGCCATGCCGAAGCAGAGGCCGGTGCTGATCGAGGCCCACGGCGCGGCGAAGGCCGCCGCCGCGCCGATGGCGAAGACGGCGTGCTGGACGCGCTTCGGGCGCTCGTCGAGCAGGATCGCCACGATTCCCGCCAGCAGCAGCGTGATGAGAATGTTGTCGAGCCCGTCGTGGAAGGCGGCGCGGTAGACCGGCTGCGAGAGAATCGCGAATGGCGTCAGCCGCGCGACGTAGCCGGCAAGCGGCGCGCCGCGGCGCAAGTTGAGCGCGAAAACGAGGCAAAACAGCGGAAAGGCGATCCGGCCGACGTACCACATGGCGAGGTGGTCGTGGTCGAGCAGAATGTCGTTGACGTGGTCCGAGACCATCGCCGCCGCGGCGACGAGCTTGACCGCATCAAGCGGCGCGCCCTCGAGGGCGAAGAGGGAGGCGGCGGACGCACGCGAGGGGGTCATGCGCGTCTTCCCCTCTTCCGGCCGCGCCGTAGCCCGTCGAGAGACGGGCGTCTTCGACGCCCTATGGCGCCACCACCCCCGGGTCTTCGCCCGAGAGCAGGCTCTTCTCCCGCTCGCGGGAGAGGGCTGGGGTGAGGGCAGGTCCCGGAGCAGAAGCCGCCTTTGACAGTCCCCCGCCCTGGGGATAACCCTTGTTGTCGCGGGGAAATCCCGGACGGGGAGACGGCCATGCGCATCCTGCTTGCAGCGATCATTCTCATCTTCGGCGTCAGCGCGGCGACCGCGCCGGCGTTCGCGACCAATGGCGGCGGCAACAAGACCTGCAGCGGCAATAACTGCTGAGGCTTGGGAACCCGGGCGGCGTTCGTGGAAGCGCTTCCGGCTGGCGTCGGGCGGCTGTGACGCGCCCGACGGCCGAGAATGCTTCGCGTCGTTGCCGGGAAAACTCCGGACGGGACAAAGGCCATGCGCATCCTGCTTGCGGCGATCGTTCTCATCTTCGGGGTCGGAGCGGCGACCGCGCCGGCATTGGCGGACGGCGGTGGGACCAACACCGGCGGCAACTACAGCAAGACTTGCAGCGGCAACAACTGCTGAGGCTCGGATAAGGCGCGGCGGTCACCGCGCGGCCTCGAGCGCGCGCCGGCAGTAGGCGGCAATGTCGCGGGGCCACAGGTCGCGCGGCGCCCAAGCTTCCGCGGGAACGTCGACAGCAAGGCAGGCGCGGAATTGTTCGGCGGCGTCGGCGCGGTCGCCCGCTTGCATCGACGCCTCGCCGAGCCGTTGGCGGCTGATCGCCAGGCTGCGGCGCCAGACGGCGTTGTGCGGATGGGCGGCGACGAGCGGCGCCAACGCCTCTTCATCAGCCTGATAGGCGGCGCGCGCTTCCTCCAGTCGACCCAGCGCGCGCAAAGCGTCGCCGACTTTCTCCTCGGAATTGGCGACGTCGTAATGGGCCGCGGCGTTGGCGGCGTCCTTGGCGACAAGCAACTGCGACTGGGAGCGATAGGTCTCGAAATCCGCCAGCGCCGCGGTCGGATCCTGGCGCGCGAGCCGCGCCGAGCCTAGGCGTTGCCAGGCGACCGCGACGAACTCGCGCCAGCGGAAATTCGCCGAGTCGAAGCCGATCAGCCGCTCGGCGTAGGTTTGCAGCGCGAGGTATTCGCGCTCGGCGGCCTCGGCGTCGCCGGCGGCGAGCGCGGCGTCGCCGAGGCGCTGGTGGGCGCCGGCGAGCGCCTCGACGCCGATCGCGTCGGCGGGCCTGGCCGCGGCGAACGCTTCGGCGCGCGAGAGATAGTCGGTGAACAGCGCCTTCGCCGGCGTCGTCGCTCCGCCCGACAGCGCGAGATCGCCAAGGCGCTGGATCGCGAACATCTCGTTGCGCAGCCACAGCGTTTCGTTCGGCTGAGCGGCGCGCAACGCGGCGGCGCGGTCGCGCCAGGCCTGGTACGCCACGCGCGCGTCGTCGAAGGCGCCGCGGGCGCGGTTGAGATCGCCGACCCGCTGATAGGCGACGGCGAGTTCATTCTCCGGGCTATCGACGCCGGCCGACGCCGCGGCGGGGGCCGCCGGGCCGGCGAGCGCGAGCGCCGTCGCTTGCGCTTCGTGCGCGTCGGCGAGCGCGGCGTCGAAATCGCCGGCCGCATTTTCCGCGTCGGCGCGGCGGCCGCGCGCCTCCAGCCGCAACAGCGCCCAGGCGGCGTTCGAACCGTCCTTGGCGACGAGCGCGTCGGCGAGCGCGTTCGCTTTGACCGCCATCTCCTGCGCCGCCGCCGCGCCGCTCAGCGACAGATAGGCGACGCTCAGCGCGTCGAGCAACTTGACCTGGGCCGCGGTCGCCGCGTCGCTCTGGCCGGGCAGGCCGGTCACCGTGTCGCGCGCCTGCTCGACCAGCCGGCGCATGAGATCGGTCGACAGCGCGCCATTGTCGGCGCCGTCGACCAACAGCGACACGCTGCCCGCCGCCTGCTTGAGCGCGGCCTGATACTCGACCTCGACCTCGCTGAGCGCCGTTGCGGCGACGCCGCGCAGACGCCACGCATAGGCGCCGGCGCCGATCGCCGCCAGCAGCAGCAGCGACACGATCGCCGCGACGCGGCGGCTGCGCGTAAGCTCGCGCCTCAGCGCCGCCTCCTTGGCGCGTTCGGCCGCTTGCGCCGCGGCGCGCGCCTTCTCGCTCGACGCTTCGGCGTAGGCGATCGACTCCGGCTCAAGCTCGGCGCGACGGCGCGCGACGAGCTCTTCCGCTTCGGCGAGCCGGCGCCCGGGCGTCAAGAGGAAATCGTCGTCGCGGCCGCTGCGCTCCCAGTTCACCGCGTCGCGATGCAGGCGGCGGCGCGCGGCGAGGAAGTCGCGGTGCTCGACGATCAAGGCGGCGAGCGTCGGCCAGCGCGTCAGCAGCGCCTCGTGGGCGAGCCGCAAGGCGCCGCCGCTGACCGAATCGTCAGCGACGGCGAGACGCGCGGCGACCAGCCGGTCGGCGAGCTCGCGCTGGCGCGGATCGGCGAGCGACGCGCGCGCGGCGACGCGGGCGGCGACGGCGCCCTTGACGTCGTCGATCTCGACCAGGGCGAGCAGCAGCGGCGCCAGCGCCTCCTTGAGCTCGGGCGGACATTCGGCGACGAGCGTTTCGGCGTGGCGGGCGATGGCGCCCTCGAGCCGGCCGAGCGCCTCATAGCCGGCATAGCTGAGCATGTCGCCGCCGCCCTCGGCGACGTCGCGGCGGTAAAGCTCGTCGAGCACGAAGGAGAGCAGCGGCAGCGAAGCGGGATCGCGCGCCGCCGCCTCGCGGATCGTCGCGTCGAGGCCGACGCCGCTTCGCGCATCCACTTCGAAGGCGAGGCCGGCGCCTTCGGCCGGCCGACGGACGATCAGCTCCAGCTCGGCGGCGGTCGGCGGCGCGAGCTGGTATTGCCCATCGCCGCGCGACAAGGCGGCGAGTTCCGGCAGCTCGACCAGGCGCGGGTAGAAGTCGCTGCGCAGGGTCGCCAGAACCATCGCCGCGCCGCTTTTCGCCAGCGCCGCGATCAGTCGGTCGAAGCCGGCGCGCGCCGCCGCGTCGATCGCCGGCGAGGCGAACAGCGTCTCCATCTGGTCGACAATGAGGACGAGCCCGACCTGCGCGGTCTCGCTTTCCCCCGCCGCGCGCTTGAGCGCCTTGCGCGTCTGGGCGACGACCAGCGACGGATCGGCGCGCATCAGCGTCGCGACCTCTTCGGCGCTGTAGCCGAGCGCTGCGAATTCCGGCAACGCGCCGGGCCTCTGCAGCGCGGCGGCGAGACCGGCGAACAGGTCGGCGGCGAGGTCGGCCGCCTCGACGACCGCAATGCGCCAACTCGCGACGCCAGCGACGACGCCGGGCGCGGTCAGGTCGGCGGCGACGCCGGCGCGCGCCAGTGACGATTTGCCGACGCCGCTCGCGCCCAGGACGACGACGAAACCCCGTCTGGCGGCGGCGCGGCGCGCCAAGGCTTCGGCGATGTCGCGCACCGCCCGCTCGCGGCCGAAGAACACCGCGCTGTGAGCGAGGTCGAACGCCTGCAGGCCGAGATAGGGCGAACCCGACCACCATTCGATCCGCCGCTCGGCCGACGGCGCGCGGGCCGAGCGCGCCGGCAGGCGGCGGCGGATGATTTCGCGCAGGTGCGCTTCGAGCAGCGCCTCGAAGGCGTCGAGGTCGGCGAACGGATTGAAGGCGAGCTTGAAGCCGCCCTTCTCGTCCTCGAAATAGCGGGTCCAGAAGACCCGCAGCGCGTCCCATTGCCGGCGCGCGTCCTCGAGCTGCTCGGCGCGGCTGAAGCGCGCGACGTTTTCGGCCGTCTTGCGGTAGACGAGCAGGTCGGGAACCCCGGCGCGAGCCTCGCGCGCGCCGAGCGCCTGCTCGAACTCCCATTCGGTTCCGGTCACCGGCGCGCGGCCGTCGCGGCCGCGATATTCGCGCTTGGACGTGCGCTCGGGCAGCGGCGTGCCGAGCCGCGACCACAGGATCATGACCAGCGCGTCGGCTTCGCCCGGCGGGTCGATGACGTCCTGGAAATGCCCGGAGGCGAGCATCGGCTCGTATTCCCACAACACGGCGGAAATATCGAAGAAGCGCGCGAATTCGCGTTTCAGCCGGCCGACGACCAGGGCAGCGCGGCGCCGTTCCTCGGCGACGTCGCCGGGCGAGGAAACGAAAATCCGAAACCGCTGCCCCATCGCGCGCCCGCGCCCGCCGGCGCTCGCCCCATGTCGCGCGGCGGGCGAGCCAGTCATTCATAACAGCGCCGCTTCGTCAAACCGCGGCCCGCCGGGGGATTCCGGCGCGTCTGTACAGCCGCCGCCCCATACCTTATTCAGGGGCGGACCCCTGGCAGGAGCGACGCGAAGATGGCCGAATTCACGCCCAGCGCCGATCGTCTGGCGACCGTTTTCGGCGGCTCCGGCTTCGTCGGCCGGCACATCGTCCGGGCGCTGGCGCGCGAGGGCTGGCGCATCCGGGTCGCGGTCAGGCGGCCCGACCTCGCCGGCTTCCTCCGCCCGCTCGGCGTCGTCGGCCAGATCGAGCTGGTGCAGGCGAACCTGCGTTATCCGGAATCGATCGTCGCGGCTGTCGAGGACGCCGACGCCGTCGTCAACGCCGCCGGGATCCA
>Ga0182030_10006488_pt1 | contig 24674 bp, 19 predicted proteins | sample 812S3MmetaG_FD_121299 | JGI IMG/M metagenome (GOLD analysis project Ga0182030, IMG submission 121299) | Permafrost microbial communities from Stordalen Mire, Sweden - 812S3M metaG (Illumina Assembly) | ecosystem: Environmental > Terrestrial > Soil > Wetlands > Permafrost | place: Sweden...
GGATATTTTCGTCGATAAGCTCTTTGGCGGAAATAAGTCACTGGCGGTCGCCGATCTTGGCGCGGGAGCCGGAGCCGACACGTTCCCATGGTTTGACAAGATGCACGGGCTTCTTGCCCATGAAGGGGTTCTTTTTACGGCTGTCGGCGTGTTCGTGCGGGACCCGGCCAGCGTGGAAACGATCTTTAGCTGGGCCAGCAAGCTTCGGGACCGGGTGTCGTACCTGATCGTCAAGAACGAGAGGGATTCGGAGGATTTTCCCTATTTCGACGGAACCCCCGAAGGCGCGAAGTTCAAGGAACTGGCCCACCCCACCATTATTCGCTTCGAGAGGCGCGAGAGTGATATTCAACATGAATTGAACGCCCGCAGTCTCACCTTGGAGCAGGCCGTAGCCTCGACGAACGGGAGCATGGGAACCGAACTAAAACGGGTTTCCACGCTCATGCGAATGAAGGGACTCAAGAACCGATTTGAGGTCGAACTGGAGAAAGCCCACGATCTCCTCCTGCCATGAGCGAAACGGCCCCGGCATGGCTCGATGAATTTGTGAGGCGAATACCCGATGCCGCCTTGCGAACGGACTTTCTGCGATATTGGGGCAAGCTCAAGAAGCATAACGAAAATGACGAGCTGCTAATTCTGGTCAATTTCATGGGCGTGCTCACCGCCATTATGTCCACGCTGCCCCAGGAGGCCCTCCGAGTCGCACGCGAGATGCCGCACGATCCGACGGTTGAACGCCTTAACAACTGCCGGGAAGGCTGGGAAACATTTCTGGCGCGCTTGCAGGAACCTGCCCTGTCCAAGCGTTTAGACACTCTTGGCGCAATTGTGCAAAGTTTGGAACGGTTTAGCCGCGGATTTGAACTCCGTCTTCTTCTCGCAATTGTCATTCCCTCGTATGTGGCGGGAGCCGCGACTGTGTGGCTTTTGATGCAGCTTCCCCATTAAGCATGATCTTCAATTTAGGAACGTTGGTAATTTCCATTTTCGGCATGTGGTGGTTTTATGACCACCCCCGGCCCTGGTCATGGTTATGTTTCGTATTTTTGACCTTAGCCACATTTTCGCTTTACGAGCTACTGGCACCTGGCAAGACCAAACCCATTGTTCTGGAACTCGCGGGCATGAGATGGACCCGTGAAGACTTCTGCCGGGGTTGGCTTATCACCGGCGCCACCGGTTGTGGGAAAACGGCCAGCATCATGATGCGGATTTTATTCGGCCTTTGTACTCATGTCCCGGACTGGGGCGGGATGGCCCTCGATGACAAAGGACTCTTCTATCGCATTCTCGTAAAGATGTTCCGAGTTTTTGGACGCGAAAAGCACCTCCGTCTGATTCAGGTGCGGCCAGACGACGCGCCTTCCGACTGGAAACCGTCTGATACCTGGAATCCTCTCGATGACAAAACCATGCCCTATTCGGCTCATGCCAAGATCATCTGCGACGTGGCGGCCTCCTTCTCCAGCAATTCACACCCGTTCTTTTCCCAGATGGCGCAAATTGCCATGGAGTACGCCATGCGGGGCTTGGACGTGGCCGATCATTACGTGACGCTGACCCAAGTTTACAATGTGACGACCAACGACGATGATTTGAAGGCTCTTTTGGCCGACCTGAGCAAAATCGAAGGGTCCAAAGCCAAAGAGGCTGCGGAGGTGGACGAGTATTTTTTAACTCGGTTTCTTACTTTGCCCCCCGAGACACTCGGCGGCCTACGAGGGGAAATGGTGCGTTATCTCAAATTCTTCACCGACGAAAGACTCGCCGAAATCTTTTCGCCTAAACTCGGCACCGTCCTACTGGAGGACATGGAAAGATCCCATGTCCTCTGTATCAGCATTCCTCAGAAGTACGCGACCGAACGTCACTACATCAATACCTTAGCGAAGTTCTACTTCTACCTTCATGCATTGCGCCGTTTCGATTTACCCGAGCACGAACTCGCCAAGCGGACTCTCTTGGTTCTCGTCTCCGATGAAAATCAAAACATCGTGACGACTTCGGAGCATGGGATGAGCGACTACAAGATTGTCGATCGTATCCGCGAGGCGGGCGCAACCATCGTGGCCGCCACCCAAAGCCCGACCAGTTATTTTCCGGCCTTCAAGGCGAAGGACAAGGCCATGACCTACATGAATAATTTGCGTAACCGCGTAATTTGCACGGCCGCCGATAAGGAAGGAGCTGAAATTTCGGCCAATCTCCTTCCTCCTGTTCACATCTGGGAGAGGACTTTCAGCTCGGGAAGAGGAGGTTCAGGTAGCAATCGCAAGCGCGTCTGGAAACCACCATTCGAGTGGGGTCAATTGATACGGCTTAAGAAATTTGAATGTATCGTCCAACACTGCGAGCGAGGGATTAAGCGCTGCGTTCTCGCGCCAATCAACGAGCGCGGCGTCATTCCTGACTGGTACAAAGGAAGGGTTAAACAAATTGAACAAGACCACTCTTCATTGCGGGCTGAAACAGTTCCCATTTGAAAGCGTCTCTCAAATCGCCAAGGTGCTGGAGTTTCATGATGGCAAATTAGTTAGCTGGCATCTGGCCTCGCCAGGACAGGCTATCGGCAGCAAGCATCTATTTGCCTCCTCGAATCGATGGCTCATTCCCGAGTTTTCGGCTCAGCAACTCAAAAGGCCCTCCATCCTCAAACAGCTTTTCCGGAAAGTTGAGAACCTGCGTGAAAAACAGCCTGTCTATCTCGTGCCTGTTCTTGTCTTGAGCGATTTCGCTAAATATCAGTAAATCCTTCCCGCTCCATTTATCAAAAATCTGCGTATGATCGAGCCTCCCTTTTTGGTCCAAAAGGAGTGTGAGGTTCGGGGTTAAGTTTTCATGGTAACAGGGGTATGCTGGGATTCAAGCTCTGGGCGGAAGGAGCCCGGAGGGCGACTGGAGGCCAGAGCTTCGAGCCGGGCTTGGGCCGGAGTGCGGTAGCCGATGCCGCCGTGGGGGCGCTCCTCGTTGTAGTGGCGGCGGTAGTCCTCGATGAGGACGCGGGCCTCGGCGACGCTGAGCATGACTTCGCGGTCGAGGCACTCGTCGCGCAAGCTGCCGTTGAAGCTCTCCACGTGTCCGTTTTGCCAGGGGCTGCCCGGTTCGATGTAGAGCGTCTTGACGCCGCGCCGGGCCAGCCAGTCGCGCAGGATGCGGGCGATGAACTCGCTGCCGTTGTCACTGCGGATGTGCTCGGGGACGCCGCGCTCGGCCACCAACCGTTCCATCACCTCGACGAGGTCCTGGGCCGTGAGTTTGCGCGCCACGTGCAGCGCGAGGCATTCTCGGCTGTGCTCGTCGATCAACGACAGGATGCGCAGCCGCCCGCCGTTATCAGTGCGATCCGCCACGAAGTCCCAGCTCCAAACGTGATTGATCCGCTCGGCCCGCGTCGGGATCGTGCCGGTGGATGCGCCTCGTCGGCGTCGCTTGGGCAGCCACCGCTTTACCCGCAGCCCGCACTCGCGCCGCAGGCGAGCCACCAGCTTCTTGCCCACCTTCCAGCCCTCGGCCCGCAGCATCCGCGTGAGCTTGCGGTAGCCCAAGCGCGGATGCTTGCGCGACAGAGCTTCGAGCCGTTCGCCCAGCCGCAGCAGCCACTGCGTCGGCCCCTTATTTTGGTAACGCCCGCTGGACCGGTGCAGGCCCAAATACCGACACGCCCTCCGCTGCGAGCACAGTCCCGCCGTCACCACCTGCGCGACGGCCCGACGCTTGTGCAGAGGGCTCACCATTTTTTTGAGTTCACCTCTTCCAGTACCCGGATTTTAAGCATTTGGTCAGCCACCAGCTTTTTAAGCTCGGTGTTTTCCCGCTCCAGTTCCCGGTAACGCCGGGCGTCCTGGAGCTCCATCCCACCGTACTTCTTCTTCCACCGGTAGTAGCTCGTCACCGTGACGTTGTGCTCCCGGCACGTCGCATCGACGTTTTTGCCACTATCTACTTCCCGCAAAATGCGGATGATTTGCTCTACAGTGTGTCTCTTCTGTTTCATGGTCGGTTCCGATCCTTTCAGATTGGAACCTCCCACTCAATCCGGTCCAGTTTCAGGGGACCCGATCACGCATTTACGCAACAGTTTGCGTTACTCTTGCCTTCTCCTCCACTGGAAAGTGCGCGACACTTAGGTGAAAGATCAAGCATACCGAATAAATGTACTCGTTTCGCCTGTAGCTCGGCATTACAATTATGGATACACTGGAAATCATTCGAAACGATGAAGGGTGCAATCTCGATCAAACCTATACGTTCGATCTCAGTAAAATTAGTTCTTCCTCGACCAATAATCTGCCCATGCCGAATCTTTCCTCGCGCCCCCTATTCGGCAGCATTCGCACGGTCCCGAGTCCAAGGCTCACTAGTTGGACAACCGGCTCTCCTTATCCCGACCGCTTTGACTGCTACTCGATAAATTATACGGAAGATACGAATAATGCCCATGGCGATTACATCTCCGGCACGATCGACACCTTCAACGATACCGTCATTAGTGTAGTGTCCCTCAAATAACTACACATAAGAAGGCGGGGTAGCATGGGGAGATGTCACGCAAAAGCCTTCCTGTGGTTCTGACGGAAGCGGAGATCCTCCGCTTGGAGCAATGGATTCGAGCAGGATCGACCCCGCAACAAGTGGTTTTGAGGGCACGGATCATCGTCGCTGCGGCTCGGGGCCAGACCGATCTGCGTATCACCGAGGATTTGAGGGTGCAGCGACGTACGGTTGCCCTGTGGCGGCAACGGGCGCGCGAACTGGGCATCGGTTGTGTGTGGGAGATGCGTCCGGGCCGGGGACGCAAAACCCGGTATGGGGCGGTCAAAGCGGCGGCCATTGTGGAAGCCACCTTGCAAACCAAGCCGCGCGGTTCCACGCACTGGAGTACGCGCAAACTGGCTTTGGCCCAAGGCGTGAGCAAAAACACGATTGCGCGGGTCTGGCAGGAGCATCAACTCAAGCCTCACCTGAGCAAAAGCTTTAAACTTTCGCGTGATCCCAAGTTCGTGGAGAAGCTCACCGACGTGGTCGGCGTTTATCTCACTCCGCCGCAAAATGCCGTGGTTCTCTGCGTCGATGAGAAGAGTCAAATTCAGGCGTTGGATCGCACCCAGCCGGGGCTGCCGCTCAAACCCGGACGTTGCGGCACCTTCACCCATGACTACGAACGGCACGGCACCACCACCTTGTTTGCCGCGCTCCAAGTCGTCGAAGGGCGCGTCATTGGAGAGCGTTATCCGCGCCACCGCCATCAGGAGTTCCTGAAGTTTTTACGCCGCCTCGACGAGGAGTTTCCGGGCAACGTGACGCTCCACCTGATCCTGGATAATTATGGTACCCATGGCCATGAACGAGTTCGCCGCTGGCTGGCCAAACATCCGCGCTTCGTCCTGCACTTCATCCCCACCAGTTCCAGTTGGCTCAACCTGATCGAACGCTGGTTTGCAGAACTCAGCCAGAAGGCCGTGCGCCGGGGCGTCTTTCGTAGCGTCGAGGATTTGGAGCAGGCCATCGCCGCCTTTCTGACAGCGTGGAACACCAACCCAACGCCCTTCGTCTGGACGGCCAGTGTCGAAAAAATCTTGGAGAAAATCGCCCGCGCCCGACACCGTCTCGAAGAACTTCAGCCCGGCTGCTCCCTCCCAAAACGCCGAACCAATTGCGTAGCTAATTAAGGGACACTACATTAGCATGGTTCCCTCAACCAGCTACGGCGATTACCGTATGTTGGCAGCCCCCACCACCCCGAGTGCCGCTTTCGTCCCGCATCCTAATTATTCCATATCGAACAATTTTGCCTACGGTCTTGAATTTCCCGACGGCGTAATTGGACGCCAATCCAGCGAGGGAAAACTTGTCACCGCAGCCACCTACTACACGGCGCCCACGGCTGGTTCTCCTTATGCGATTAACCCGGGATATAGCGCCATCCCGCTGGTGCCCGCCACTGTTTCGGGCCCCACTTCCGGTAGCGGCTCCGCACCGCCCGATTTCGATAACGGTTTCGGTCCGCTGCCCGACGGCCCCTACATCAACAAGCCTGACGAAGGTATGATCTACCCGCAGTCTGCCGGGGTTAATCCCTACTTTAACAACGTCAACATTGGATTAATGACGAATTTCCAGAACTTTGTCTCGCCGGAACGACAGGTTCCCTCTCCGGTTATGTTTGGTTCACTGCCCACCGGCGCGCCCGTTAGCAACGGCATCCAAACCCTTACGCCGAAACCGTGGCAGACACTTCTCTTTCAACCGGGCATGTCGACCCATGCCGGTTTGGCCGCGCCCAAAGACGAATATCTCCTCGATCTTTTTTGGATGCCCCAGGCCGAACCTTATGCCATCAGCGAGCCTTTCTCCACCGCAGGCAAGGTCAACCTCAACTATCAGATGTTCCCTTTCCTTTACATCGACCGCAGCACCGCCATCCAATCTGTTCTCGCGAGCGAAAAGGTCGCGATAGTAGGCTCCAGCCAGGCCGCAACCTATAAAGTTTTCAACACTGCCACGGGGACGCTGCGCTCCCCGCTCAACCTGAGTGAAGTGAACGGAACGCTCAGTCAGTTCGTCCAGAGATTTACCAATCTCGATTTCTTTCACGCCCCTGCCGAAATCTGCGATGTCTATCTCGTTCCCCAAGGTTATTCGTGGGCCGCCGACCCTGCCAGCGGTAGTGCTCCCTTCACCTACACCGACTCCACCGCGCAATCGGCCTGGTATGGATCCGGGTTTGCCCTGGTCGGCGATAACACCCGGGAGAAGCCTTACGCCGATATCTACTCGCGCATCACGACCAAATCGAATTCCTTCACCATCTATTACCGCGTGCAAACGCTGAAGAATCCGATCACGGCCGATCAGACGCAGTGGACGGAAGGGCAGGGATCCGTTCTCGGCGACTACCGCGGATCGACGACGCTGGAGCGCTACATCGATCCCAACGACACGACCATTCCCGACTATACGAGCGCAGCCGCTGGCACGCCCAATCTTGAAAATCACTACAAGTGGCGCGTGGTCGAGAACACCCGCTTTTCACCCTGATGTTGGCCCTGACTTCTTTTGGAACTAATCACATTCGCGCAACTTGTCGGCCCTGACTTGGTTTGGAACTTATCACATTCAAGCGACTCAAAACCCATCCGTTCTTCATTATGAAACAACACCTCACTCTTCTAGCCGCATCACTCTTACTCCTTTTCGTTCCGCTTCGCGCCGCCGCGCCTAGCCCGGAAGAAGTAAAAGCCTGGAAGGCGATAATCCCGACCGACGACCAGATCAACGCCGTCGCGGCGATGCTGCCGGCGAAACCCGTGGGAGTCGGTCGTCCCATCACGGACCGTGCCGCGTGGGCGACGGCGATGCAGCAGCCCTATTTCCAAAAACAGCTCAAGGACGCGGAGCTTTATGCCACGCAACCGATCCCCGACCTGGGAGATACCCCAGCCTCTAATTTTTGGATTCAGAATGTCCCTTTTGACATGCGAAGCAAGCGACTTATCGCCTTTGTCATCGCCGAGTGCGCGCAAGATGACGGCAAACACCTACCGCTGATCGAAGCTGAACTTCATGCGATCCTCACGGAGAGCGCATGGTCCCTCATGCCCGGACATCGGGATGAAATCGATCTGGCCGTGTCCGCTCGGGCGTGGACAGTGGCCACTGCCGATTACTGGCTGGGCGACAAATTGAAGCCCGAGACCCGCCAGCTTATCCGTTCTGAATTGAAGAAGCGCGTATTCGGTCGCTATGTGGCCGACTTCAAGTCGGACCGTCCGAAATGGGGCTGGGAAATGGGACACGACGGCTCGAATTGGATCCCGGTTTGCAATTCCGGCGTCTTGGGTGCTGCCCTGACCGTCATCGATGATCCGAAGGAACGCGCCTTTTTTGTCCAGACCGCAGAAAATTCGGTCGCCTATTATCTAGGGGCTCTACCCGACGACGGTTATTGCTATGAGGGTGTCGGCTATTGGGGCTACGGGTTCGGCTGTTACCTCTGCCTGGCGGAGACGCTTTATGAGCAAACCCAGGGAAAGATCAACCTGTTCCAGGGCCCTAAAGTTCGCAACCTTGCTCTTTATCTCAGGCGCATGCAGATGCTGCCCGGGGTCTATGCGGCCTGGGGTGATGTGTGGTACCGCGGAAATGGCTCCATGGAGGAATTGGAGGAGCTGATCAACGAACGTTGGGGGATGGGCTGGACCGATCTCGATCCGTCCAAGTCGGCCATGTTCGCGACCAGTCCACTCGGCGACCGCCTTTTTTGCTTCGGCATCTTCGGCTTTCCGCGGCCGCAATTTGGCGACAGCATGGTGGCTGGGTCTCCCGCCACGCCGGAGGAATTGGCGACGAGCAAGCTGCGCCAATTCTTCCCGGACGGACAAGCGTTGATCACACGCTCGCAGCGCCCCGGAGCGCCCGATCTAGGGCTGGCCGTCAAAGCGGGCAATAACGGCAATGCCGGTGGCCATAGCCATAACGACAACGGCACCTACTACGTCGCCACCCACGGCGTGCCGCTGGTGGTCGATCCCGGCATGGAGATTTATACCCGGGAATCGTTCGGCCCCCATCGTTTCGAAAGCATGATGATGAACTCCTACGGCCACGATGTGCCCTACATCGGGGGGACGCTACAGAAAGGAGGCAAGGAGGCGATGGCGCAGATTACCAGCACCTCTTTCACCGACGACAAGGATTCCATCACGATCGACCTGACCAGCAGTTACAGTGTGCCCTCGCTGATCAAGGTGACCAGGACCTATACATTGGACCGCACGAAGCCGTCGGTGGAAATCACCGATACAGCCGATTTCAGCGCACCGACCGATTACGGCAGCGCTTTCATCACGGGCTCGAAGTATGTGGAAAAAGGACCGGGCTCCTTTTTGATCTACGAGGAAAAGGGGGCATCGCAGGCTGCCGTGCAGGCGACTGTGACCTTGGAAGACAGCAGCCTGGCGCTCGTGAACAAAATTGAATACCTTCAGATGCACAAGGCTGGAGCGGGGTACCATCCCATACGCCTCGGTTTCAACCTGGACAAGCCGGTCACGCACGTTGTCATGCACACGGTAATCGTTCCGGTCACCCCTCCGACTAGACAGGAAGTGGCCGCATTTCCTCCAATGCCTAAACCCTAATCTTTTTTCTTTAAATTTGAACCCATAGACAAACATGAACTTATTTGAAAAACCGCGCGGCGTGCAGACCCGCTGGGCCAGCTTTGAAAATCAGACCGCAGGCAGAAACTGTGCGGGTCTCGTGAACAAAGGCGTAAAGGGACATCCATCCGACACGCTGGCGGCGGGAACTACGCGGACATTGTTGGATGTCTCCGGCAGCGGCGTGATCCGCCGCATTTGGTTCACCATCAAGGACCGCAGCCCCGAGATGCTGAGAGGCCTGCGACTCGAAATGTTCTGGGACAACGCCGGGCAGCCCGCAGTGTCGTGTCCGTTCGGGGATTTTTTTGGAATGGGCATTGGGCGGCGGGTGCGATTTGAATCGGGGCTTTTTTCCGATCCCGAAGGACGAAGCTTCAATTGCTTTATTCCGATGCCATTCCGGCAATCGGCCCGGATCACGATAACCAACGAGTCGGGGCGCGATCTCACCTCACTGTTTTACGATGTCGATTTCGATTTGAATGTAGAGCACACTCCCGAGACAATGTACTTCCACACGCATTGGCGGCGGGAATCGCCGAACGAACTGGGCCGTGAGTTTTTTATTCTGCCGACGGTCCGTGGCAACGGCCGGTTTCTCGGCTGCAACATCGGGCTGATTACCGATCCCATTTATGAAGATACCTGGTGGGGTGAAGGCGAAGTGAAGATTTGGCTCGGTGATGATGAAAATCCCACCCTCTGCGGCACTGGAGCGGAAGACTACATTGGCACAGCCTGGGGGCAGGGGACCTTCGCTCACAGAAGCCAGGGTTGCCTTTTGGCCGACCGCGAAAACCGTCTTTGGGCCTTTTACCGTTATCATCTCGACGATCCCGTCTATTTCGACGGGGCTTGCAAGGTTGCGATTCAGACCATGGGCGGCGGAGAGAAAAATAAGGTCATTGAGGTGAGAAGGAAGGGAGCGCGTTTGATTCCCACCACGTACTACTCAGGCGTGCCCATGTCGGATGCCTTGCTCTTCTTCGATCATCCCAACCCTCCGGACCTGAGCGAACTCCCGCTACCCGGTGGCTGGTGCAACTTCTGGCGTCAGGATGACTGGTCTGCCGCCGCTTATTTTTATCTCGATTCTCCCGGCAGCGTCCTGCCTCCGCTTGCGCCGGCCGCTCAGCGCATGGCGGGGCTGACTGCGGAAGGCGATACCCAGGCGCGGGCCGATACATAAAAGCGCCATGGCGTTAAGCGAAGCACCGGACGAGGCGAAGGCGACACCGGAATTTTCCACACCCAGTTCAGGTCCGGGTCGCATCTGGAAGGTCGGGACGCTCACCTACACCTTCGGTGGGCTCGTTAGGGTCTTTTCCTGGCTTCTCTTCGGCGATTTCGCTTTGTCAGTCCGCGATCGGGCCCTTCAGGGCGTGGTCCAGCTCCTCTTCAAAATGTTTGGTGCATCTGACATGTTTGCGGGGCTGCTTTTCTCTTCGGTTCCCTCGGCACTTGGCCTGATCATTGGTCCGGTGGTGGGTTATAAGTCCGATCGGCTTCGCACACGCTTGGGCCGTCGCATACCCTACCTGATTGTCACCACGCCATTCATGGTGCTTGCGCTGGTGGGCATGGCGTTCGCTCCACAATTGGGCGGTGGGCTGGAGCACCTTCTTGGCCCGCAGTCGCGCGGTGCCACGTCTTCTGCGCTGCTTTTTCTGGGCTTCTTTTGGATCGTTTTCGAAATAGCCGCCATCATTTCCGGGTCCGTTTTCGGCGCTCTCCTCAATGATGTCGTGCCGCAGGAAGTCATGGGACGCTTTTTTGGTTTTTTCCGCGCGGTGAGCCTGATCGTCGGTATCTTTTTCTTTTATAACCTGATGGGGCAGGTCGAAACCCATTTCGCCGAGATTCTTCTCAGCGTTGCGGTCATTTACGGCCTGGGCTTCACGCTGATGTGCCTCAACGTCAAGGAGGGAAATTACCCGCCGACACCCGAGGTGTCCAAGGGGCCCGCCAGCCCGTTATCCTCGGTTAAAAACTACTTCAAGGATGGTTTCGGCCAACCTTTCTATCTTTGGTTATTCGCCTCCGGAATTGTCTGGAACATGGCGAACGCCCCCTTCGGAATTTATTGCCTCTATTACGCCAAGAGCGTTTCCATGAACCTGACCACCTTTGGCAAATGCACCGCCTTGACTTATTGTTTCTCGCTGGTGCTCAGTTATCCGATCGGCTGGCTGGCGGACCGATTTCATCCCCTGCGATTGAGCTTACTCTTCGTGACGCTCTATGCGTTGGCGATGGGCATCAGCTATCTTCTTGTCCACGATGCCCGCACCTTCGCCTTCGCCTTGGTCGCAGCTGGCGTCATCGTCGGGTGTATTAACACGTCGTCAGCCTCGATCGGGCAACGATTGCTGCCTCGCGACAAGTTCGCCGAGATTGGTTCGGCGGGTGGCGTCCTCAACAGCGTTGTCTTCATCTTCGTGGCGCCATCAATCGGGTTCATCCTCGACCATGAACACAGCAACTATCGGGACACATTTCTCATGGGTTTCATCCTTTCCGCCTTGGCGCTTGCCGTTCTCGCAGTCCTCTACCGCAAATTCATGGCTCTTGGGGGACCGAAAAACTATGTCGCCCCGGAAACAGGAGCCGTCTCTTTATGAAATTACCTCAGCGCCAGGTCCATCTCGATTTTCATACCTCGCCTTGGATACCCGATGTTGCGAGCGAATTTGATGCTCGTGAATTCGCGAAGACCTTTCGCGAAGCACGGGTTGAGAGCGTCACGATTTTTGCCAAGTGTCATCATGGCATGAGCTATTATCCCACGAAGACGGGGACGATGCATCCCGCGCTTCGCGGCCGCGATTTGATGGGAGAAATGATGGAGGCCCTGCACCGGGAAAACATCCGCTGCCCCATCTACACGACGGTCGGTTGGGAAGAGGATGTGGCCCATCGTTTTCCGGCCTGGCGGCAATTGCGCAAGAACGGAACCTTCGCCGAAACCAATGCAGTTGGGCAGGCGCCCGGCCGGTGGAAGTTCCTTAATTTTGTTCATCCCGACTATCAGGATTACATCGAGGCCCACGTCCGGGAGATTCTCGGAGCCTACGAAGTCGACGGTCTCTTTTTTGACATTCTTTTTTTTGATGGCGACTCGTGCTGGAGCGAAGAGTCGGTGGCCTTTCGCGAACAGCATCATCTTCTGGGCACCGATCCCGGAACGCAGGCGAAATTTGAAAATGCCGCGCAAGCCGCGTTCACCCGGCGCTTCACCGATTTAATCCGGGGTCTGCGTCCCGAGGCGTCCGTCTTCTATAACTCGGCGAATCGGCCCTCGGTTGACAGTCGGTTCGGTCTTCGCCAGAGACACGCCGATTCGTCTCATTTCGAAATCGAGTCGCTTCCTTCGGGATTCTGGGGCTATCAGCACTTTCCCCGGCTGGCCCGCTTGATTTCAAATTACGGCAAGTCCTGGCTCGGACAAACGGGACGCTTTCAAAAAATGTGGGGAGACTTCGGTGGCATCAAACCTCAGGCTGCTCTCGAATACGAATGCTTTCGCTCCCAAGCTCTCGGTGGGGGCAATTCGGTCGGAGACCAACTTCCGCCCCGTGGCCGGCTGGACGTGGCGGCCTATCGCCTCATCGGCGCCGTCTACGCTCAATGCGAAACTGCGGAAGCTTTTTACGAAGGCTCCCAATCGCTACCGCAAGTCGGAGTTCTCATTCCGCATTATCCGGGTTTGGACGAAACAGAAACCGGCAAAAGCGAGGAAGGCGTCGTGCAAATGTGCGACGAGACCCATTACGATAGCGTCCTCCTCGATGATGCCGCTTCACCGGACGGTCTTCCCCTGCTGATTCTGCCGGACAGCGTCGTCATTACGCCCCGGCTCAAGACGACTCTCGCGGAGTATTATCAGAAGGGAGGACGACTCATCCTCTCCTATCGTTCTGGATTCGATGCTGAAGGAAAATGGGCGCTCGATTTTCTTCCACTCACTTTCGCAGGCGGAGTGACTAAATATCCAACTTACTGGCGCGCTCGTGCCAGTTTCGATCCTGCTCTGGCGTTAAGCGATAGGGTCTTTTACCAGCAGGGGCTTCAGGTCCTCGCTGGAGCAAAAACCGAAGTGCTGATCGACCGTGTGCTGCCCTACTTCAAACGAACCGACCTCCATTTCAGTTCCCACTTTCAGACGCCTCCCGTGGCGGAAGTGGATCAATATCCCGCGGTGATCGCGGGCGAGCGTTTCGTCTATTTCTCTGATCCCGTCTTTCGCGAATATCGTCAGGCAGGAAATATTGCCGCGCGGGACGGCTGGAAACAGGCGATGGCCCGGCTCGTTGGAGAAGCTCCCTTCGGTTCCGGATTACCTACCACGGTTTTGAGCGTACCCCGGCGTCGTGGCACCGACCTCATCCTGAGCCTCCTGCATTACATTCCTCTGCGCAAAGCGCTCGACATCGATGTGATCGAAGAGAGAATGAGTTTCGCCGGACAAATCCTGCGCCTGCCTCCTGCCGCCAAAACGGTGCGGGTTTACGGCGGCGGCGAATTGGCGCCCGCGACCAAAGGCGGTTTTGCCTTGCCGACAGCGGAAGGCCGTCTCCTGCTGGAGGTGCCTGACTTTTTCAAGCAGTAGGCTGCGAACGAATTTTCCCGGATATTATGAACGAAATTTACTACAACACCCAACACTCACCCATCGGCGCTTTTGCCAGCTTCACCCTCGGAGCCCGCGGAGCGAAAGGCGGCTTGGCCATCGAACTCGGCAAGCCGGCGGATCAAAATGTTTTCGTCGGCTTGGAGGACGAAGGAGGCGGCACGTTTTCCTGCCTGCCGTTCTTTGACGCGGTGGTCGATGACAGCACCCGTTTCGACGTCTCGGGTTCCAAGGAACAAAAGGCCTCGATACTGAGAGCGTACGATGACAAGAAGATAACCCGCGAGCTTTCGCCGCAGCGGGACACCTGGCATGCGGGCGATCTTCGATTTTCGATCTACACGCCCGTTTGTCCGGCTCCTGCTCCTGGAGCGAGCCAAGCCAGTCAAAAGCTGGCTTATGCTCCAGCGCTGGCCGTGGAAATGACGGTCGATAACCGGCGTGGAAAGACTGCGCGGCGAGCCTTCTTTGGTTACCAGGGAAACGACCCCTACCGATGCATGCGGCGGCTCGATGACACGTCGCGCGGAAAGTTCGCTGGCATCGGCTGCGGGGAGACGACAGCCATCGCGAGCAAAAGTCCCGGGGTCTTTTCCGCGCAGGGATTCACGGTCGAGGCGATCCTTCAGGAGCCGCATGCGCCCAATTATGCCTTTGGTCTCGGCGGCGTGGCTCTGCTTATCGGCTCCGTGCCACCGGGCCGAACGAAGACCTTCCAATTTACGGTCTGCTTTCACCGCGCCGGGGTCGTGACGACCGGAATGGAAGCCCGTTACTACTACTCAAAGTTCTTCGGTGATATGGAGGCTGTGGCCGATTATGCCCTGAAGAATTTTTCCGCGTTGAAGGCGAGGGGGGCGGATTTCGAGAAGAAATTTCAGCGCTCAGGGCTCAATTCCCATCGCCGCTTTATGCTGGCGCAGGCCATCCACAGTTATTTTGGCAGCACCGAATATTTGGATGTTTCCGGAACTCCCATGTGGATCGTCAATGAAGGCGAGTATCGCATGATGAACACCTTCGACCTGACGGTAGATCACCTGTTTTTCGAAATGGCATTCAATCCCTGGACCGTGGCTAATGAGCTCGATTGGTTTGTCCGCCGTTACTCATATACCGACAAACTGCGCCTGCCCAAGGACAGCTCGGAACATCCCGGAGGCATCAGCTTTACCCATGACATGGGCTTGGCCAACCACTTCTCGCGACCCGGCTATTCGGCTTACGAAAAAACCGGGCTTCACGGGTGTTTCTCTTACATGACGCATGAAGAGCTGGTCAACTGGCTGGTTTGCGGATTGGTTTACGAGCAGCAAACGCGGGATCGTCAGTGGCTGCATCGGACTTTGCCCGTTTTCCGTGCTGCGCTGCAAAGTCTCCTGCGACGAGATCATCCAGACCCGAAATTACGGGACGGCATCATGTCGCTGGACAGTTCCCGTTGCTCCGGAGGCAGTGAAATCACCACGTATGACAGCCTTGATGTCTCGCTCGGCCAGGCCCGCAACAATCTTTATCTGGCGGTCAAATGCTGGGGAGTTTATGTCGGACTGGCTGCGCTTTTCCGTCGGCTCAAGAAACCTGATCTTGCTTCCACCTGCGAAGAACAGGCGCGGCGCGCGGCGACAACAGTCGAGGGCGCGGTAACGCCTGAGGGCTTTCTGCCGGCTGTTCTTCATGAAGACGTGACGAGCCGGATCATTCCCGCGATCGAGGGGTTGATCATTCCTCATTGCCTGGGACTTCGAGCCGAGCTGCTTCCGAACGGACCTTACGGCGGCTTGATTATCGCGTTAAAGGCCCATCTCAAGGCGGTGCTCCAACCCGGAATCTGCCTTTTCCCCGACGGCGGATGGAAGATCAGTTCGACGAGCGAAAATTCATGGCTCAGCAAAATTTATCTCTGTCAGTTCGTGGCCGAAGAAATCCTGGGACTCAAGGCTTCAGATCAGGCAGACAAGGCTCACGCCGGTTGGTTAACGGACGAGAAAAACCATTACTGGGCCTGGAGCGACCAGATCATTTCCGGCATAGCAACCGGGAGTAAGTATTATCCGCGCGGAGTAACGGCTATCCTATGGCTGCAAAACAGGAAGCGATCTGCGTAGAAAATCAGCGCAACCAGGTCAGCTCAGCCAGATAAACTCCGCCCTCTCCCCAGCCGCAACGGGAGGCATACCATCTCCCGTCGGGCAGCGCGATGATCTCAGCGGCATGAGCGGGAAACTTCCCGACTTCGTTCGCCAGCTGCCAATGAAAGGGTGAATCGCTTTCATATACCGTCGTGTCGTTATAGCCGGTGTTCGTGCAGACGAATAAATACCACTTCCCGTTATGATGAAGCACATGGGGTGATTCGGTCGGCCCGCCTGCCGTGCCGATGCCATCGGAGCGGAATACTTCCTTCCCCTCCGACCAATGGACGAGATCCGAACTCGTCGCGGCCTTGACCACCCAATGGCCGCCCGTTGGCGTGTGCGTTGCCGTGTAGTAAAGCACCCATTGATCCTCAATGCGCATGACCATGGGATCCCTGGCATGAAAGCCATCGACCACCATCGGATTTTCCGCATGACGCTCCCAATGCCAAAGATCCTTCGACGTGGCCAATTGGATTCGGTAATGCGCGGCATCTTTCCCGCCGCCGCAGTAGTAGAGATAGTAGAGACCATCGTGTTCAAGGACGTAAGGCGCCCAGACGTGAGGTTCGTCCGCGGCGGTGTGGAGAACCGGTTCGTGCCGGGTCCATGGCCCCAGGAGGCCGGGCGCTGTCGCATGCGCAAAAAAGACCTCCGCCACATGCCAATGGAGCACCGGTGGTGTTGGTTCCTTCTGGGTGATCCCGAAAAGATGCCATTGGCCGGCCTCGTCCTGAATGAAGTTGTGGTCGTTGATGTACCAGGCTTCTTCACCAATCGAGGGATCGTAAATTCTCTTAAAATCGCCAACACGCAAGGAGGTCTTGGTCATCGTGGAATCGCTCATTTTATCCACTCTAAATGTCCAGATGGGTGGTTCAAGAAGTCCGACCTCATGCTTTACCCCTATTTTACGCAATCTATTGCTACTCAGGCGAAGTGGATCGTCCGGCGGGAGCAGAGCAAGTGTGTGGGCTTCCGCAACAGTTTGCGTAATGATTGCCTCCACTCCAAGATGATTCAGCAGAACTATACGGCCCAAACTGGTTTAAATTAACGAAGCACAACACCGTTAATGCTGGCATCGCCACCTTAATGACGTGTGGCACAATTCCAGTATTCCACTCTGAACGAAACTCGAAAATGAAGAATGACCCTTTGAACAGTCAGCAGAAATCCAAGCCAGCGATAAAGTTTCGAGCTTCTTTCACACAACAGCGCCTCGTTGCCGGTCTTCTCGCCCTCGTTGCATCCGTGCTCGCGGGGCAGGCAAGGGCTGACGTCAAGCTGGCCGACATCTTTGGCGATCACATGGTCTTGCAGGAAGGGGCGAAGCTTCCCGTCTGGGGCTGGGCTGATCCAGGCGAAAAGGTGACGGTGACGTTTGCCAGCTCCAGTGGCTCCGCCGTTGCTGCGGCCGATGGCACGTGGCGAGTCGACCTCCCTCCCGTGCCGGAGAATACGGCACCCCAAGTCATGACCGTGGCCGGAAAAAATACGATCACGTTTCAGGACGTGCTTGTCGGCGACGTCTGGTTTGCCTCAGGCCAGTCAAATATGGATTTTGGCATCGGCAATGACGGTCACGCCGCCGAAACGATCGCCTCCGCGAATGAGCCGCAGATTCGCCTTTTCATGGTGACGAAGCAACTTTCGCTTCAACCCCTGAGCACGATCGCCAAACCCATCCCGGGTAATCTCGACGGAAAATGGCAGGTTTGTTCGCCAACGACTCTGGGCGGAAAATGGGGATGGAATGGTTTTTCGGCCCTGGCTTACTATTTTGGAAGAGATCTCCAGCATCATTTGAATCGTCCGATCGGCTTGATTCAGGCCGCGTGGGGCGGAACTCAGGTAGCGATATGGACGAGCGTTTCCGGCCTCGAAAAGAACCCGGTCATGGCGCATTGGGTCACGGACCATCAAAAGCTTGTGGATAATTTTGCCCAGGCGACGAAGGATTATCCGGCGCAATTGGTAGCTCACAACGCGGTCTACAAACAATGGAACGATCAGTATGGCATTCCTTACCAAAAAGAGTTGGACCAATGGAATATCGATTTAGCCAAAGCCGTTGCGGCCGGCCAACCGGCCCCGCCCAAGCCTAAGCTGACCGTACCCAAGCCACCCGGGTTTGGTCCGCCCAATGGCTGGATCTACGGCGCTGGAAATCTCTTCAACGGCATGGTCAACCCAATCATTCCCTATGGCATCAAAGGAGTCATTTGGTTGCAGGGCGAAAACAATCGATATGACGCCGCTGAATATTTTTCAGCTTTCCCGGGGATGATTACCGACTGGCGCGAGAAATGGAGCGAGGGGGATTTCCCGTTTCTTTACGTCCAGCTTTCCAATGGCAATCCGCCGCAGGACAAACGCCCGATCGAGGATTATACGGCCACCGTGCGCGATGCACAGGCCAAGGCTCTGTCCCTGCCGAACACCGGCATGGCCTGCGCGATCGATATTGGAAGCTCCCTTGACATCCACTACAAGGACAAGCTCGATGCTGGTAAGCGTCTGGCGCTAGCGGCGAGGCGCGTCGCTTATGGGGAAAAAGACCTGGTCGCGTACGGGCCTATGTACGATTCGATGACTGTTGAGGGAAATAAAATCCGGCTCACTTTTAAGGAAGTCGGTAGCGGACTGGTTCTTCGCGTACCACCTTGGATGCCGATCGAGGATCCGACTGCGGTCGCTGCGGATGCCGCCGAATTGAAGGGATTCGCCATCGCGGGAGAGGACCACCGATGGAAGTTTGCCAAGGCCGCGATCGACGGGAACACCGTCGTCGTTTCTTCTGACGAAGTGCCGAATCCGCTCGCTGTTCGCTACGACTGGTCGGAGTGTCCATTCGGCAATCTGGCCAATAAAGAAGGTCTTCCCGCCCCGCCGTTCCGCACGGATGACTGGGACGACGCGCATCCTCCTGCGCCCAAGCCGCCAGCTCCAGTCGTTGCCGCACAGCCGCCAGCTCCAGCCACACCGGCGCCGCAGCAATAGTTTTCAAAAGGCGCCCCTAAATCCGAAAGACCTTTTATCGTATGAAATTTGGTACTGCTTACTATCCCGATTACTTTCCCGCCTCCGATTGGACCGCTGACTTGGACCGCATGAAGGCTGCGGGTATCAAAGTCATTCGTATTCTCGAATTCGGGTGGAGCTGGTACCAGCCGGAGCCGGACCGCTGGGAGTGGGACGGCCTCGACCGGTTTCTCGACCTGGTGCTGGAACGTCAGATGAAGGTTTGCCTTGCGACTTCGACCGCGACTCCGCCGACCTGGTTCTTGGAGCGTTATCCCGACGCATTACTTTTGGACGAGCTGGGAAACCGCTGCCTCCTCGCCCGGCATATGATGTGTTGGAACCATCCCGGAGCATGGGCCGAAGCCGCGAACACCATTCGCAAGCTGGCCAGCCGCTATGGCTCTCACCCCGCCGTATGGGGTTGGCAGATCGACAACGAGCCCTGTTATGCCGAGGACAACAAAACCGTTTATGACTTCAACCCGCATGCGCTCAAAGCTGGCCAGGAATGGCTCAAGACGCAGTACGGCACGCTCGAACGGCTGAACGAAGCCTGGTTCGGCGCGTTTTGGTCACAACGCTACAATCGGTGGGAACAAATCTGGCGCACCCACAGCCCGAAAACAAATCCGAACGCGTTTCTCGCCTTTTGCCGCTGGCGCGAAAGCAACGTGGGCGCGTTTGTGCAGGATCAGGCCAAGTTGCTGCGCGAGCATACCCGCGGCCAAAAAATCGGCACCAACATGCCCGAGAGCAGTGTTTGTTTTTCCCTTGCCGTCGCGCAGGATTATTGGGCCCAGGCACGCGGCCTTGATTGGATTGGCACCGATCTCTATTACGCCAATGGTAATCGCAACAAGGACCTGGCGGACCTTCGCTACAGTTGCGATGTCATCGCCAGCGTCGTGGAAAGCGTTGCGCCCGGTGCCGAGTTCGTGCACGCCGAGACTCCGGGCGGCCCTCATCTTCGCACGTGGCAATGCACCTTTTCTGGAGAGGCATGGGGCCCCGATTTCCTCGATGAAACTTTCCATATCCAGTCTGAACGCGGCGCGACGCAGAGCTGGCTCTTCATGTGGCGTCCCACCCGTGGAGGCAAGGAAATCGGCATGAACGGGCTTCAGACTTTTGAAGGCGAGGACACGCCGCGCACCGAAGTCGTGCGCCGTTTTGCCAGCGATGCCTCTTCCCTGGACAAAGTTGCCAGCGCCTACCGCGAAAGACCGGTTGCTCTTGTCCATTACAGCCAGGATTCGCTGCGGCACCTCCTCTATTTCGAGCCGATGGACCGGGCCAATGAGATCCTCCATGGGACCCACCGAGCCCTTGATGCGGAAGGTTTCCGTATCCGTTTTGTGACCGATGCGGAGATTTTGACCGGGTTGCCTGACGGCGCTCGCCTCGTTTTGCCCCTGTCGCCGCTGCTGCCGCCGCAGACCCAGCAAGCGATCATCGATTGGCAGAGTGCCGACCCCAAACGCCAACTCTGGCTCGGACCCGACACCGGCTTTATAGACTACGACGGTAATTGGCTCCGACGCGAAAACCGACCGTTGTGGACCTGGCTCGGTGTCGAGCCCGGTGATATCTGCGACGTATCTGCGAAGATTCAGGTCGGGGAGGGAACCGTCGATCGCTTCCGCATGTTCGAAGCGCAGCCGGGCGCTCGCCTTCTTTCCTCCGCGCCATGGCGTGGCCGGAAAATACCCGTCCGGCTTGAGTGCCGCCCCGGTGTCTTCCTGCATGCCTACGATTGGACGCGGACGATGCCCTCATGAAGATCATACAAATATTGATCGATCCACACCGGGGCAGCCAAGGCCAACGACTCTTCGCGCCGTACACGTAAGGCGGACCATAATGCGAAATAAAAAACCGTAAGATAATACAAAAGAATCCAAACGCGGTCTATTCCTTTGCGGCGATGAGCGTGACTACACTTTAAGACGCGACAAATTCTCAACTTTGAAATCAGAAAGAACATTAATATGGATCCAAGCTTTTTTAACTCACCGATGGGTGCCCTGTCTTTGCTTAGCCGAGCCCAGAGCCGCTCTATCAGCCCCGAAAATTTTAATGGAGAAAAAGGAAAGGGTGGCATGGCCACCGAGGGATCGGCGGCCAAATCGGGCGCGCGCGAACTCGGTCAGGGTTGGAAAGTCTCCCCCTGCATCATTATCGCGGCCGGCAAGACTTTTACACTCGCTGACATCGAAGGTCCCGGCCAAATCCAACAAATCTGGATGACCCCGACGGGCAATTGGAGATTTTCCATCCTCCGGATCTATTGGGATGGCGCGGAGCATCCCTCCGTGGAATGTCCCGTGGGCGATTTTTTTGCCAGTGGCTGGTGCAAGTACGCGCCCCTTACTTCACTTGCGGTGTGTGTGAATCCCGGCAGCGCGTTCAATTGCTATTGGCAGATGCCTTTCCGCAAACGCTGTCGCATCACCTTTGAAAACCTGGCCGGCGAGGACATGGTCCTGTACTACCAAATCAATTACGCGCTGCAGGAGGTGCCCGCGGAAACCGCTTACTTTCACGCGCAATTCCGTCGGGTCAACCCCCTCCCGTACAAGGAAGTCTACACCATACTGGATGGCGTCGAAGGATGGGGGCATTACGTCGGTACCTACATGGCTTGGGGAGTTAATAATAGTGGTTGGTGGGGTGAGGGCGAAATTAAATTCTATATCGATGGAGACAGGGAGTTTCCCACCATTTGCGGGACAGGCACCGAGGATTATTTCTGCGGCTCCTACAATTTCGAAAACAAGGCCACCAAACAATATCAGGAATTCAGCACCCCCTATGCGGGCCTGCACCAAGTCGTTCGGCCGGATGGAGTCTACGAATCCCAGATGCGTTTTGGGATGTATCGCTGGCACCTCACCGACCCCGTACGTTTTGAAAAAGACCTGCGAGTGACCATCCAGGCGTTGGGCTGGCGTAGAGATGGAAGGTATCTGCCTTTGCAGGATGATATTGCTTCCGTGGCCTACTGGTATCAAACGCTTCCCGCACGACCGTTCCCCAAACTGCCGTCGAGAGATTACCTCGAAGTAAACTAGGCCATGACATCATTTCCCGGGCAACGTGTTTTTCGTGCGGGTCAACTCGACCGGATTGCCTTTCCCATCGGCGGCCTCGGCTCAGGCATGTTTTGCTTCGAAGGCACGGGTGCGTTTTCCCATTGGTCACTCCGTCATCGCCCCGATATTTTTCACGAGCCGGTCGTCTTTTCCGCGCTCGCCGTTAAAGGCAAGGGCGGTCAGCCGCTCGCCCGCGTGCTGGAGGGGCCTGTCCCGTCGTGGAAATTTGTGTTTCCGTGGAACCGCGGTTGGCAGTCGTCCGCGATGGGCGCGCCGCAGCACCATTTCGGATTGCCTCGCTTCGCCGGGGCCGAATTCGAATCCCGCTTCCCCTTTGCCGCAGTCAGGCTCAGTGACAAAAAAATTCCATTGCAGGTTCACGTTACAGGTTGGAGTCCGTTCATTCCCGGCGATGCCGACGCGACAAGCCTTCCAGTCGGCGCGATTGAATATCACTTTCAAAACCAAGGCGCTGAATCGATCGACGCGGTCTATTCCTTCCACGCGCAAAATTTTATGGTCGACGGCGAAGCGGGGCAGTCGGTCACGGGGCTTCCCGGCGGATTCATCCTCCGCCAGCAAGGCTCGGATGCGAAGCCATCCCCCCAGGGTTCGTTTTCCGCCACGGTTGATGAACCCGTGGTCCAGGCCGATCTCGCCTGGTTCCGGGGTGAGTGGTTTGACCCGCTGACCATGCTCTGGAAGGCAATCAGCGAGGCCGCCATGCCGGCGCACGCCGCGCTTGCCGAGGGAAAGCCGAGCCCGGGTGGAAGCCTTTACGTGCCTCTCACCCTTGCACCCGGCGAAAGCAAAACGATCCGTCTGCTTCTCGCTTGGCACGTCCCTTACTCCACGCAACGTCATCAAGGCGGCTTGCCGCCAAAGGCCGATCCTGATGCGCGCACCGATTTTTTCAGGCCCTGGTATGCGGAGCACTTCAAGGACGTCGAGGAAGTCGCAGCGCATTGGAGAAAGAACGTCGCAGCCCTGCGCCAGGCGACACAAACCTTCACCGATTGCTTTTACGACACGACGCTGCCGGGTGAAGCGATTGAGGCGGTGGCCGCCAATCTCTCGATACTCAAGTCGCCCACTCTCCTGCGTCAATTCGATGGCAGACTTTGGGCTTGGGAAGGTTGCCAGGACGAGGCGGGGTCGTGTCATGGCAGTTGCACCCACGTCTGGAATTACGCCCAGGCGCTGCCGCATCTTTTCCCGGCTCTCGAGCGATCGCTGCGCGAGACCGAGTTTCTTTTATCGCAGGATGAAAAAGGTCACCAAATGTTCCGGGCCGTGCTGCCGATCGGACCTTCAGACCACAATTTTCATGCCGCCGCCGACGGCCAGCTTGGCGGCATCATCAAAGTCCATCGAGAATGGCGCATCAGCGGCGACACCACGTGGCTGCGTTCGCTTTGGCCACAGGTTCGGCAAAGTCTCGATTACTGCATTGAGACCTGGGATCCGGACCATCGCGGCGTGCCGGTTGAACCGCACCACAACACCTACGACATCGAATTCTGGGGGCCCGATGGCATGTGCGGCAGCTTTTATGTGGCGGCCTTGAGGTCCGCCGTCGAAATGGGCCGCGCACTCGGTGACAATGTCGACTTTTACGAAAAGCTGGCGGTGGCGGGCAAGGCTTTGCTCGAAAAGGAACTCTTCGACGGCGAATACTTTATCCAGAAGATCCAATGGAAGGGCTTGCGCGCACCCGATCCGGTGGCCTTTGCCAGTTCCACGTTCAACCTTAATTATTCGACTGAGGCGCTGGCTCTTCTCGAAAAGGAGGGGCCGAAATATCAGTACGGAACGGGATGTCTTTCCGATGGCGTGCTCGGCGAATGGCTTGCCTGGGCCTCGGGTGTGCCGCCGGTGCTCGATCACGCGAAAGTCGAAAGTCATCTCGTTTCCGTCCACCGCTACAATTTTCGCGCTGATCTTTCTGAACACGCCAATCCGCAACGACCGGCCTACGCTTTTGGCCAAGACGGAGGCCTGCTGCTCTGCACCTGGCCGAAAAGGGGCCGGCTTTCGCTCCCCTTTGTCTATTCGGATGAAGTCTGGACAGGTATCGAGTATCAGGCCGCCTCGCATCTCATCGCGCTCGGGCATATCGAGGAAGGCATCGAGATCGTTCGCGCCTGTCGCGCACGCTATGAAGGTCAGGTTCGCAATCCGTTTGACGAGTTCGAATGCGGCCACTGGTACGGTCGCGCGCTGGCCTCTTACGCGTTGCTCCAGGCGTTCAGCGGCGCACGCTACGATGCGGTTGATAAAACCCTCCATCTCGAACCGAAAATCAAGGGCGACTTCCGCGCCTTTCTCTCGACCGCCACCGGATTTGGCACCGTTGGCGTGAAAAACGGCCAGCCGTTCCTTGAGGTCCGTTCCGGACGGATCGACGTGGAGCGCATCGCCTACCGGGCCATCGACGGATTTCCTTGCCCGCCGATTTGATCCGAGCATAATGATTCTCCCGTCCATCCACGCAGGGGAATTAGCTCAGTTGGTAGAGCGTCTCGTTCGCAATGAGAAGGTCAGGGGTTCGAATCCCCTATTCTCCACTTCATGTTTTTAGCCCGTGAAAGCGGGTTTTACCTCTTGAAATGGACCA
>Ga0182030_10006489_pt1 | contig 24674 bp, 19 predicted proteins | sample 812S3MmetaG_FD_121299 | JGI IMG/M metagenome (GOLD analysis project Ga0182030, IMG submission 121299) | Permafrost microbial communities from Stordalen Mire, Sweden - 812S3M metaG (Illumina Assembly) | ecosystem: Environmental > Terrestrial > Soil > Wetlands > Permafrost | place: Sweden...
CCGTCCGAATCATACCGTTGCGTCCAGTGCCGTCGCCTGGCTTTTTGACACGAGGTTTTCCGCAAGGTTCAGCATGCGCGCACGAGATCCGGACTAAGATGTCTTTTCGCCCCATTCATCCGGAGAATGCGGGCTCATATGTGTACGGACGCTGGCGCGTTGACGGGGCCTCCGTTCGCTCCGGGTCCGCGAGCTGAGCGGCATCGAACTGCGTGAGCTGCAAGAGCGTTTAGCCACAGACCGCAGCCTGCGCGAACGCTTCGCGGCCCTTTGCAACGGCGTTTACCGCAACCGATTTCCGCGCGTGCACGGAGCAAGGCGGTTACAGTATATTTACCGCGCGGGCAATCGTCCTCGGGGCTGGGGGCGTCCTTCTGCTGCTGATCGCGGCGGTGGGCGCGGCCCTCCTCACCGGACGGCTGCGCCGCCTACGACGCTCCGTTTAGGCTTGCGCTCTATTCAGCGAAACGACGGAGCATTGCCCATGCAGTCTCATCGATATGCCGCGCCAGGGCGGCATGGTGCGAACCTGAGATCGACCTGACATCGACACGTGGAGCGACGCGCGACCAATCGCGCTGGAGATCTCCATTTAGCACGGGCTGTTCTTTTGGCCACATGACGTTGCCCCGTCGGCATCAATGCGTGGAACGCCTTCGAGCACCTGGCCAATTATAGGCCGCCCGCGCAGGCGGCGAAATCCGTCGATCGGCTCCCATCCGTTCGACGATGGAGAAAAATGCTGGGAACTCCATCTAGCGGGCGTCCGCTTCTTCGCCGCGTCTGAGGTGCTCGTGCCATTACTGTATAAAGATGCCCCAATGAAAGACCGGCCGGGCGCCAGATGAAGCGTCTTCTCGCGAGAAAGATGCTCAATCCGTTCGGGGTGAATGCGAACCTGGCGTCGCTGGCACGAGGGTATTATTGGACTGCGGGCGTCGTCATGATACTGGCGATGCTCATCGCATTGCTGGAAGGCGTCGGTGTCAGCCTCCTCATTCCGTTGCTCTCGACGTTGACCAATAATTCGAACTCGCCGAGCGGGGGACTCTTCGCGATCATCTCCCGCATCGCTGAGGGACATAGCCGAAACGAACGATTGCTTATCGTCAGTTCGCTCATTTTGTTTTTCGTGACGATGAAGACCGTCTGCCAGATCACCGCGAACATATTTGCCGCATGGGTCGATGGGCACGTAGGCCAGGCAATACGAAGCGCTCTCTCCGAACGGCTGCACGCCGTCGGCTACTCCTTCTTCATCGTCCAAGACCCGGCGCGCCTTTTGAACGTCCTCAGCACCGAATCTTGGAAGGCATCCGACGCGGTCCGCGTCTTACTAACGCGCATCGCGGCGAGCGGGAACGTCCTCGTATTTGGTATCCTGTTGCTGCTCGTGAGTTGGCGTTTGTTCTTCCTCGTTCTGCTCGGCGGCTTGTTGATGCGCTTTGTACAAACGCGAACCGAGGCACGGTTGCGCGCCTTGAGTGAACGGACGGTCGTGACGAACCAAGCACTCGCGGACCGAATGCTATTTGCTATCTTCGGCGCCAGAGTCATTCGGCTGTTCAACGAACAACTGCCGGAGCACGAGCGCTTCCGATCCACGTCGGATGAAGTACGGCGCGCGATTCTCCGAACCGAACAGGTAGCCGGGACGCAGGGGCCCCTGCTCGAGGCGATGCACGGATACTTATTTGTTTTCGTTCTCTTGGTCGCAATATTCACCGGCAGCTCGCTTCCGGTGCTCGCTGCATTCCTCGTTTTGATGAACCGTCTCCAGCCGCATTTGCGAATCCTCGAACAATCGGCGTCGGGATTCGCTTCGGCCTCGGGCCATTTCAACGAAGTTGAATGGCTTCTCGACCCGCGCGATAAGCCGGTTGCGCCGCACGGCGAACAAGCGTTCGACGGGCTCACCGGCGACATCGTATTCAACGACGTAACCTTCGATTACGGAATGCGTGGAGAACCGGCCGTGAGCGGTGCCTGCTTCACGCTGGTAAAGGGCCGCGCAACCGCACTCATCGGTCCCTCCGGAGCGGGCAAATCGACGGTAATCAACCTTCTCTGCAGACTACTCGAACCGGTGTCGGGCACGATCACGATCGGCGGCCAGCCATTATCCTGCTTTAAGATTGCGGATTGGCTCAATCGCGTAGCTGTTGCCGGCCAAGATATCGACCTGATCGACGGCACGATCGCCGAAAACATCGCCTATGGCCGGCCGGATATGAGCGTAGCAAAAATTCGCGATGCAGCGCAGGCCGCGCACGCGACCTTCATCGACCAGTTGCCGCAGGGACTCGCAACATTGGTCGGCCCGCGTGGACTGAGCCTCTCAGGAGGGCAACGTCAACGCATCGGCATTGCGCGGGCACTCGTGCGCGAGCCCGATTTGCTCATTCTTGATGAAGCAACGAATGCCGTCGATCAGGAAACGGAGAGCGGAATCCTCGACACGTTAGAGCGCAAGCGAAAGGACATGACGATTGTCGTGGTCAGTCACAGAATGACGACGTTGGCGGTTTGCGACGACGCGATCGTGTTTCAGGGCGGCCGAGTCGTCAAAACCGGTCCGCTCACTCCCACGCTCGAGTTTTACGCGGCGGCCGGCGCGGACATCGATAAGGGCGTCGATCGCTCGGAAACCTTCGCAACACCGACTTCGACGGAAAGATAAATGGACGCTCCTCCGATCGTCGGCGTGGTAATCCCGGCGTACAATGCCGAACGATGGATCGAACGCACCCTCCGTTCGGCGCTTCGCCAAACATATAGGGCTCTTGAGATCCTGGTGGTTGATGACGGCTCGACCGATGCGACGGGCGCCCTGGCCGGGTCGTTCGCCGCGGCAGATGCGCGGGTTCGCGTAATCAGCGTTTCAAACGGAGGGGTCGCGAGTGCGCGCAATCTTGGGATCGAGCAATCGACGGCGCCCTTCATAGCTTTCTTGGATGCGGACGACCTATGGCATCCTACGAAGATCGAACGGCAACTTGCATCGTTGACGGCTGCGTCGGGAGAAGGCATCGCGGCGACATACGCTCTCCATCGCGTGATCGATAGCGAAGACCGCGTGGTGGCGAGAGAGCACGGGTTCATCTGTAACGGCTATGCTTTGGCCCAGCTATTGTATGCTAAATTCATCGGCAACGGGAGCTCGCTGCTCGTTCGCCGCGAAGCGGCCGTAGCCGTGGGAGGCTTCGATCCGACCTGGGCCAAGCGTGGGCTGGGCGGATGCGAGGATTTGGATTTCGAATTAAAGCTCGTCGCAAAGTATCCAATCTCGGCCGTTCCACACTTTCTGGTCGGCTATCGCGTGTATCCGGGGAACATGTCTAGCGACAGACTCCGAATGGGGCGGGCAATCGTCGCAACGGTGGAACGTCATCTTTGCGAGCACGCCGAACTGCCGAGCTGGGCGGCGATGAAAGCTCGTGCCGCAGCGAATGAGTATGCGCTTTGCCAGTTTCTCGCCGAACGGCGTTGGGACATGGTCGCGCTCAATGCCGCGAAACTCTTTCGAAACGACGCGCACCGGGCACTCGATTTCATCGGAGGATTGACCGCGCGCAAAGTTCGGAAATCTTTCGACCGCGGCCGTGCGTCTCAAACGCAATCGTATGAGCTGCCGGTATTTGACGATGTGCGCCCCGAACCCAAATCGGACGGGATCTTCGCCATCGACGAAGCCCGGCGCGACTTGATGAACATGGCTCGATTGGCGCAGCTGGATGCAGCGCTGGCGAAACAGCTCGGATTCGCTTGAACGGTTGACGTTAACGTCGCGGGGATGACGAGTCGTCGTGGTCGCCGGCGAAGAGGCGGCCGATCTCGAACCGTTGGCCCAGCTCGACCCCGGGAGTGCCCAACTCACAGGGGATGTCTGATGCCGGTCGGCGCGTCATCCGAAGTGCACTACGCAGCCGGCGGATCGATAGCAATGGCAAATCGTTGCGCCGCAACAGCCAGTCCGCGGCATAGTCCTCGCCAGCCCGGATGTGCTGCTCGAGGTCCGGATGATATGCTCGCATCTCCGCAGCCACGATCCGCCACGAGCGCAGCATCTGGCATGAATCGCTAGACATGTTTCCGGCCGTATTGCGATAGCCAGTCAGGAAAGCCGGAACAACGGCGGCCCGGTAGCGCGCCGCGATGCGGTAATACAGCAGCAGGTCTTCGCAGCCTTGAGCCTTGCGTGCACGAAGCGTCGGATCGTACCCGCCGGCCTCGAGAACTGCAGTTTTACGAAGCAGCACCGAACTCGCATTGCCGGCCAGGTTTCCGCGGCACATTCGCGCCAGCACGTCCCCTTCATCAGTGGGCCGGAAGCTCGTATCCAAGACCCGGCTGTCTTCGTCGATGCGCGCAGACCAGCAGTACACCATCCCGACGCTCTGGCCGCCGCGCTCAAGCGCGCCGATTTGCCGTTCGATTTTCGATGCAGCCCAGAGATCGTCGGCATCAACGGTGGCGATGAGGTCGGCGGACGAAGCTGCGATCGCGTGATTCCGGGCAGCCGCGACGCCGGCGTTTGCCTGCCGCAGTAATGTGACGCGCGTATCGGAACCGCTATGTTTCGCTACGATCTCCGACGTACGGTCGCGCGATCCATCGTCCACGACGATGATTTCGAGAGCTCGATGCGTTTGCGCTCGAACGCCCAAGAGCGTCTCGTCGATTGTGGCTTCAGCGTTATGTGCAGGAATTACGACGGTGACGAGCCGTCCGCCGTTCGCCGGCATCAATCGATGTTCAACGCCGCGCGGAACGTGCCAATGCTCCAGCTTCCGCTTACCGTGATGCGCGGAAGCGCAAGCGGCGCTCCGGTAAGCCTCGCGAACCCTTGTTCCGTCGAAAAACCGAGGCCATAGCCGCACTGGGCGGCGAGGCGTACGAACCGTTCATCGATCGCACCGTACGGTGCGGCCAGCATACGGATGTCCTGGTTCACGTAGGTGCCGAGCACCGCGCGCGATTGCGCCAGTTCCTGCGCAAGTTCATGCGTCGTTAGCGCATCTCCGCGCCGGTGCCGCGCAAGGTGACTGCCGAAGCGCACGCCCGACGCGGCCATACGCATGATATCATGCCATCCCATGAGCGGTGCGGCCTCGCCGTGTTCGGCGTCCCAATCGGCACGGCCGCCCACCAGGCTCGTCGGAACGAACACGTTCGCTTCAAAATCATGCGCCTGCAAGATCGGCCAAGCTGTCGTGATAAAATCGGCGTAGCCGTCATCGAAGGTGATCACGATAGGACGTCCCGGAACTGGTGTGCCGTTGTGAATGTATTCTTGAAGCTCCGCGGTACCGAGACTATAAAATCCCGCTCGTCGCAAGGCACGGAGCTGATCCGCGAAATCGCCCGGCGACACCCGAAAGTGCGCGATGGCCGGCGGGCCGGCCGCCGCGATCCGGTGATACGCCAGCACAGGGATCGTCCGGGTCGTCTCGCTTCGCCGCGCCTCTTCGCGCAACACATCCGTGCCGCCCCAGACAACGTGCCGCGCCACCTCCGGCTCAAGCGGGTCGAGAAGCGGCACTTCCTCGACTACGGTCGCCGGAACAGATGCTCCAATCGGATGCCGGCGATAGCGATCGATCCGGTAGAGTTCGGTGCGCATGGTTTTTTCGAGATGAAGCCCGGGCGTTTGCGAAAATGCGCGCGCGATGGTTTCCGCGCCGAACGCTTGGGGCCAATCGAAGCCGGTGCGCGATCGATCGTCCTTCAATAAGAGCGCATGCGCGGTGACCAGGACTCCGCCGTCACGAAGCGCTTCGCGAAATTTTGCGGCGACCACGCGAAGAGCCGCTTCGTTGTCGAGAAAATAGAGTACCTCGGAACACGTGAGCAAGTCGAGACCGGCGGGCAACTCCTCGTTGATGAAATCCAATGGCCGAAAGGCAATATTCGTCTGGTTCGCGCAGCGCTTCGCGGCGCGTTGCAACGCGCGCTCGGAGATGTCGGAGGCTGTGAGGCGCTCGACCATCGGTGCGAGCAATTCCGTGAAGTGGCCTTCAGCACAAGCGAGCTCCAACGCGTTACGGAACGGCTCCCCCGAAATCATCGCGATCGTGCGCTGATATTTTCGCGCCTCGTACTCAGATGAATAGCCCCAGGGATCCGGCTCCGCAAAAAAGTCTTCCCAGTATCGGCGCATATCGCCGGTCCACGTTATCGAACGCCCGGCTCCCTTCAAAGGATCGATCGGTAGCAACGGAATCGACTCGGCGAGCTTTTCGGCTCGCTTGACGATATCACTCAACACCTCTTCGCTTGTCGCACGAAGCGCCGGCTGCATGCGTGGGCGAATCATCGCTGCCGTTAACGCTCTGCCTACATATGACCGTAGCATGCGACGACGTCCGCCCGCGCCCCGCGCGGCTCGCACTCGCCCCGGCGTCGGCAAAAGATTCAACAGCATGCGCGCGTCGAATGCGGTGCGGCGGTGCGCGATCGATTGTTTGAGAAGTTCCCGATACCCCACAGCCTCCACGGCGGCCCTTGCAATCGAATCGGCGGGAAGATCACCCAAAATTGGAAGTTCGACGCTTGCGAGCAGGTCGTCAGCGCTGCAAAACCGGATGATCGCGAGTTCGACCGCCGACTCAGGAAAGAGCGGCTCGACTTCCGACACATCCGTGCGGTGGATGAGGATTCGCGTCAATGTTGCTTGCGTGCCGGGAGGACTGGCTCGCGCAATCCGGCACTCGACGGCGTAAGCGAGTCGCCGAGCAAGATCGAGATCTCTCGAATGCGCAGCGAGGCGCCCGAAAAGGCGGTCCAATGCCGGCGCGAATTGAGGCCAGTGCGGAGCCAACTCCGCCGCCGTGCATGCGGCACCGGCAATGAGCGCATCAATGACGAGGTCGACGGTGCCGCCGAAATGCGCGCTCCAATCGAGCCGCAATTCGGTTAGGTCGAGCAACGCGACGTCTTCCCGATCCGCTCCGATGCCCGCGACTGCGCACCAAAGACTGAACCAGGCTTTATGTAGCGCCGAATCCCCGGCAGGCCGGGGCTGTTCTGCCGAGCCGAATCCCCGACCGAGCACAGTCATCGCATCGTGAATGAGTTGGCGACGATCCGCGGTGAGCGACTGCGAGCTCATACGATAGAATGCCAGGACGTCCGCGATGCCGACGAAGACGGCACCGGTTAACGCGGTACGGCGCCACAAATCCCAGTCTTCGCAGGTGCGCAGCGTGGGATCGAATCCGCCCACTTGGGCGACGATGGTGCGGCGTGCCAAAAAGCAGTGGATTGCCGAGTCGAAACGCCGCGCAAAAAATTCCTGTGGCGCACCCGCGATTTGACCGCTCCATTTCGGCGCCGTCAAGCGTCCTTGGGGCGTTACGCGCTGATAGGCGCAATATACCACGCTTGCCTGCGGGGACGCCTCGAGCGCTGAAACCATGCGCTCCAGACACGGCGGAGCGATCCAGTCGTCGGCGTCGAGAAAGAGAACGAAGCCTCCGGTCGCGGCGTCGAGCCCGATGTTGCGCGCCTTCGCGGCGCAGCCGGCATCCGCGCGCAACACGCGAATGCGCGCGTCCCGCACGGCAAATTTACGAGCCAACGTCCCCGTGTCATCCGTTGACGAATCGTCAACGACGATGGCCTCCCAGTCGATCCAGGTTTGCGCGATGACGCTATCGAGCGCATCGGAGAGCGTCGCGGCCGCATTGTGAGCCGGAACGATGATGGTGACGCGCCCGGCAGCGGTCATCGATCTGCTCGCGGGCGCGGCGCGCGAAGATAGAACACCAAGCCTGAAACGTAGCCGCATACCTCGCGGCTCAAAAGCCGGTCCCGAGCCGGGAAACCTTTTACGATGCCACGAGCAAAACGGCGCGCATACCATACCGGCATGCTTACGAACGCGCGCCGCAGATTGCCCCAATGGCCGCTTCGCTCGTACTGCACCAGCAGCGCGGCCGCGTGTCCGCGCATATACGCAAATATCTGCCGGGATAGTCCGGCAAATTCTCGGCGGTGAAAATGAAAGGCAACTGCCGACGGCTCGTATCGGCAGCGGTAGCCGTGGGTGAGAATCCGGTGCCAGAATTCGGAGTCACCCGAACAACCGGCGGCTCCGACGTCGAGCCGTTCGTCGAAGAGGCCGGCGTGCTCGAAGATCTCACGCCGGAACGCCATACTGGCCCCGGCGCCGACTTCCCAAGCGGGGCAACCGTGTGTCCGGTCGATGTCGTAAAACGATTCGTCGAAGACGATCGGCTCGTATCCGCGTCCAAAGCCCCAAAACGTTTCGAAGTGGCGCTGAGCTTCGGTTGCGAGTTCTGCGGGTAACACCAAGCCCGTCACGCCCATCACCGGAGCATCATCGAATGCTGCGGCGAGACGTTCCAGCCAGCGTCCGTGCACGTGAACGTCGTCGTCGGTGAAGGCAACGATATCCCCGGTCGCCGCGTGCACGCCGCTGTTCCGGGCGATGTCTAGCCCAGGCCGGTCTTCTCGCACATATTCGACGCCGGCGGCAAGCGCAACGTCCCGCGTACGTCCGTTATCGTCGGAGGCGTTGTCGACCACAACGATCTGGTCGGGAACGCGTGTCTGCTCGCGCAGCGACGCGAGGCACCGCTCGAGTTCCGTCGCGCGATCCCGCGTGCAAATGATCACGCTGACGCGTTGCCCGTCCGCAGGACGCCCGTCGCACTCGGACGACATGCCGGCCCGCGCGCGCTGCAATACACTCGGCGCGATGGTTCCACGAGCGAGCTCGGCGAGATCGGAACCTTCCGCGTCGGCGTCCGGATAGACCTGGCCGACTGGCCAATCGCCCAACCAGAACATGACGACGCCGCCGGGTTGGGGCATTCGAAAGTCGTCCGGCAAAGCTTCGCAGTCCACATGGCGGACAAAATCGGATTGAAGCATGTCGGGAATCGAGAACGCACCGTTCGCCATCTAATTCCCAGTGAATTCGGACCTTTCGCTTCGAAACATTTACTAAAGGCACATCGCGGGGCGGCACGGGCAGATTAACGTTCGCGATCTCTTTGCTGCTGGCGACCTGAACCGCCCCAGTCGAGCACGTTGGCCACCATCGCCGGCCGGTTACGGGACTGGGTCTTACTAAGCAGGCGCTTGTAGTAGCCTTGCACGGTCGTTTCCGCGATTTTTAGTGCGTTGGCCGTTTCCGCGGCGCTGGCACCTTCGAGAATCATCGCGAGTACCTCGATCTCGCGCGGCGTGAGCTGGTACTTCCGCGTCGCGCGCGAGAGCGAGTCGCCGCCGCGGAAATGCTCCACGCTGATGGCGAATACCACTTCGGCGCGTCCGTCGAGACGAGTAGCGAGCACGAAGCGATGGACGTCGAGAACAGCGATTCTCGAGTGCCGGATGCCCTCCTGAATGCACTGATCGATGAGTGCCTCCACGACGCTATCGACGTCGACGCGGAGCCTTGTGCGATCGTCACTGAGGAGCATGCGCAACTCGTGTTCGCTCGGATCAATCGAGTCGAGGAGCACGCGGCGGTCTTTGTCAACAATGATAAGCTTCATACGCTGACGCTTGGATGCGACTTCAACGTGTCGCTGGTGCTCGACGTCAGCCTTTCCGGCTGAATGACTGTTCATGACGTCCCGTCTCGTAGCAGTGGGCAGCGCCGGCGGCTGCTGCATGAGGTAGTCAGAAGCACTTCGGCCTTTGTAATACACTATACTGAGAATCAGTCACGACGTCGATCATCGCTTTCCACTCCAATGTACGTTTAATTATACAGCAGAGATCGCAGCAACTGCATTTCTCCTCGCGTACGAGTGGATAAAACTTTCGTTCCACCCAGGCGCGCAGTACAAAAGCGATCCGAAGATTGTAGCGAACGACCAGAGATGCGAATTGCATGCGTTGCAACGGGATGGTATCCCGAGAGTCCGGGCGGCTTGGAGAAGTACGTGTACGGGATGACGCAGGAACTTTTACGCGCCGGTGACGCGTTAGATCTCTTCGTTACGGGGAAACCCCGCCTTAACGACGCATGCGCCCACGCGTATTCGATCGGAATCCCGGGCGAGCCGCTGTGGAAGCGCATGCTCGATGCCCGGCTAACATTTGCGAAATCGTTCCGCGAACCCTACGACGTGGTGAATCTGCATTTCGCAATGAACGCTCTTCCCCTGATCCCGTTCATTCGTCACAGCGTACCGCGGGTCGTCCATTTCCACGGCCCGTGGGCAGCCGAGAGCCGCGCCGAAGGCGGAAGCGCAATATCGGCAGCAGTCAAAGAAGCGCTCGAACGCTTCGTGTACCGCCGAGCGGATCAGTACATTGTTTTGAGCACGGCGTTCAAAGATCTGCTGGCCGGCTACGGCGTCGCGCCTTCTCGCATCAACGTCGTCCCGATGGGCATCGACACGTCGTTTTTTCGACCCACACACGATCGCCGGGCCGTGCGCGAAGAGCTGGGTTGGCCGGTCGATGCAACGGTGTTTTTTTCCGCACGGCGCTTGATAAATCGCGTCGGCCTGCTCGAGCTTTTGCGCGCTGTGCGCATCGTGCGTGACACATATTCGAACGTCGTCGTGAAGATCGCCGGCAAAGGACCGCTGCGCGGCGAATTGGAGACCACGATCGCAAGACTCGGTCTCGACGACTGCGTCGAGCTGATGGGCTTTGTCAGTGAAGACGACCTCGTTCGCTGTTACCAAGCCGCCGATGTGACGGTGCTCCCGACGCAGTCTCTCGAGGGCTTCGGGACGATTATAAGCGAGTCGCTCGCATGCGGAACGCCCGTCATCGTAACGCCAATCGGCGGAATGCCCGAGGCCGTGGAGTCGCTCGCACCAGAACTAATCACCCGCTCGGCTGCTTCCGAAGATATTGCCGCACGCATGATCGGTGTGCTTGATGCCACTGTGCCGCTACCCTCGAACGTCGCCTGCCGTATATATGCCGTTGAACGTTTCGACTGGCGTATCGTATACGCAAACGTCCGTTCGGTATTCGTACGTTCGCAATCTTAAACGCGTTACGTTAACAACCTTAATTTGTTGCGCTTGAATCGAACAACCCACCGCCCACCACATTTAACTCCGAAACAAACTTGCGCGAAATATACCCACTTTGGGTCTGGCGCGATTTCTGACTAGCGGTTAGCGTAGACGAGTCGCTACCCGTGAAATCGGTTGTGCCATTCGCGCACGACGTATTCCCAAAAGCTTCAAAGAGCTCTCAAAAAGCTCTCAAAAGCTCTCAAAAAGAGGTCGTCCGACGTGTATTCCAGATGCGCCCGCATAAGGGCCCTAGCCACGCTATTTGCTTCTGCCTTCGTCTTGGGAACGATCGCACCGGCATTTGCTGCGATCAGCGCGGGCGACACGCTTTTTGTCCGCGTATGGAACCATCCCGAACTCTCTAAACAGGTGACCGTCGATGCGAACGGCGGCGTACGCGTTCCACTCTCCGGCGTCGTCGATATCGGGGGCATGGATGAGGCGGCAGCCGCGCAAAAGCTCGCCGATTCGCTGCACCGCTACGTCGTGTACCCGGCCGTGAGTGTCGAGACGATCGACCAGGGCAAAACGCTGTTCGTCTCCGGCGGCCCCGGCGGCGTGCTGAAGTATCAGCCCGGTGAGACGCTCGCCGCTGCAATCAGCGACGCCATGCAATCGGCACCGCAGAGCGCGCAGTCTCTCAATGATGCGGGTCAAAGCCTAACCAGGATCGACGGCTCGCAGACCGCCCTGCGCGCCCGCATCGACCTGCGCAACGTCAAGGTCTTGCGCGGCGCCAAGCAGCTCGGCGTCTATGACACCGTCGCATTCGGCACGAGCGGCGACACGGGGCCGCTGCTCGAGCCCGGCGACACGATCGTCTTCGCGTACAAACCGATTCAAGTGCGCGTTGCGGGCGACGTTGCGCAACCCGGCGTCACTTATCTCGCGACGGATCAATCGTTATCCGAAGCGATATCCCAAGCGGGCGGCTCATTGCCGACCGCGGCTTCGAACCACATCTTGCTCCTGCGCGGTGGAGAAACGCTGTCGATTGCACTCGGCGATCCGGCGTTCAGCGCGCCGGCCCAACCGGGCGACGTCATCACCGTTCCGCAGGCACCGCGCGTCAACGTCGTGGGGACCGTCGCAACGCCGGGTGTGGTGGCGTTGAAGACGGATGCCTCCTTGCTGAGCGCCATGTACACCGCGGGCGGTCCGACAAAGCAGGCAAATCTGCGTGACGTCCAAATCGTCCACGCCGGCACGACGAAGACCTACGACGTCACCAAACTCACGCACGGCGACATGTCGCAGAATCCGATGCTGGCAGACGGTGATACCGTCGTCGTGCCGCAAGGCCACAACATCGACTGGTCGGGAATCTTCGGCATCCTCGGCGGCGTCGCCGCAGGTCTCGTCAGCCGAGTACCGTTTTGATGGCGCAACCTGTGGCGAGCTTGACATACAAGCACGTTCACGCCCGGCGGCGTGCGCGCCGGCTCTTCGATGCGTCTGCGGCCGGTATCGCGCTTCTCATCGCTCTCCCGATACTTGCCATCGCCTGTGCGGCAATCCTCATAGAGGACGGCGGCCCGGTCCTGTTCACACAACAACGCGCCGGCCGATTCGAGCGCCTGTTCACGATTTACAAACTTCGCACGATGTGTCTGAAGGACTGCATCGACGGTCCGACGCCGAGCAACTCTTCCGATCCGCGCATCACCCGCGTCGGCCGGATCTTGCGTAAGACGTCTATCGACGAGCTGCCGCAACTCGTCAACGTCATCTTGGGCAACATGTCGCTGGTCGGACCGCGGCCGGAAATGCCGCTGATGATCGAGCGCTACGAGCATTGGCAGCACATGCGCCATCTCGTCACGCCCGGCCTGACGTGTATCTGGCAGACAAGCAGCCGTTCGCAGATTCCGCTACATCGGCCGGAGGCGACGGCCTTGGACCTTGATTACATTCGGAACGCGTCCCCGAAGCTCGACGGAGCTCTTATCGCGCAAACCATCGTTTCCGTCCTTCGCTTCAAAGGAGCATATTAAGCCGTGAAACGTTCGATCTGTACCATCGGCACCGGATACGTCGGAATGGCGTCGATGATCGGCTTAGCCGAACTCGGCTGGGCCGTCAACGGTTACGACATTCTGCCGGATCGCATCCGCAAATTGCAGCACGGCGTCGCGCCGTACCGCGAAGCGGGGATCGAGGACGCGCTACACACACACCTGGGTAACGGGCACTTAGCCTTCTTCGAGACGCTCGAAGATGCGACGCGCGATACCGAGCTGATTATCTTGGCCGTCGGCACGCCGTCTCGCGAGGATGGCTCGGCCGATCTTTCGGCGCTCTACGTCGCGGTCGAAGAACTGGCCAAGCTGAAATTCACGAGCTGGCCCACCGTCGTCGTGCGGTCGACCGTGCCGCCCGGCACGAGCGATCGACTCGCAAAGCTGGTCGAAGGCTGGGGTGAGCTTGTCTACGCGCCGGAATTCCTGCGCGAAGGCTCCGCCGTGTTCGATTTTCTGAACCCCGACCGTATCGTGGTTGGCTCGGAGAATGCCAACGCCGCTGTTCCTTACGTCAGGCTGTTCGAGTCGCTTCAGAAACCGGTCGTGTTTACCTCGCGCAGCAATGCCGAGCTGATCAAATGCGGCTCGAACGCGTTCCTCGCGCTGAAGATCAGTTTCGCCAACGAGATCGCTAATCTGTGCGATGCGCTCGGCGCCACGTCGGACGACGTTCTGCGCGGCATCGGCTACGACCGGCGCATCGGATCGCAGTTCTTGAATCCCGGGATCGGTTTCGGCGGCCCGTGCTTCGAGAAGGACGTCAAGAGCATGGAGCATCTGGCTACTACGCACAACATGGGGCGCGAGCTCTTTTCGGCGACCTTGCGCGTCAATTCGGCGCAGCAAAAGCGCATCGCCGACCTCGTCGAGGATGCGGTCGGGTCGCTCGAGGGTCTAACGATCGGCGTCTGGGGCCTCGCCTTTAAAGCCGGGACCGACGACGTTCGTGATTCCCTCGCGCTTCGCATCATCGACCTGCTCGCCGAGCGCGGGGCCACCGTCGTCGCGTATGATCCCGCCGTTCACGTGACGACGCTACCCAAGGGTAGCCGGCTCGTCCAAACTGCTCTCGAGGCGGCAAACGCGGACGCGCTTCTCGTGCTCACCGAATGGCCCGAATTTCAGGGCATTCCGCCTCACACGTACGCTTCACTCGTTCGGCGACGCGTGGTAATCGATGGACGCAACGTGCTCGACGCGGATCGCGTCGCCTGTGCGGGCCTCACCTATCGCGGCGTCGGCCGACCAGTCTCGAGCAACTCCGAACAACTTCTGCTGGCCTCAGCGCTCTAGGAACGATTTCATGACGCCACAACGCTTCCTCGACGTCGTCAAGCGACGCTCGCTCATCATTTGGTCCGTACTGGCCGTTGGCCTAGCACTGATGTATTCGTTCCGAGGTATCGTCCCGAGCAGTTATTCCGGCGTGGCACACATCGTGCTCGTCGCCGCGAGCGGCACCCGGGATCCATCGGTGAGCATCGTCGATCTTCCGTCGATTGCGACTAGTACCGTGGTACTTCAGCGCGTGCGTAACTCGCTGAAGTTGCCCGTCTCGCTCGTCAATCTCAAAGGGAACGTTTCGGCTAGCGTCCTCGGCCGCTCGTCGATCATGGCGATCGGCTACCGCGATCAATCAGCGGAACGCGCAATTGCGGTCTCGAACTCGGTCGCGGACGAACTCTCGCGGTATTACGATGAAATTTCGACGCAAAGCTACGACGTCAACGTCAGCCGTTTGTCCACGGCACTCGCCGATGAAGCGACGAAACGGCAGCGCTTAGATCAAGAAATGAGCGGCGTGGCAGCGTCCAATCCGTTCGTCGTCTCCGACAAGTCGGCAGACGCCATTACCGGGCAAATCGCTGAGCTGAGCGAGCAGCGAGCCATCGCGCTCGCCCAGCTCCAGGGTGATCAAGCGTTGGCAGCAACGACGTCACCCGACTCACCGGAGCTCTCGAAAACGGCACGCCACGAGATTCTCGCCGGCGATCCCGCATATCAGGCGGCGCGTGTCGCCGCCGGTAAAGATGCCGCGCAGCTGATCGCCGACAAAGCCTCCTATACCAGTGCGTTTCCCGGCTTGCCCGGCGAAGTGGCGAAAGTCCAAAGCGAATCCGGGTTGATCAATAACGAGGCCTCGCGCGCGCTCAGCGATCCGGATGCGTACAGCGCCTCCGCGGCCGCGACTATGGAAGCGCACGTGCATCAGCTGGCTATTATCGCGGGCGACACGGCGCGGCTTCAGCAACTGGATGACTTGATTGCCAAGGCCACGAGTTCGCTCAATCAAGTGCCGACGGTCGGCGCCAGTTACGCGCAGCTCAGCGCGCAGCGCGCGGCGGTTGACACAGAGTACACCGCTCTCGCGGGGCGCCGCGCCAACGCGCTTGCCGACCGCGCCGAAGCCTCGTCGCTCGGCAGCATCGTCGTCCTCGATCGCGCGATAAAGGCCGACACCCAGCTGGCCAGCGGACGTACCCGCGTCGCCGTCGTGGCACTGACGCTCATTATCGCGCTTGCGCTCGGAACCGCATTCCTCGTCGAGTCGCTCGACCCGCGTATCCGGCGTGCCGAAGACATTGAAGAGCTCTACGGTATTCCGGTCGTCGGCACGTTTGGGTCCAAGGCATGAAACACCGCATATCCACGGACTCCCTCGCGCGCGAATTCCGGCTGCTGCGTAACCGGATCGAAGCAGAGGTCCATGCCCCCGCCGTACTGCTGGTGACGTCGGCAACCGATCGTGACGGCGCGGGCTTGACGGCGTACGGCCTTGCCGAGTCGTTGAGTAAAACGCATCAGCGGACGGCGCTTTTGACCACATCGGCAACAGTTGCGCAGACCGAATGGTCGTCGGGGGCGCCCGCACCGCGTCAACAACGGCGCCGCGCGAGTGACCGGCTTGACGCGGGCAACATCAAGATGGACGGAGGCGGCTTCTCGATTGTTTCCGTCTCGCACGAGCGCGTCGCAACGATTTCGCGCGCGAACATCGCCGAGCTCGTGAGCGACCTCCGCGCCGAACACGACTATGTCGTGATCGATGGCGGCAGTCTTCCCGAGAACACATTCGGGTTGTTGCTGCTCCCCTCGGCAGATGCGACGCTCGTAGCGTTTTTGACGGGCCGCGCGCAATTGCCGGCCGATCGCACCATGCTCGATACCTTGGAAAAAGCTGAGACGAAAGTCTTGGGAGTCGTCATGAACGAACAGGCTACAATCGATCATTTCGTAGAGCAGATACCCAAGCGCGAGCCCGGAATCGAACGCGAGGCCGATGCTCCAGCAAAGGTGGTAACGCCTACGACATTCGCCCGGCGTTTCGAAGTCGCGGTTCCGCGAATCGGGAAATCAGGCTAATGCTGAACCTCGTAACTGGGGGCGCGGGCTTTCTCGGAAGCCATCTCTCGAGCGCACTGGTGGACGACGGCCAGTACGTTATCATTATCGACAACCTCTCATCAGGCCACGTCCGAAATCTCGAGCACGCCGTTTCTTCGGGCCGGGCTACGTTCATCTACGGCGACGTTGCCGTTTCCGTCAACGAGATCACCGAGCTGCTTCACCTAGCGCTCCGTGGGGCATCAATCGATCGCATCTGGCATCTCGCCTCTCCGGCAAGTCCGGACGCGTACGGTGCGCATCCGTGGGAAACGCTTGCCGTGAACGGCATGGCAACGATGTCGCTCATCGAGCTCGCGCTCGCGCACAAAGCGCGTTTTCTTTATACATCAACGTCGGAAATCTACGGCGACCCGCTCGTTCATCCTCAGCCTGAATCCTACTTCGGCAATGTCGACCCGATCGGCCCGCGCAGTTGTTATGACGAGGGCAAGCGCTTCGGCGAAGCTGCCGTGGCGACGGGCGTTCGCGCTCGCGGGCTCGACGGACGTCTCGTGCGTTTCTTCAACTGCTACGGTCCGATGATGGAACAGGGTGACGGACGCCTGATTCCGGCGTTGATCGATGCGGTTCTCAACAATAAGCCGTTGCCGATTCAAGGCACCGGCAAGCAAACGCGTTCGATGACTTTCGTCGACGATGCAATCCAGCTATTGCGCTTGGTCATGGATCGTCCGCAAGCGACGTTACAGCCAATCAACATCGGCAACGACGACGAACGGTCTGTCGAAGACATCGCGCGCGCTCTTGCCGCCGTTGCCGGAACGGAATTCAATCCGGCGTATGAATCGGCTCGCGAGGGAGATCCGCAACGACGGAAGCCCGATCTCACGCTCGCTCGTAGCTATGGCTGGAGCCCCTCGACATCGCTCGAGGACGGTTTAGGAATTACTTGGCGATGGTTTTCGGAGGAACGTCTTGCTTTCGCGTAACCTGGGAACCAATGTCGTCCCCTACGCTCTCAACATCCGCGTTGCCGATGTCACGGTTCGCATCGAGGCACCGGAGCGCGTGTTGGCCGTGCTCGAGGCTACGCTATCATTCGTTCCCCGCGCTGAAGGCGCCGAACCCGACGTCACTGTATCGGCTCGAGTCCGGGACGACGCCTGGGAGATCCACGGCTTGTCGGGATCAATCAAAGTCCTCGCCGCGCAAAGCGCCCTTCCGCAGGTCGGAGGGGCCATTGTTACGAGCGTCATTCGCGATGTCGCGGTCACCCGCGGCTACCGGACGATGCGCGCAACGGTCTTGTCCAAAGGCGATCGCGCTCTCGCGATGGTCGGCGACGATTGGGAATCCGCAATAACGTTGGCGGCACACTTGCACGGCCGCGGATGGAGCTATGTCGGCAGCGACAACGCGCTACTCGACCCTGCCACGCTCGATGTGTTGCCGATTCAGAAATCGCTGTACGTCAACGCATCGTCGGTGACGCAGTTCCCAACCCAATATCGCCGCGCAGTCGAAGCTTCACCGTGGTATGTAACTCCGCAAGGCATCTCGTTCTATGCAGTCGATCCGCGCATCGCAGGTCACTCGCAAACCTGGGCCAGCGGTGCACCTCTCGCCGGCATCATCGTCGTGGACGGCGCGATGAGCAATCAGCCTTCAATCGACTCGCTTGATCCGGCGTGCCTACGCAGCGATCGGTTTACCCGGGCGGGACTTGACTGCTCGCAAGTGCCGGCCGTAGATTTACGGCTCGGCGGCTTCGTCGAGACGTGCGACCTCGTTGAACACTGGTTTGATTCGCTACAATAGTGCTCCAACATGTGGTTATCGTGACGGACACCCTGTCGGTTGACGGGGGCAGTGCAAAGGTCGCACTCGGTAGCGCGCTTGCCCTAGCCGAACGCGGACTCCAAGTAACAGTTTTCGCAGCTGCGGGCCAACCGAGCGACGAACTTGCGGCGTGCTGCAACGTGCGCGTCATTAGCACAGGTCAAGGCGAATCGCTTGCATCACGCAATCGCCTGCGTGGCGCATTACGCGGTCTGTGGAATCGAACGGCGTCGGTAAAAATGAACGCACTTCTTGCTACCCTTGACCCGCAGCAGACGGTCGTTCATGTACATTCCTGGACGAAAGCGCTCTCGTCGAGTGTCGTCGCTAGTATTCTTCGGGCGAAGTTTCCGCTCGTGCTGACGTTGCATGAGTACTTCACCGTGTGTCCGACCGGATGTCTGTACCTCCATCGGGACCGCAAGGTCTGCACGCTGCGACCGATGTCGCTAGCCTGTATCACCAAAGACTGCGACTCCCGTAGCTATGCGTTCAAGCTTTACCGCGTACTGCGCGGGTGGATCCAACAATACGCCGGACGCATTCCAAGTGGCGTTGGGAACTTCATCACAGTCTCGCAGTTCAGCCAGCTCGTGCTCGAGCCGTTGTTGCCGGTAAGACGGTTTCACCCGGTTGCCAATCCGGTCGACGCTGCACACGGTCCGCGTTCCGTCGCCGAAAGCAATGCTGGGTTCGTCTTTGTAGGCCGCCTCTCGGCGGAAAAGGGCGGACTACTTCTGGCCGAAGCGGCCAAGCTCGCCGGCGTAGAGGTCACCTTCGTCGGGGACGGGCCCGAACGCGCCGCAATCGAGCGGGCCAACCCACAGGCGACGGTTACCGGCTGGGTCGACCGCGACTCCGTACTTACTCACCTGCGCGCGGCGCGGGCGCTCGTCGTCCCATCGCTCTGGTACGAGACGCTTGGCCTGGTCGTGCTCGAAGCGGCCGCCCTTGGTACCCCTGCAATCGTGCCGCGCGATACGGCTCCGGCCGATCTCGTCCGTTCCGGTGAAACGGGTCTGTCCTTTGCGCGTGGCGATGTCCTGGAACTCGCTGCACAGCTACGCAGACTCAAAGATGACGCGTTGGTCGGCCGCATGAGCCGCGCTACGTACGACACATTTTGGAGCAACCCGTCGACGATGAATGCTCATATCGGGCGCCTGTTGACAACATACGAAGACGTGCTCGGCGTTCCGTCCGGACTGAAAAACATACGCTATCACAACGAGCCGTCGGCGGTATCAGCGTGATTCGAGGATCGAAGCTGAGGCGCAGCAAGGTAACGAATGACGTGGTGAACAGCACGTCGACAAAATGGTCGCGCGAGTGGGTATTCTTTGCTATAGTCGTGACGGTCTGGTGTTTGGAGCCGTTGGCGCGCCGGCTACTCGATTGGCGAAGCGGTGCGTTTAACCCGATTCAAATCATGAGCCTTGTTCCGTTCTTGATAACCATGGCGTTCGCGTACCTATGCTTACGGAAGGGATATCTAAAGGGCGTTTCGCCGGCGCTCAAGATATTCGGTGCGATATGGGTCGCGACGTTTACGTTCGGCTTGTTTATTGCGTTGTTTCGTGGAAGCGTCTCTGCCGGAATGTACGAATTCATTCAGTACGTCGTTCCGATGCTCGTCGGCCTGTGGCTCGCAGGTCAGAACCTAGATGCCGCTGAGATTATGCGACGGGTCGCACTAGTGGTGCTACCGTTGGGAGCTGTCGTGGCGATCTACGGCCTAATTCAATTCATGCAACCGCCGCCCTGGGACGCGCTTTGGGTTACCGGAAGTGGATTTACAGATTCAGTCGGCTCTCCCGAACCGTTCACGATGCGCGTGTTCTCGACATTGCCGTCGCCCGGGCCGGCAGCAGACTTTCTGGCCTTCACTATTCTTTTGGCGCTTCCATACTTGCGAATTAAGACGATTTGGATGTGGCCGCTTGTCGGATTACTTTCTGCGGCCCTTTTGCTGACTCTCGTGCGCGAAGCCTGGGTCGGGCTCATCGTCGGCCTCGCGACCTTCCTCGTCGTAAGTCCAAGTCGCTTCCGCTCCCTCCCGTTCATCATCATCTGCGGTGTGATTACTCTGTTCCTAGTCTCGAACTTACCGACGCTGCTCGGCGGAGTGGCGCAGGGTGACGTCCTGAGCTCTCGTATAGCGACCTTGGGCGATGTCGACCACGATACGTCAGCGCTCGCACGACAGGGTGAGATCCAAGATGCGCTTGAGCAGTCCGTTGAGAATCCAGTCGGGTCTGGGCTTGGCAGTTTTGGGGCCGCGTCGAAGTTGTCTAATCCTTCGGATCCAATTGGGAACGTTATGGATAGCGGCTATATGGCGCGCTTACTAGAGCTCGGATGGCTGGGGTTTGCGGGATATCTTTTCGTTCTCGTGGGCAGCTTTGTGGTGCTCGTTTGGGCTAGTCTGTGGAACCGACGTGAGCTCGGCATCACGCGAAATGCGCAGGTTGCGGCAGCCGGCGCGGCAGCGATCGCGGCCGCACTTCTCTGGGCTGACGCGGCGGGTGACGCGCACATCGGACTGGACGGCTTTGTCTTTTGGATCGCTCTAGGAATTGGGTTGCGAAGCGTTAAGGCGAGTTCTACAGCGACCGCGCCGGCAGTTCGTGGCGTTTTACGCGGTCGGCAGCGCTCGGTAACGGTGTAGTGGTGCGCGTCCTCCAGGTAATGGAAGCGACTCTGGGTGGGACACGCCGCTACCTTGACGATGTCGTCGAAGCACTCGGTCCCGGCCCCGACTTCGGGCTCGTCTATTCGCTGCATCGTGCAGACAGCGGATTCATGCGATTGCTTGAGAAGGTCCGGCATGCAGGTTGGAGCCTTTTCGAACTTGACATGCGCCGCCCGATCAATTTGCCATTCGACCTCAAGTGCGCCTATATGCTCCAGAACATTTATCGCGCGTTCCGGCCAGACGTCGTGCACGCCCACAGCTCGAAGGCCGGTGCAATCGCACGCATGGCGACCATAGGGGCTCGCCACCGACCGCGTATTGTGTATTCGCCACATGCGATTGCGGTAAATCTGAGTTGGCACTACGGGGCCGCTGAGAAGCTCTTAGCGTCGCGGCTAGATGCATTGGCGGCTGTTTCCAACAGCGAGCGTGAAGAGCTCTGCCGGCTGAAACTCATCCCACAGGAGCGCGTGCACGTAGTCCTTCCAACCATTCGATCCGACGTTCTGGTACCGGAAGAGCGCGAACAGGCTCGGCATCGACTCAAGCTCGAAACCGGACCGATCGTCGTCGCAATCGGCAGGCTTGCTCCTCAAAAAGATCCGTTAGGGTTTTTGACATTCGTTTCGGCTCTTCACAAGCGCGTACCGAGGCTACGCGCGATTTGGGTCGGCGACGGGCCATTGCGCGGAGCCGTGGAAGACCGCATTGTCCAGCTCGGCCTTCAATCAGTCATTTCAATCACGGGCTGGCTCGATGATGTGCGGGGGTATCTGGCTGCGTGCGATCTCTTCGTGAGCACATCCGCTTACGAAGGATTCAGCACGGTAATAGCTGAGGCACTCGCGATGGGCCGCCCCGTCGTCGCATCTCGAATCCCGGGAACCATTGATATCGTGACCAACGAACCGGCGGCCCAACTTTATGCTCCCGGAGATTTCGAAGCAGCATCGGTGCTTGCAGCGCGACTTCTTTCGGATCCGGTGTTGGCGGCACGGCTCGGAGAACGCGGGCAAGAGCTCGTTCTCGCGACGTTTTCGCGCGAGGAAACGCGACGCGGTCTTGAGCGCGTTTATGCTTCGGGTGCGAAGAATTGACTCGAACTCGATGATTGAACGTGGAAGCCCGATCGTGGAGCCCGGCTCTAAAAAGGTTTCCGGGGCGATGCGAATTGCGATTACGAACGCATTTCTACCAAGCGAACAACCGTCAGGTGTTCCGACCCAGGTACACGGCCTCGCGAATGCTTTGGTGCGGAACGGTCATGAAGTTACCGTATTTTCGTTTAGCCGTCCTCCGGCGGATGCGCTCTATAGAGTTCATCAATTTCGACGACCGAACATCCCCACACGATTCTATCCTTTTGTAATGGCATATCGACTCGCGACGACGAACTTTGACGACTTCGACGTCGTGAATTGCCATGGCGACAGCTATCTTCTTCGAACAGGGCGTCCCGTAATCCGAACGTTTCACGGAGCTGCGTTAGATGAAATGAAAAACGCACATACGTTGCGGCGACGGCTCTTCTTCTTAGTGACAATTCCGCTCGAATTGATCAGCGCTCGGCTAGCCAACCATGTCGTCGGGGTCTCGCAAGCAACACGCGTCAGCATTCCGGCGGTTGAAACCCTCATCCCCTGTGGTGTTGATCTCGAGAGGTTTCATGCGGGCCCGAAGACTGGGCATCCGACCATTCTCTTCGTCGGAGCGGAACACGGTCGCAAACGCGGCGCTTGGCTCGCCGATCTTTTTAAAAAGCATGTCTTACCGGCCGTGCCGGATGCCGAACTGCGGATTATCTCCGATGCAACATTTAGCGAGACCGGGATACACCGTTATGGTCGCGTCTCATCGGAACAACTTGCGGAACTTTACAGTTCCGCTTGGGCATTTTGCTTGCCGAGCACGTACGAAGGGTTCGGGGTTCCATACATCGAGGCAATGGCCGCGAGCACAGCTGTTATCGCGACTTCGCAGAACCCGGGAGCACGCGAAGTTCTATTAGACGGGTCGTACGGCGCCTTCGTAAACGACGAACAGCTCGCAGCGACACTTCGAACCATTCTAACCGACCACTCGCTTCGCTATGAGATGCAGCGCAAAGGTGACGAGCGGTGTCTAAATTATTCGTGGGATTCCATCGCCGCGAAGTACGAAGCGATTTTTCGCGAAGAGATTTCACTTAGCTCAGCGCGTTGACTAGCCCAATGCGCGTGAGTCGGAACTCCGCCTGCGTCGCAAGGTCCAAATGCTGTGCTCGATAGACAACTGCTTCTTGTAGAGCGCCGCGCCGCGCCGACCGATGTCTTTGCGCTCGAGGGGGTCGCGGATTAACTGTTCGACGGCGCCTGCGAAGGCGGCCATATCCGCCACGAGAAGAACACCGCGAGATTCGCGCCAGAGGTCCTCGGTATTCGGTCCCACGTTGGTTACGACCGGGACGCCAAGCGCAAGAGCCGCCGTTATGCTGCCCCGTCGAGTAGTTACGCCATCGGGGTACGGCTGAATCGCCAACGTGCATGCTGCGAGATGATCGGCAGCCGACTGCGAATCGAGCTCGCCGGTCGCGTGAATCCGTAATCTGTACTGCGGATAAATTGTTGCAAGCTCTTCGGCAAAACCGTGACTATGGGCGCCGACGAAGAGAACCGCTCGGCCCGGGATTGCGAGAAGGTCTGGAACGGCAGCTTTCAACGCAGCTCGCGTGTAAGCCATGCGGTACGTTCCAAAATGCCCGATGAGCGTTCCATCTTTACCGGCATAACATTCGCGTATTTCCTGCGTGCGGTCCGGTGTGCTCGTCAATGCGATCGCGCTCGGCACAGGAGTACATTCGACGTCTCCTTGCTTGCCCACGTAGCGGCGAATCAAAGGCTCCCACGCAGTTGTTGAAACAAATATCGCGCTTGCCGCACGTGCAACACTGCGGGCCATCCATTGGGTAACCAACGCCAATACTCGCAGCCGTAGCGGGTCGGTGGGGGCGGCGGAAACCTGAACCTCGTGAAAAATGACCCAGGGGCGTACGCGAAGTGTGCTTAGCCAAGCCGCGAAAAGCACGTTGCAGCCGCGTAGCCCAAAAGACTGCGAAACATATTGCACGAGAGTGGTCCGTGGCTGTGGCAAGTTTTTCAAGGCACGGTCGAGTGCGATGAGGCTTCGCGGGCCGTACAGGTCAGGCAGCCGGTGGACAGTGACCGGCCCCGGCGGGTCCGGTTGTCCGCACGGCGGGGCAAACACATGCACGTCGTCGCCCGCGCGACCGAGGGCGTGAGCCATCGTCCACGTATAGTCCGCTACGCCCCCGGCCTGCGGCGGGTATTCGCCAACCACGATCGTCCAAGCGAAGGGGCCGTCCTTAGCAGTCATGGCTGGCGAGCGGTCGAAATCGGCCGACGATTTCAGCGAGCGCGTGCGCCTGCAGCATGCCGTGGTCCAGTGCGGATAGGTTCGCACAACCGTTCCGGGCCTCGAGTGGAAAAGCGTTCCAATGTGTTAACAAGGCCACGCGACATCGCGTAGAGCAGCGGCTCGGTCCGGGTATAGCTGGCTGGGCAAGATTCCGACCAGTTTGCCTGATGCTCAGGAGTATTCATATCAACCGATTTGATGCGAGGTAGTCGAGCCCTTTCGCGCTCGCTTTGCAGTGGGCAGGGCAAACTGCGCTCTGATGAACCCGCGCAGTCGTTTCCCTCTACCGATCTCGCCGCCCAGAACTCTCGATTGCAATTACTGGTGAGGTGTCAAGAA
>Ga0182030_10006493_pt1 | contig 24665 bp, 15 predicted proteins | sample 812S3MmetaG_FD_121299 | JGI IMG/M metagenome (GOLD analysis project Ga0182030, IMG submission 121299) | Permafrost microbial communities from Stordalen Mire, Sweden - 812S3M metaG (Illumina Assembly) | ecosystem: Environmental > Terrestrial > Soil > Wetlands > Permafrost | place: Sweden...
AACGCGCAGGCGATGAAGATCATGGACGCGTTCGGCGCCGGCGGATCGTTCACCGAGTATTACGCCGCCGATTTCGCCGATGACGTGGTGTTGATGGGACACGATGGGCCGGGGCATCCGGGCATCGCGGAGGGCAAGATCCGGGTGCGTCCGCTCGCCGTTTTTCACGGCAAGGTGGGACGCGGGCTGTCGGTGGAAATGTCGGTGCGGCACGGTCCGGTGACGCTGCTCTCGGTGGTCGAGTCTGGCGGGAAGGTCAAACTGTTGACCGCCGAGGCCGAATCCGTGCCCGGCCCGATCCTCAATATCGGGAATACCAATAGCCGGTATCGTTTTCGCATCGGAGCGAGGCAGTTCATCCAAGCGTGGAACGCGGAGGGCCCGGCACATCATTGCGCGGTGGGGGTGGGCCACATCGCCGAGAAGATCGCCAAGCTCGGAGCGCTTCTTGGCGTTGAGACGGTTCAAATCTGAGATCTGGCCGACTGGCTGGCGCTCACGCCTGGCGAGTTGGACTGGTTCGCGGATTTGCTGACCTGGGGGCTGAACCGTTTTGGGGATTTCGCGGCTCAGGCGCGGAATACGCTCCCCTGAAAATCCTGCATCGACACTCCCATTCGTTGGCCGCATCTTCGGCGCCTGCAAGGTTTTTATTCCCTTCGGTGGCGCGCTGCGCCATGTGGCATCCTGACGGTCGCTGCTCTGTAACGACTGCCCGCGTGTTTGCAATTACCTACAGATCCGCGACCGTTAGGGAGCGTCGCGGACGGGGCTGCGGCTTCCGTTGCAGCGTTCCGCTTGCTATGGTTTGGCTTATGCGACTGGCCAGTGTTTCCGCCGCCCTTGTGTTGTTTGGCGCGGCGGCGTTCGCGCAGGGCACTCCCGCGATTGAGATCAAATGGGACGCCGTTTCCCGGATTTCGAAGACAACTCCAACGCTGCAGGTGGTGGTCAATCCGCCGTTGCGTCGCGGATCCGCCATACACGATGCGGCTTTCAGGGCGCTGCACGAATTGGGCGCGGACTACGTCCGCTACGTTCCGTGGCTCCCTTACCCAAAGCTGGCCGTTGCCGAGTTGGAACCGGGTGTGTGGGACACGTCGCTCATCGATCCCATGACGGTCGACTTTCTGAAAGCCACCGAAGGCCACAGCACGATCCTCAACTTCAGCACCATTCCCTCGTGGCTTTTCAAGACCGACAAGCCGGTGACCTATCCAACTGACCCCGACCTGGTCAACTGGGATTACACGCAGGGGAAGGAACTGCGGCCGGGCGGCTTGCAGGATCTCGCCGATTATTACGCGCGGCTGGTGAGTTGGTACACGCAGGGCGGGTTCACCGATAAGCAGGGCAAGCGGCATGCGTCGGACTTCCACTTCCGGATTCCCTACTGGGAGATTTTCAACGAGCCCGATTTCGAGCACGTGACGTCCGCCGCGGACTACACCACGCGGTACGACGCGGTGGCGGCGGCGATCCATGCCGTCTCCCCCGAAACCAAGTTCGTGGGCCTGGCGTTGGCCGCGCCGAGCGATCACCCGGAGATGTTCGAGTATTTTCTAAACCACAAGAACCATCGTCCGGGCATACCGCTCGACATGATCTCTTACCATTTCTATGCGACTCCGGCGGCGGGCGAAACCCCGGATACCTGGCAGTACACGTTCTTCGACCAGGCCGACGGCTTCTTCCATACGGTCCGTTACGTGGAGGAGATCCGCCAGCGCTTGTCGCCCGCGACGCGCACGACGCTGGATGAAATCGGCAGCATTCTGCCCGGCGATCCCGCCGGCAAGGAGACCATTCCAGGCATGTATTGGAACGCTACCGCAGCGCTTTACGCGTACGTTTATGTCACGGCGATGCGCATGGGAATCGATGTGGTGGGCGAGTCGCAGCTGGTCGGGTACCCGACTCAGTTTCCGAGCGTGGCGATGGTCGATTGGAATACCGGCGCTCCCAATGCGCGTTTCCAAGTACTGAAGCTGATTCATGAGCGATTCCACCCCGGGGATAAACTCGTCGAGACGAACGGTTCGACGGGCGACGTGCTCGCGCAGGCATTTGTCACGCCCACGGGCCGCGCGCTTCTGCTCGTGAACAAGCGCAATTCTCCCAAGACGGTCCGGATGAAGGAGGAATGGAAGGGCGCGCATCTGTCGGTGGTTGACTCTTCCGGCCCTGCGCGGACGGCCAATTTGGAAGGGGCGGAAATTGCTCTCGGACCTTTTGCCGTGGCTGTGGTGTATTGAGGGTGAAGCGCCAGAAGACCGTGTTCCTCACCGGCGCTTCGGGGAACATGGGGCGTGAGGGATTGAGGCAGCTTCTCCAAAAAAGAGAACGCTTTCGAGTTGTGGCCCTGGGCTGCCGGCGAAGCGAGACCGGCACGTGCCCATCCCGATGCATCTTCTTGCGTCAACGCCTGCCTTCGTCTGCAAGATGGTTCGCAAGCTCATCCTGTTTGTGCCTGATATTCGGCCCTGATCAGCGTTAGACGGTGGGGCTTTGCTCCATTGGGCGACCGGCCGCTCCGATCCCCCTCCAGGCTCATCCTTCGATGAGAATATGCTGACCGTAAAGGTGCGCTCGCTCAAGCGCGCGGTTTGGCGCTGGTGCTTAACCGATTGGGGATGCGCGCGCGAACCGCTCCCTTACGGTCGCGGCTCTGTAAGTAGCTGCAAACACGTGGCAACCGTAACAGAGCCGCGACCGTAAGGGAGCGGTTGCTGAGACTGAACAGTCGGAACCCCCAAAACGGTTAAGCACCCGTTTGGCGCTGGCGACACCTCACTTGTCGAGAATGCCCCCACCAGGCGTTCCAGAATCCCACGTTTGCGCGTGAAATGGCGCCGGTGCCTCTGAAGAAACTCGAACGTGAACGGCGAGCGGCGTTCCAATTCGCGGACGTAAGCGGCCGAGTAGAACTGATGCGCTTCGCCCACCGCCCCCGTGAGGAGCATGAAGAAGCTGGTGCGGATGAGCTCTTCGATGGCCGGGGGCGCGGCCGCACTGATTCCGTCGAGATCCGTCAATACGCGCGCGCCGAAATGGAAGGCGCGGTTGGTCGTGATATCGAGCGGCTCGCGTCCGGCTACCTCGGAAAACGCCGTGCGGATGCCATCCCGGGCGTCGGCGGCGACGTCCTGCAAATCGTCGCCGATCTGCAGCGCGACGCCCCAGGCGAAAGCCAACTCCAGCTCGGCTGGCGCGAGTGTGCCGGCGGCGAGCCAGGCGTCCGCCACCACCGATGCGCCACCCTTCTCGAACACGATTTCGAGGACATCGCCCGCGCCAGCCGCGGTACCGCGATGCAGCTCGAGGCTCTTCTCCTGCGCGCGATGGATGGCGCACAGGCTGGCAAATACCTCGGGGTGTTCGGTCCGGCGGTATTGGCTTTCGATCAAGCCAACCAATGCCCAGGCCTGTTCCTCATGCCGCCCGGCGGGAGCCAGCGGCGCGCCCGCCAGGCGAGCCCCGAAACGCCGGCTGAATGCCTGCTTATCGGCTTTCGAAACGCCTGGATGGTCGAGGTAGTTGTCGGTACAGGGGTAGAGCATGCTGTACCCGAAGATCGCGGGAGTCAGCCGCGCCGGCAGGCCCAACATAATCTGGAGGCCGTTGGTAGTCCATGCGTTGCGGCTAGCCTGGAAGATGTCGCCCGCGCTCATGGACGGATCGAAAAGCCGTGCGGAGCGGGCGAATTCCCTGCCCGTTTCGGTGAAGCCGCCGGCCAGCAACAGATCGAGATGCCGCTCCTCGAAGTCGAGCGCCTCGCGGGCGAAGAGGCGGAACGCGGCCGTGAGGCGCTCTGCCATCGCGGCCTGCTCCGGCCAGTTCCTCGGCGCGGCGCGCAGTTCGGCTTCGACGGCTTCGAGGTAGCGGTCGAAGTGCGCTTCGCGGCGGGCCTGCTCGCGCGCGGGATAGGAGGGCAGAAAAGCGGGCGGTGCGAGCTCGGCCTGGCGCCAACACTCGAGAAGGCGGGTCATGACGGCGTGCGGTTGGCGTGGCATATCTCCGACTATGCTACGCGGATTGCGTGCGCGATGTTCCATCGCAGGTACGTTTTGAAGGTAGCTCGCGGCATGCGAACGACGCTCTTGCCGTCGTCTTCGGGAAATACCAAAGCAGTGAAGACGAGTAGCAGTCCGGCAAGTCTCAGGGGCGGATGGCACATGCGACGGCGACGATATTGTTGTCCAGGATAGCCGGTTTGAGCGATGCCGACCGCCAGCGCTTTGAATCTCGGATTAACCTAAATCCGGCAGCTGCGGCCGGGCGAATCGCCGATTTGCCGACGGCTCAACCGCTTGCGAAAACGGCGCTTCTCACCAGAAAGGTGAGCTGCGCCGCAGTTGGAAATTGCCGGCAGCAAAGGCTGTACCTGGCCGAGTACGGCTGAAATGCCGGATTTAGGATTAAGGAACTCAATGCAAGGCTGGAACAGGTGCCGCTCTATGCCAACGTGCGGCCCTACCCGGCATCCGTTGCATCGTAAGGGGCACGTCTGAACGGTGGTCCCATCCACGGCTGACGGCACTCGATCAACCTTGCGAGTAGTCGGAACTTACTATTCTGCGTTGTATGCCGCCGCTAAGTTTGTCCATCCAAGCGCACATCGTTTGAGATAAACCGAGCCAGTTGGCCCGGAAGGACTACAATACAGATGGCATCTTCCGCCAAGAGCGGCGTGGACTAGCTGATTTCCAGCCCGCCGAAGAAGCGGCCACATCGTGTGCCGGCTCCTACATTTTTAGGCGGAAACGAGGACTCGGGACTCAAATGGAAATAGACAGCAGCAAAGAACAACTCGACGCCGGTGACAAGTGCGGGCGATGTGGCTGCGCTCGAAGGGATCATCTCCCTGGTTGTTCGTCGCATCTAAAATGCAGGAACTTCAGCGATCCGAAACGTAAGAAACTTAAGAAGAAGTGACGAACGGCCGGATATTGCAGCCGAGTGCGAAGTTGTCATCCATTACAATCCGGCGCAGTCCCCTGAGTTCTTGTGGGTTAAGAAAACGCTCTGGGATCTGGCAGCCTGGAACGGTCCAGGCCGAAAATGTTACCAGCGTTCAGGATGATCCCTCTTTGCCGATCGTCTAAGTCATCCCAGGCAAGATGCGCCATCGGAACATTCCCAAGGTGAAACATTAGGACTCTCTCTCGGCCCGTCAGGTGGGTCCAAAGGGCAGAAATAGTCGTGGCTTCGATTCCCATTCCTAACTGTAGCATGTGGCATCACACCAAAGAGCGAAGTGGACTATTGCAACACGAAATGGGAAGAGCCGTCCTACCGGATCGAGATATTTCAATCTTCGTCTTCATCGTCACCAGACTTGGGAGTTTTAGCGGCGTAGGCGTCGTTGTAACCGTCCCGTTCAACTTCTTCGCCCTCTGAATCGGCCCCGGCATCCTTCCATCCTGCCTTGGCTCGGCCAAGGGGATAGACCATGTAGTTTGAAGCCAGTCTGTCCCACTGAAGCGGAACTGCGGTTCCGTTGACGATGTCCCGAAGCGTCGGCCCGTTTTGTTGGTCAGAACGAGCGGCTGGACCTTCCCAAAAGAATCGGCCAACGTAAGCTGCCGTGACGATTCCGGCAAGATCCATGTCCAAAATGAATTTCTCATGAACGGTCACCTCTGAATTGTATCTCCGATCCGATTCCTTGTTCATGCAGGCGCTTGTTTGGTTGCGGGGAAAAGGAGCGATTGATGCTTCAGTCTATTGGAGTTGCAAACATGTGAAGATAACGGGTGCGCGACATAAAAGTGAGGAAACGGCTTGTTGCCGGTGCCGCGCCGAACGTGCTGCGCAGACATGCGCTGAACATAAATTGAAAGGTGCAGGGAGGGCAGGCCAATCGGCCTTGCCCATCTCGAGCTCAATAGCTTACCGCCTGCGGAAGTCTCCTCCATCGCGGCTCGCCGGCTTCCGAACGCGGCTCACAGGCACGTCGACGCCGGGGCCCCCGTGCCCGAGTGGTGCCTCAGGCGTTCACGATCGGCGCAAGATGGGGTGGAAGGTGGCAGATTGCAGATGTGATGGGCCGCGGATGACAGCGCTTACATCAAGATGATATCGTATACCAGGAGGTGGGAATCCCTTGAAGCGAGATTCGAAGAAAACCCAGCTGAGTCGCCGCGCCCTGTTCGGAGCGGTGGGAAAGGCGGCCGCCGCGTCAGTGGTGCTTCCTCCCTTGGTGAAGAGCGCGATCGTGGGCTTTGGCGAAACCGAGACTATGGATGAGCCTGTCGCCGGCAGCGCCGGAGTGGACCGCATCGCCGTCCTGGGCAGCAAGACCTATCTGCACGGGTGGGCCGGATACGGCGAGGCGCCCGTACTGGGACGTCCGCAGGCCCAGGACCGGCCGGTCAATTACGCCGGACAACCCGGCCAGGCTGCCGCGGCCCCGCCACCTCCGCCCGGACCCAAGCCGGCCGGCGTCTGGAGCAAGGAATCCGGACCGGGTACCGTCACGTTCGCCGATCCCAAGGCACTCATCACCACCGCCACCTTCTCCGCGCTGGGATCTTATGTCTTAAAACTGACCGTCACCAACGGCGAGAGCACGCACTCTTCCACCCTGCATGTCTCGGTGGAAGCGCCGCCGCCCGCCAGGCAACTCGAAGCGGTCTATACCAAGAACTTCAAAATCTCCAGCCCCTTCTGGAATGACCGCGCGAAGGCGCTGATGGTCAACTGGATTCCGCATTGCGTCGACATGATCGACCGCGAAGATCTGGCCCTTGGCCAGGGCGGCATCGACAACTTCATCAATGCCGGCAAGGCGCTGCGCGGCGAGCCGCACGGGTATCACAAAGGCTACGTCTTCTCCAATGCCTGGGTGCACCAGACCGTGGAGGCGATGAGCATCGCGTTGATGATCGACCCGCAGGGCGATCCCGGCATCCTCAAGGCTCACGAGAAGTTCCGCCAGACCCTGGACACCTGGATCCCCATTATCCTGGCAGCGCAGGAACCCGATGGGTACCTGCAGACGGCCTTCACAGCGGCGCCGCCCCGACGGGCTCCGCTGCCCCCCGTTCCAGTCACCAAACCGGATGGCACTGTGGTGCTGGCGCGAGTTGCGGTCTCGCAGGATCCTGACGGCACTCTCCACGTCAATCGCGCAGGTGGCCGCGGCGGACAGGGACAGGGCGGTCAGGGCACTTCGGGTACGGGCAGCACGGAACAGCCGTTTGACGGCAAGACATCCACCACCGTCCTCATCCCGGTGCAGAATCAGGACTTCACCACCACTCCCACCCGCATCGCCCTCACCGAGGGCACAGCGCCGGCCGCCGGCTTCCGCGGGGGAGGCGTTCCCATCGTCGCCAAGAAGGTCACCGGCCCCAATCCCGACGGCAAGCCCGACACCACGCTTGAGGTTCCCGCGCCCCAGCCCGCCAATCTGAAGCACTGGGATCCGGCGACTCGCGGCAATCATGAAGGCTACGTCGCGGGCTACTTCCTGGAATCGGCCATCAACCACTACCTGATGACCGGGAAGCAGGACGCCCGCCTGTACAATGCCGCCAAGAAACTGGCCGACTGCTGGTACAACAACCTAGGTCCCGCTCCCAAGAAGCCCTGGTACGACGGCCACGAGCAAATGGAACAAGGGCTCGTCCGCTTCGGCCGCTTCGTCAACGATATGGAGGGCGACGGCAAGGGCCAGAAGTACATCGAGCTCGCCAAGTGGCTTCTGGATTGCCGCTCCACGACCTCGCTGCAGATGACGCGCCCGGACGGCACGGTCACCGACGAACGGTCGGAGTACGATCAGAGTCATCTGCCGGTGGTGCAGCAGTACGAAGTGGTAGGCCACGCGGTGCGCGCCATGTACCTCGATTCCGGCATGGCCGACGTCGCGGTGGAAACCCACGACCTGGAGTACCACAGCGCCGTCAAATCGCTCTGGGACAACCTGGTGCACAAGAAGATTTACGTCACTGGAGGAGTCGGCAGCGGCGATACTGCCGAAGGCTTCGGCGTCAACTACGCGCTCAGCAATCAGGCGTATTGCGAGGCCTGTTCGAGCTGCGGCGGCATTTTCTTCCATTGGAAGATGCACCTGGCCTATCATCATGCGAAGTACGCCGACCTCATCGAAGAGACCATGTACAACGCGTTGCTGGGCGCGACCGATCTCGAGGCCAAGAATTTCTACTACGATAATCCGCTCGACGAGAATAAGGTGCGCTATGCCTGGCACGTCTGCCCGTGTTGCGTCGGCAACATTCCGCGCACCCTGTTGATGATGCCCACCTGGGTCTATACTAAGAGCCCCGACGGCGTCTACGTGAACCTGTTCGTCGGCAGCACCATCACCGTTGAGAACGTGGGCGGCACCGATGTCGAAATGGTGCAAGCCACCGAATACCCCTGGAAGGGGAACGTGGCGATCACGGTGAATCCCAAGACTGCCAAGAACTTCAGCCTGCGAATCCGCGTGCCCGATCGCAGGGTGAGCAAGCTGTACACTCCCCAGCCCGCGGCCAACGGAGTTACGTCCATCCACGTCAACGGTGCGGCCGTGATGCCGACTATCGAGAACGGCTACGCGGTGATTACACGCAACTGGAAGCCCGGCGACAAGGTGGAGGTGGTGCTGCCGATGACGGTGCAGCGCGTGTATCCCGACGACCGTATCACGGCCCGCAGCCGCAGCGGCGAAGTGACGCATCCCGATCAGGGGAAGGTCGCGCTGAAGTATGGTCCGCTGATTTATAACATTGAGAAAGTCGATCAGGACATTACTAAATCGATCAGTAAGACGGCTCCCCTGTCCGCCGAATGGCGCCCCGACCTGTTAGGCGGCGTCATGGCGATCAAGGGCAAGTTCGCCGATGGCAGCGACCTGCTGGCTATCCCGAACTACGCCCGCACCAATCGCGACGGTGCGGCCACACCTTCCCCGCAGGCTGGCGGCCGCGGTCCGCAGTCGCTCAGCTCCATCGTCTGGATCAAAGAAGGGTAGTCTGGTGGGCAGGCTTTCTGGCCTGCCCTGCTGGCGCCATCGAAAACTACTGTAGAGCTTTCGAGTAAGTCAGATGAAACATTACGTTCGAGAAGCTGGGCGTGAGGTGTTGACCGTGTGTTACCAGGCCTTGGTCTGAATTCGGAAGGCAGGTATTGGGCCGCCGATGAACACGGATGAACGCCGATAAGCACAGCTCTTGGTTCATCGGCGTTTATCCGCGTTCATCGGCGGCCCATTTTGCTCGTCTGCGGAGTTGCCATAGATCGGCTCGTCCGATGAGACGAGGCGCGTGCATGATTTGTTTCAGCTATGACCGGCACCACGAGCATCACGACCGGAACCGCTTATTTGAGAAGCCTGCGGAGCTTCGCCGCGAGCATCATGATCTGACAAGACTTGCGAAGCTCGGGCGGCGGCATAGCAGCCCAACGGAACCCGGAGAATCACGCTGCAATCGGAGTCGGACGTGACCGATTCGCCCCAAAGGTTCGCTGCCAGCCGACCCACATCCAGTCCACAAGCATTACCGACCAAAACGTGACGCCTACCCAAACGACCCCGTGCCTGGAGAGCGCCATCCCGAGGTGGTCACTGGAGAGGACTAACGACATTCCGAGTGCTGACAAAGCCAAGCCGGCGAAATCGAATAGCGCAATAAACGTCCACCCGAGCATAAGGAGTGCATCGGCCGATTCGGATTGTTTCTGTGCTGTCCGACAGCAACTGTGGCTAAAGCCGTAAGAAAAATACAGGTGCAGCCCGATGACTAGCCAATAGCCGAATCGCTCCCACGCCTGGTCGGGCAGTCCCTTCATGATGAACAGACAGCCGGCAGCCGAGAGCATGGTCACAGGCCACACCAGTGGCACACGAAACGGACGCGGCCGCTCGGGCTCCTTGTAGCGCAGTACCAGCACGCCCACGCTCACCAGGATGAAGGCGAATAGCGTCCCAATATTGGTCAGATCGTAGGTCTCTCCAGCATCGCCAATCAGCGACCAGAGCGCTACGAAGACACCGGTCAGCAGAGTAGTGGCCCACGGAATCCGCGTGCGCGGATGAAGCTTTGCGGCCCACTGGGGCAACAGGCCATCGCGCGCCATGGCGAAGAAGATGCGTGGCTGCCCATATTGAAACACCAACAGGACCGCCGACATGGAGACGGCCGCGCCCAACGCCACAATCCAGCCCACCGCACGAAAGCCCGAGGCCTCCAGCGCGTAGGACAGCGGGTCCGCAGCCTTGCCGAGTTCCATATAGGGCACCATGCCGGTTAGCACGAATCCCACCAGTACGTAGATCAGGGTGCAGATCCCCAGCCCGCCCAGAATGCCGATGGGCAGGTTCCGTTGCGGGTTCACGGTCTCCTCGGCGGCGGTAGAGATGGCGTCAAATCCGATGTAGGCGAAAAACACGATCGCCGCGCCCTGATGAATTCCAGTGAAGCCGTTGGGCGCGAAGGGATGGTAATTCGCTCCCTTCAAGTGCGTGATCCCGACTGCCACGAAAAGCGTAAGCGCCAGCAGTTTGATGATCACCATGATGTTGTTGGCAGTGACGCTCTCGCGCGCGCCGCGCAACAGGAGCCAGGTGATCAGCAGCACGATGGCAAAAGCCGGAACATTCACCAGAATGGGGATTCCAAAGATGTGCGGCGCGGACTGCAACAGCCCATGGACCGGCGCGTCGGGACTCAGCAGCGCGGTCCGATAGCCGGTGGCCAGCCACGGCGGCAACTCCACGCCGACTCCGCGAATCAGCGTTTTGAAATAATCTCCCCAGGAAATCGCCACCGCCACGTTGCCCACGGCGTATTCGAGAATCAAATCCCACCCGATGATCCACGCGATCAGCTCGCCGAGAGTCGCGTAGGAGTACGCGTATGCGCTCCCCGCCTGGGGAATCATGGACGCCAGTTCCGCATAACAGAGGCCGGCCAACGCGCACGCGCCGCCCAGCAGCAGGAACGAAAATACCAGAGCCGGACCGGCGCCGGCGCGGATCACGTGGCCTTGCGCGTCCAGTTGCCCGGCCGCCGCCGTGCCGATCGCGCCGAAGATTCCCGCGCCGATCACCGCGCCGATGGCGAGCATGATCAGATCGCCGGCGCGCAAACTACGCTTCATGCCACTGGAGCCCTCGGTATCCGCCACCAGTGCGGCGATGGGCTTCCGCTGAAAGAGTTGGGACACTTGGGAATTCTAGCAGAAAATGGATCTTTGGCCGCCGATGAAGCGAGCACTGTATATCAGCGATCGGCATTCAGCATTCAGCGGTCAGCATTCAGCGGTCAGCTGTCGGCTGAAGAACTCCTGGCGAACGCGATGCCACCAAGAGTGTGCGCAGAGAACGCAGAGTCCTGGAACGCTGTTCGCGCATAGCTTGTGGCGACCACCGGCGAAGGTTCCGTCGTCCCGACAGCCGATAGCTGAGAGCAGATAGCTGACAGCTTCTACGCTTGCGAACGCCCGAAGAGTGTGCGCGGAGAACGCAGAGTCCTGGAAGGCTGTTCGCGCATAGCTTGCGGCGGCCGCTGGCGAAGGCTCTGGACTCCTGATTCCGTGTAATGAGGATGAGCTGCCTACGAACCAAACCAAACAAACATTATTGGCCACGGATGAACACTGATAAACACGGATAAGAAAGAAAAACACTCTTGTTTTATCCGTGTTCATCCATGTTCATCCGTGGCCAATAACACTGGTTCTTGTGGAGCAGTGGCTCAGTCTGATTCCTTGGTGCATCAAAGTTACGGGGAGACATCAGGAGTCCAGAGGCTCCGTCGTCCCGAGAGCTGATAGCTGATAGCTGATCGCTTTCTACGCCAGCGGATACGTCAAGCTCTCGATGAGCCATTCGCGATTCTTGCGGACATCGTCGGTCAACCGGCGGCACAACTCTTCGCGCTGGTCGAACAGGCGATATCCCGCGCGCGGACGCAGATATCCACGAGCTTTCGGCTCACGTGCGAACACCGCTTCCTCGCCTTCATCCTTCACCATACGCTCGTAGCGCGCCCGATTGTCGAGCAGCGCCTTCATGAGGAACGGCATCACGATGGAGTAATCGCCCTGCATGCTCTCGGTGGTCTGCAGGTACGTGTCCTTGTCGACTTTGCCCCATGTCACCGCCTCGGAAGGGGGACACGAGGACAACGACCCGTCGGTCACCGGCGCGGTCACGATCTGCACGTCGAAGTGATAGCCGCGCACATTCGGCAGTCCGAGCACTTGCCCTAACGCCGGCTCCGGTTGCAGGTTGTAATTCTTCGGCACGCCGCCGCCCAGAATCACCGTGCCGAGTGCCTGCACCGGATTGTCGAACAGCCCCCAACGATGATACGCGCAAGCTTCGAAGACCTCGGCATGCAGGTCGAGATCGAACGCGTAGTCGGGAATGAGGCCGGCCTGCTTCATGGCCCACAGCTTCATGGAGTTCAGAAAGACGCTGCCATCGCCCGGAGCGCCCACAAAAATCGGGATGGCCGCCGCATGGCAAGTAGCCAGCAGGCCTGGAACCACCCCGTTCTGCCGCTCTTGCGCGGCGTAGTAGCGGCCCAGCAAATAGCGCAGTTCGGTGCCGGTCATTTTGCGCTGGAATTCCGGCCGCGCCAGCACGGCGGTGAGGTAGCGATCCTGGTCGAGCAGTACGCCTTCATCGAACGCCATGTCGGTGACGCGGATGGTGCCTTCGTCGCGCAGCGCGCCATCGTCGGTGAAGATCGGGACTTCGTGGATCGGTCCGGATTTATAGGCGTCCAGACTGCGGTGGCCATCGTGATAGCAGACTGCGTCGGTGGTGCTGAGATACGCCACCCAGCCGGTTTCGAGCAGCGGGATGAGCCACGTCTGGTGCTGGCCGGAGACCGTCACCGGACCCGACACGGCCAGCGTGAGCGGGCATCCCATGCCGATGGCGTGGTCCAGAATCCGATAGATGCGCCGCAGGAACGCACCGCCGAAAGCGGGTAGACAATGAGTGAAAATTTCGTCCAACGTGGAACATTCGTCAACACGGCGTACGTGTACGTAATGGCGGTGTTTCGCGGGCATAGACTGACGGTACCAGATGTCGCGCGGGAGTTGCCCACCCTTTTAACGTGTTAACGTTGAATCCTAGGGATGAACATACTTTTCGTCGGAGACATTTTCGCGTCGCCCGGACGCCGCATTGTCGCCGACCATCTGCAGGATATCGTCGAGACCAATGCCATCGACCTGACCATCGCCAATGCGGAGAATTCCGCCGGAGGTTTCGGCGTGACGCCGGCCATCGCCGAAGAGCTTTTGGCCCTGGGAGTAGACGTGCTGACCTCCGGCAATCACATCTGGGACAAGCGCGAGATCTTCGATTACCTGGCGCGCCAGCCGCGCCTGCTGCGTCCCGCGAACTACCCCGAAGCGCCCGGCAGCGGCGTCATCGTCTACCGCGCCCGTAACGGTGTGGAGTGCGCGGTGATCAACATGCAAGGCCGCACCTACATGCCCTCCACCGACTGTCCGTTTCGCAAAATGGACCAGATTCTGGCGGCACTCGACCCCGCGGTGAAGGTGAAATTCGTCGATTTCCACGCCGAAGTCACCAGCGAGAAAATGGCCATGGGGTGGTATCTGGACGGCCGCGTTTCCGCCATGGTGGGCACCCACACGCACATCCCCACTGCCGACACTCGCATCCTTCCGGGCGGCACCGCGTACCAGACGGATTGCGGCATGACGGGGCCGTACGAATCGGTTATCGGAGTGGACACCAGCATTATCGTGCAGCGCTTTCTCACGGGCCTGCCGGTCCGCATGGAAGCGGCGCGGAAGGGCGCGGAATTGCACGCGGTAATCGTGGACGTGGATGAGGCCACGGGTAAGGCGCGCGCCATGCGGCGTCACGCCATCAACGGAGATTAGCGGATGGGTGCTGCCGGCCCGATTCCCGATTTCGCGGCGTTTTACGGTCAGGAAATCGCAGCGCTGCTCCTCGGCCTGGTATTCGTATTTCTCTATCGCCAGTCGCGGGTGGTCTACTTCGGCCTCTGGTCGATCGCCTGGCTGCTGCGCTTCCTGGCCGGCATTTTCGGCTATCAACTGCTGCGCACCGGCTTGCTCGGATGGATGGCGCCCTATGCGGTGTTCGAATTCGGCTTCGTCATTGTCCTGATTGCCGCGGCGCGCGCCGGCTTCGCTTCCAGCATCAAGGATTGGCGCACCGTCCTGCGACTGATTTCCATTCTGCCGATCTTCGTGGCGCTGATCTATGCTTTCGGCTGGTACAACCGCTTCGACGGGTACCGAGCCTCGGATGCCGTGGTGCTGTGCGGGGTCTACCTGTACAATTTCGTAGCCCTCCGCAAGAATGCCGGCCTGGGCGCGCGGGCCTTCCGGCTGGCTTTGTTCCTGTTGGCCGCCGGATTTCTGGCGCGTGCGCTCAATCTGATCGGAGTCTTACACGTCGATCTCAGCTTCCAAACATACAGCGACTTCATCCTGGATTGTGTCCTCGGTTTTGCCGCCCTGGCGATGTGGAACGAAAGCCAGATCGACCGCATCCGGCAGTTGGCGGGCGAGGTGGACTACTTGCGCCGCGAGACGCAGCAGCGCCTCGACCTCGATCACCTCACGGGCCTGCTCAACCAGGCCGCCCTCACGCGCCGCGTCGACCGGCCGGAGGCCTTTGACGGCGTGGTGGCGGTTTGCGACATGGACAACTTCAAGGACGTGAACGATCGCTACGGGCACCTGGTGGGCGATGAGATTCTGCGCAACATCGGCAACCTGCTGAGGTCGTCCATTCGCCACGAAGACGAGGCATTCCGTTGGGGCGGAGACGAATTTGTCATCCTGTTTCGCAATCAGCGGACCGAAGTGGCGGCCAAGCGTATGCAGGAAATCTCCGCGCGCCTGCTGGAATTCCGAGTGCGCGGCCACGGCGTCCTGCCGATCACCTTTAGCTGGGGCACCGCCGAGGCCGCCGGCCGCGTCTTACGCGAAGCGCTGGATGAGGCCGACCAGTCGATGTACGCGCGCAAGCGGGGAAAGCAGACGAGAACAGAAGGCTGAGGGCGGAAGAAAGAAGAATGGTACTGGAGTCAGAAGGATGATGAAGTCAGAATAAACACACCAGCAGTCGTGCGCGTAGCCATTGTTCGCACCGTCGCTACCGATGGATCCATGGAGTCAGAATGGGAACACCCGCGGCCGCAAGCCTCACCATTCTGACTTCATCATCCTTCAGTACCCTTCCGTATCATTCCCCGCCGAGCCCCTACTTCACGTAGATATACGTGCGGAACGGCGACAACGCATCCCAGTTCGGTGCGCTATTGATAATCGTGGCGAACCAGACCGCTCCCGAAGCGGGCACAACGGTCTTTGGGATGAGGACGTTGATCTGCCACATACCCGGGTACTGATTGATTCCGGAGTACAGGATGTGCTGAATGTTTTGCTCCTGGTAAGCCGGGTCATTGACGTCAGTGCCGTTGATCACCACCGTAACCGGATACTGCGCCGACAGCGTTGCGGTAGCCGGCACGCCGTCGGCAGGCTCGCCTGGGATCGCCCCCTCACCAGTCATATAGAGTGAGACCGCTTGTCCTCGTATCGCCGGATTGCTGGCGGAATTGATGGTGCCGTCTTGATTGATCGCTGCGGCGTAAATCGTGGTGCCGGTTTGTCCACCGGGATACGGAAACGCACCCGGTGCAACCGAATTCATGGGAACCTGTGCCGCACCTAACACCTGCCCGGTGGATACCTGGATCACTTGCAGGTCCGCGAATCCCGAGATAGGCGCTTCATTAGGAACAATGAAATTGATCTGGCCCGGGTAGACGATATAGAGAGGCGACGCCACTCCATTCACCAGCACTTCCACGTCTCCCAGAGTGGTTGGCACGGGATAGCCGCTGAACACATTCTGGCTCGTGAGAAACTGTGTGGCGGCATTACAATTCTGGCACGGGAAGATGGTGGCGATCGCCCCCGGAGCAAGCGGCCGGGTAGGCAGCGCAGCCTTGAGCGAGGAGTCGTACAACGACAGGCAACCCCCTGAAGGGTACGACGTGGAAGTAGCGGACGAGGGTAGGAAGCTGGCGCCGTTGCAAAGGTTCACGCCAGGGTAATAGATCGCCACGCGGTGGGCATCGTCGGCGACGAACAGGTCCCCGTATTGGTCTTGAATGGTCGCCAGCGGGCGAAACCCAAAACTGCCGGATGCTTCCACGATGCTGTTAATGGAAGCCAGCCCCAACAGCACGGATTGATAGTTGGTGTAACGCAGCGAGTTGCCGCCGCCGCTATTGGCAACCCAGATCTCGCCGGTGACCGGGCTGGCAAAAACGCTAGTTGGGGTACTGAGACCGGTAATAGATGCCGAAGCCGAGATCCCAGCAGTCCCTGTGCCGGCCTGGTGCGGATCGGGAAAGATCAGCACCCGGTTGTTGCCCGTGTCCGCAACATAGACATTGCCGTTGGTGTCGCAGGACACGTGGTGCGGGCTATACAATTGGCTAGTCAACGTACCGGATTTGATCCCACTGAAGCTGGCCTGTCCATAGACGATGGTGGCGGCTTTTCCGTTGTCGGTTCCGGTGACGAACGTCCCGTTGGTAGTGGGGATGTAAAGCAGCCGGTTGTCGTATTGATCGGAGACCACCAACCCGTTAGGAGCGGGGCATGCCTGAGTGGGCGTGTTGCACGAAGGAGTGAATGCCAGACCGTAAGGCACCGCCATGTTAGTCGAGGTTGGGTCGATGATCGTGCTGGTGAAGTTCTGCTGCCCTAACACCAGGTCGGCCACCTCCGGCGCGGACCCGGTATAGGAGAACGGAGCCGGGAAGCGCAAAACCCGGCCGTTGCCCGAATCGGCAACATAGAGGTTGCCATTGGAATCCACCAATAAACCGATTGGACGGAAAAGTCCCGCACTGTTGGGCGTAAGCGACTTGCCTGACGGGTAGTTGATCAGGGCAGTGGTGAAGTCCGCCTGTCCTAGAACGATATCAGCCTTATTTTTGCCGCCGTTCTTAAACGTGCGCAGATCTTTGAAGCCCAGAACGCGATTGTTGTAAGGGTCGGCGACGTAGAGGTGAGGCGTGCCGCTGCTATTGTCGATCGCCATGCCGGCATCCTCGAAATTGGCATTGTCGAACGTCCCCGCGAATTGAAACTCGCGGCCCTCAATCAGATTTGGGGAATTGGCGTAGAAGTAGTCCTGTCCCAATACCCGAGTAGCGGGCCCAAAGGTGGCGCCCTGCTGCGGCAGGTCGAGCACGCGGTTATTTGCTGCGTCGGCCAGGTACAACTCGGTTCCGGTATACGCCACACCGGCGGGAGCGGAGAAAGTGCTATTGGAAGCCTGAGGATTTCCGTTGTTGGGCGCCTTGCAAGACTGGTTCGCCGACTGGACGGGGCAGGTATTCGGCTGCCCCAGGATGGTGACGGCGCTCGGCGCCGTGGTAGTCGTCCAATTTGCGAAGGTGGGGAAGATCATGATGCGGTTGTACCCCGCGTCGGCCACGCCCACTCCCGCGCCGCCGGAAAGGAAGAATAGCCCGGTGGGCGCGTAGACGGTGGTTTGATCGAGCAGCGTCTGTAGCAACGCTCCAGTGGGAAACGTGAATCCGCTCGGAAAGACTCCAATCATGCGCGAGGAAGCGGACATCCCTGTCGAGAAGGTCGGACCGGGAAACACCATCACGCGATTGAAGTCCGCGACGAAAAGATTGCCGTTCGGGTCGAACGCGATAGAGGAGGGCGAAACAAATTGGTTGAGGATTTGATAGCTGGCGGCGGTGGTCGAGCTAAGGGTGGCGGAGTTACTGGTAAGGCTCGGTTGCCCTATTTCCATATCCGCTGTTAGAGCACCGCCTCCCGTGGACAAACTCAGCGCGTTAAAGCGCAGCACACGGTAGTTCCCCGTATCGAGCACCCAAAGATTACCCGAGCTGTCGAAGGCCAAACTCGCGGTCAATACAGTGGACCCATTGCTGAGCAGGATGCCTTGAGCCGTCGGTGTTGCCGTACCGCCCGGGTAGTTGCCGCCGTATCCGCCAAGGCTGGCTTGGCCGATCCAAAGGTCGGGTTCCGGGAATTGACTGGTCTGGGTGAATGGTTTGGGGTATCGCAGCACCCGGTTATTGCCACCATCGGCGACGTAGAGGTTCCCGTTCGGGTCAACGGCGAGTCCGCTGGGACGGGTTAGGCCGGTGGTGTAAGTCGAGGTCCCTTTCGCTACCGCGCTGGGACCGCTCGGAAAGGTCGTCATCAGATCGGGTTGCCCAATCGCCAGGTCGGCGGCTTGTCCGCTGGTGAAAGTCGCGGCGTTTTTCCACGCGAGCACGCGGTTATTCACGTAGTCGGAAACGTAGAGGTGGGGAGGAGAAATCGAATTGTCCAACACCACCGATTGCGGGGCGTAGAACTCCCGGCCTTCCACCAGGTTCGGACTCTGGGCAGTATTCGCCACCGTCAGTTGCGGCGTGCCGACGGCCCGTTCGGGCACCGGATTGAGGGTAATCTGCGAGGACGCGGACGCGGCGCCGAATACAGCCAAAGTGAAGACGCAAATGTAGTTTCGTTTCATCGAGTTTCCAATGACTTGCGCGACGCGGATGCGCTTCTACTGAGGATACCAGACACGCCGCTGCGTTCAAGCACCCTGGATGTATGGGCAGGTACTGTCGCGAGACCAAGTAGGCCGGCGCTGTTATCCTGTAGGCTAGTGGCTTTTAACCCGTCATCCATTTCGCGGGTGTGCGTGCGCGCCACCAACTGGCTCGGCGACGCGGTCATGTCTCTGCCTTCCATTCGCGCCATCCGCCAGATCTTTCCGCACGCCCATATTTCGCTCGTCGCACGCCCTTGGGTAGCCGACCTCTACGCGCGCGAAACTGCCATCGACCGCATCATCCTATATACCGCCCAGAAGGGCCTGCGAGCCAAACGGAATTTCGCCGCGCTCCTGCGCCGCGAGCATTTCGACGCGGCAATTCTGCTGCAAAACGCCTTCGATGCCGCGCTGATCGCCTGGCTCGCCGGCATTCCCGAGCGCATCGGCTACAATCGCGACGCGCGCGGCCTGTTGCTCACCCAGGCCATCCCGGTCCCCGAACCGGGCGAGATTCCCCGTCACCAACGCTTCTACTACCTGGAGTTGCTCCGCCGGGCCGCTATGATCGAGCGCTACCCGGATAGCGGGCCCATCCGTCTGGAAGGGATCGACGAGGCGCGCGTGGCCGGCACGGCCCATCTCAGGCGACTGGGCGTGTCCAGTCCCGCGATTGGCATCAGTCCCGGTGCTGCCTATGGGAATGCCAAACGTTGGCTGCCGGAGCGGTTCGCCGCCGTAGCGCAAAGTCTGTCGCCGTCGGCGGTATTGCTCTTCGGTTCGGCGGGAGAACGGGCGCTCTGCGAAACCGTAGCCGGGCAACTGCGGCGCGGAGGTACCGAAGTTCGCAATCTCGCCGGCGAAACCACGCTCCGCGAATTCATCGATCTGGCCGCCGCCTGCCGCCTGTTTCTGACCAACGATTCGGGCGCCATGCACGTGTCTTCCGCGCTCGGCGTGCCGACGGTCGCGGTCTTCGGCGCCACCGACGACACTACCACCGGCCCCACCGGTCCGCTCGCGCGCGTGGTCCGCGAGCATGCCGAGTGCAGCCCCTGCCTGCTCCGCGAATGCCCAATCGACCACCGCTGCATGACTGCCGTCACCGTGGAACGGACCGCAGCCGTCGCCCAGGAACTCTGGAAGGAGGCCGTCTCCGCGTGGACACCCGAACTAAAATTCTGACGCCTCTCGCCTTGGCGGAACTCGTCCCTCCGCGGCCTCTGCTGCTGGTCATCGGACGGTTCGATATCTTGCGCGTAGAAGTGGCCCGCGAGTTGGCCGCCGCGCGCCGGCGCACCGGGGCTGCGAGTCTGCTGGTAGCGGTCCGGCAACTCCCCGACGAACTCGCTCCGCTGGAGGCGCGGGCGGAAATGGCGGCTGCGTTACGCGTGGTAGACTACGTGTTCGCCGCCGCGGACGGGGATCTGACGAGCTTGGCCGCTCGGCTGCAACCCATTGAAACCATGAACCTGGAAGAAGCCGATGCGCAGCGCAAGCGGCAGTTGATCGAGCATGTCCACAGCCGGCAAAGCTAGAATGCGAAGCCGCTTGTCCTGGCGAGCGTTGCTCGCCCTCGTTTTTGGACAAGCTAAAGCATGTCCTACATCGGACGCTGACCTTTGGGGGCCGCCCCACCAATGATTCTGGTAGTTCGTCTGGGCGCCATGGGCGACATCCTCCATGCGCTCCCCGCCGTGCGCGCTCTCAAGCTCGGACATCCCGATTGGCCCCTCACCTGGGTCGTCGAGCCGAAGTGGGCGCCTCTGTTGGAACAGAATCCCTTCGTCGACCGAATCGTGACACTTCAGCGAGAGTCTTTCAAAGGATTGGCGGCAAGCCATCGAGCCCTTCGCGAGTCCAGCTACACCTTCGCGGTCGATTTTCAGGGGTTGATCAAGTCCGCCCTGGTGGCCGTAGCAGCGCGGCCCACGTGCATCTACGGCTTCGACGCCGGCCAAGTGCGGGAACGGGCAGCGGCGTTCTTCTACCGGCACAAGATTTCCAGCTCGGCGACTCATGTGGTGGACCGCAATCTCGATTTGGCCGCGGCCGCCGGCGCCGTTTGCGACGGTCCCGCGGTTTTTTCCGTCCCTCCAGGGAGTCCCGAAGGCGACCTGCCCGCCGGAGAATTCGTGCTGGCCTCCCCGCTGGCCGGATGGGCGTCCAAACAATGGCCCCTGCCCCATTACCGCGCGCTGGCCGGGCGATTGCGCTCCGAATTAGGTATCCCGCTGGTGCTGAACGGCCCGCCGGGAGCGCCGTGGGGACCGATCGAGCCGGCGATCGCGCACTACTCGGGGCTGCCGGGGCTGATTCACGCTACCCGCCGAGCCGCTGCGGTGTTAGGCGTGGATAGCGGCCCGCTGCATCTCGCGGCGGCACTGGAAAAACGTGGGGTTGCGGTATTCGGCCCCACCGATCCCGCCCGCAACGGCCCCTATGGCAACTCGCTTCGCGTCTTGCGCAGCGCCTTCGCCTTCACCACTTACAAACGCGGCGCTGCAATCGACGAAAGCATGGCAAGCATCTCTCCCGATGAGGTTTTCGAAGCGCTGCGGGCATCGCTCGGGTGCCGCTGCTCATGATCCGCTTCCCCAAACCGTATGCCGATGCGGTCGCCCGCCTGCGGGTGCCGAGCGGTTTTCTGATTGTCGTGGTGTTCGCCTGGTTTTCCAGCCCGACGGCACTCTCGCTGGAAATCGGACTGCCGATCGCTTTGCTCGGTCTGGCGCTACGCGCCTGGGCGGCGGGCTGTCTGGCCAAGAATCAGCAACTGGCCACCGCGGGACCGTACGCCTACACGCGCAATCCGCTCTATCTGGGAACTCTGGTGGTCGCGGCGGGCCTGTCGATCGCGGCCCGCAGTCTGGGGCTGGGCGCCCTGTTCGCCGCGGTATTCATTTTTGTGTATTTGCCCGTGATCCAGAACGAATCGGAGCATCTCCACCACCTGTTTCGCGACTACGCCGCCTACGCTGCCGACGTGCCATTGCTGCTGCCACGGCTCACGCCGCACCGGCCGAAAAATCCGAATCCTTTTCGCTTCGCTTTGTATCTTAAGAACCAGGAATATAATGCCGGTGCGGGATTTGCCGCCGGGATGCTGTTTCTTCTTTGGAAATTAGTGCGCTAAGCACGAAGGCCGCCCCGAGGGGAGCGGCCTTTTCGTTTTTTGGGGAGATGTCAGCGAGCAGCACTCCTCACGCGCCTGCCGGGCTATGCATGGATCCGCTGACTCCACGGTTCAGATCTCCTGATCTCGTCCCCGGCGAGTTTGGCGGTCGGGGAAATTGAGTTGAGCCGCAACGCTGTTGTGTGGCTGCCAATCCTGGCTGCAGGCGGGCTTTCAACCCGCCCGGCGGCCTGAAAGGCCGCCCGCAGGCAAGATTGCCTGCCTATAGGAACTCCGACCCAGGGTGGTCGTCCGTCATCGGAGCTTTTGCTCAGACACCTTCGGGAAGTGTATCGCGTCGATCATCATCGTCATCCTTGCCTTTGGTCAGGGATTGAGCTTGCGACATCATCCAATCATCTTCCCTGCATCCAGCGAAACAGTTGTATGGTGATTCCAAGCAGCATGGGTTTGGGACTCGGCCGCAATCATCGACCGAGTCCCGGTTGGGCCAACCGTTTCTCCGGCGCGGCCCCAAGATGTTCTCTAGCGTGACAGCAACGGCTTGCGGTTGTCCAGTGCCTGCTGCGCAGGTGCATGCCAGGTTGTGGACATCGCCAGTATGTGGGCCCAGGCGGTGTAGTCGATATGAGTGCTCAGGACGTCGGCAGAGACGGACATGTAGAAGATTATGGCGTATTATTTAATGACACGAGGGGGTGCCCACCATGATCAGCAAGGCCACAGACGTTGCCACCTACATCGAGGAGCTGCCTGCCGAGCGGCGGGCGGCCATGGAGAAGTTGCGCAGCCTTTGCCGGCAAAATCTCACCGGTTACGAGGAGTGCATGGAGTTCGGCATGCCAGGGTATAAGCGCAACGGGGCGCTGGAGCTCTCGTTTGCCAGCCAGAAACAGTACATTGCGCTCTACGTGAAACCCGCACTGGCGAACGAGTTTCGCGGCGAACTGGGAGCGGCGAGCATCGGCAAGAGCTGCATTCGTTTCAGCAAGCCGGAGCAGATCGATTTTGACGCCATCGCCAAACTGCTGCGCCGCACCGGGGAAACTCCGGCGTGTTCATGCTAGCCAAACGCGTCGCGCCATACGCGATGCTGCTGCTGTTGACGGCTTGCGCGCCCGCGCCTGCGCCGCTGGCCGATCCCGAACTCTCCGCCGAGATCGCACGCATTCGTGCCATCGACAATCATGCCCATCCGGTGCGCGTGACGGGCGCGGGAGAGCAGCCTGACCGCGATTTCGACGCCCTGCCGGTGGATAGCATGGAGCCGCAGTCGATGTTCGTCAACTGGCGGCCGGATGCGCCCGGCCTGCTCGACGCGTGGCACGGGCTGTATGCTTTCACCGGCGGCGATCTCAACGGCGGCCACCTGAAAGCTGCGCAGGCCGCCAAGGAACGCGTCCAAAAGGAGAAGGGCGAGCAGTATCCGGCCTGGGTGCTCGACCAGATAGGGGTCGCGGTGATGTTGGCCAACCGCGTCACCATGGGTCCCAGTATTCAGCCGCCGCGCTTCCGCTGGGTACCGTATGCGGACGCGCTGATTTTGCCGCTGGACAACTCCAAAGTGGCGGCCGAGAATTCCGACCGCAAGACATTTTTTGGCCTGGAAGACATCATGCGGCAGCGGTACCTGGATGGCGTCGGGTTAAAGACCGTGCCCTCGACACTGGCGGAGTATCTGTCGCTAGTGGTGACCCCCACGCTGGAGCGCCAGCACAGCGGCGGCGCGCTCGCCGAGAAATACGAAGTGGCGTACCTGCGCTCTCTGGACTTCGACAAGGTGGATCGCGCCACGGCGGATCGCATCTACGCGCAGTTCGCGGGTAAGGGCGCTCCGAGCGCCGCGGAGTACAAGGCGCTCCAGGATTTCCTGTTTCGTTACATCGCCACGGAGTGCGGCCGGCTCGGCATGGCGGTTCATATCCATACAATGGCGGGGGCGGGAGGATATTTTCATGTGGCGGAAGCGAATCCGCTGTTACTCGAATCGGTGCTCAACGATCCGGATTTGCGGAAGACGAATTTCGTGATGCTCCATGGCGGCTGGCCCTTCACGCGCGAAATTGGCGCGCTGCTCAGCAAGCCCAACGCATATCTCGATTTCTCGGCGCAGGCCTTTGTGACCAGCGGAACGACCATGGCCGAATGGATGCGCGAGTGGTTGGAAGCGGTGCCGGAGAAGGTGATGTTTGCCACCGACGCGTATCCCTTCATGCCGGAGATGGGTTGGGAGGAAAGTGGCTGGGTCGACGCTACCAAGGGACGCCTGGCTCTTTCGATCGCAATCACCGGTATGCTGCGCGATGGCGAGATCTCACGGGCGCGAGCGGGAGAACTGGCGCGAATGGTGCTGCGCGAGAACGCGCGCAAGCTGTACGGACTGCCGGAGGTGCCGTGAAAGGAAGATGAAGTCAGTAGCTGCCTCTGCGGTAGGTGAGCTCTTGGTCCTTCCCTCCGCGGAAAATGGCTGGAGCCAGTTTTCAGCGTCCGAAAACCGCTCCCTATGGTCGCGGCTCGGTATCGCGCCCATTGTGTTTGTCGGCCGCGCCGCTCTGCACTGGCCGTCCCCGAGAGCCCGCGGCCAGCCCCACTGTGCACGCACCGTCAGTACTGCATCACCCGATTGCCGCCGAAGTCGAAGCGGAAACGCACTTCCCGCAGGCCCGCCGCCGTCATCGCCTGACTCAACCGCGCCTTATTCTCGGTATAGAACAAAAGGAATCCACCGCCGCCGGCGCCAATCAGTTTGCCGCCGATCGCGCCGTTCGCCCGCGCCAGCTCATAGTATCCGTCAATCTCAGGATTGCTCATACCGGTGCTGCGCGCGCGTTTGCGTTCCCAGTGCCCATGCATCAGTTCGCCAAATGCCCGCAGGTCGCCGGCCTCCAACGCCGCTTTGCTCTCGTATCCGAGCCGCTTGACGAAGTGCATGTTCTCGATCAT
>Ga0182030_10006494_pt1 | contig 24665 bp, 21 predicted proteins | sample 812S3MmetaG_FD_121299 | JGI IMG/M metagenome (GOLD analysis project Ga0182030, IMG submission 121299) | Permafrost microbial communities from Stordalen Mire, Sweden - 812S3M metaG (Illumina Assembly) | ecosystem: Environmental > Terrestrial > Soil > Wetlands > Permafrost | place: Sweden...
ATAAACCAAATACAAATTTAAGAATTTAACTCAAAAATTAAATAATACTATAGAAGTATTAAAAAGATATAAAATTTTAAAAAGCTAGTATTCTTGTTTAAAAGAAATTCACAAGTTATAATTCTAATTTTTCTATTGAAATTTTAATTCTTTTTACAAATTATAATTGAACAAAACTATCAATATAAATATAAAATAAAAATAGAATATATATTTTAAATATTATACTTAACTCAAAAGCTCAATTTTACAAATTTTCAGATTTTTTGGAGTTTCAAAAATAAGAGCTAAAGTTTTTATTTATATAAAAAATAAACTAGACTTTATTTTTTCAATTCAAAAACTTAGAAAGTTTATAAAACTTAAATTTTGAGTTTATTATAATATAAAATATATGTATTCAGACTTCTGTAAATTTTATATTGATAATTATTAAATAAACTAAAATATGAAAAGAATTAAATTTTTAAATTTTTTATTTTAATTACGTTTTTTTATATAATATAAAATTATATAAAAAAATATATATATCTTTAATTTTAAATTAAAACTTTTAGTGATTTATAAAATTTTAATATATCAAAATCAGTAATTTTTGGTGTAAAACGTGATCAACTACAGGGGGTGTTCGACTGCTATAGAGGTGAACTTATTTCTAGGTGTTAATTCTGAAGTTGAACCACTTTCTAGAGGTGGAGGTCGCTGTCATCGAAAGTGAGCACATGGAACTAGACGGTTCTGGGGGTTCTACCATTGGGGTTCGCTGCCTCTGCAGATAAAAATAATCCATATGGTCATTAAGTCTGAATGCGCTGGATGTACTACCACATACATACAATTGACTTTAAACCGGTCTCTCCCTTCCAAGGCCTATAGATAATCTAAGAACAGACATTTTGTGGCACTATAAAGAGATCTTTTAAAACATCAGCGCGCCACTTTTTACTATATTGAAAGAAGAATATGTTACAAAAGTACGCCAATGTCCTTTCTGAACTTCGATTTAACCGCATTAACAAGCGGAGATTTGATTTAACGAGACAAAAGCTACTACTAAAAGTTCAAATACTGTAACCAACAAGCCCCCAAAGCGTTACCATCAGTCCAAGTCGGAGATCGGCTATAGAAGTGCTACGTAACGGGTTGTTTCATCTCTCACGTTTTAATAAACGCAAGATTTCTAGCTAGCCAGCAGCCGATAGTAACCCCGATTACATTGCCACTGCGATCACGGCGCACAACAACCGTCCAGTCACCTGGGGGTTGGGAATCCATGGCTCGAGGGCATGCAAGAGCCCAGACATCGTCCCCAAGTGACCGGATTAGATGTACAGGCCCCTGACCCAGGAACCCATCAAACGAGCCATAAAGCATGCCGCCAGAGCCGCTACAGTGGAATACGGAATCTATTTCGGCGCAGTAGTAGTGTCCATGAATATCGGAAGAATTGGCAGCAAGCTTGGTGGTTTTAACGCGTTGGGCATGGATATACCGATTATCTTTCGGAACGCGAATGTGAAGTAGGCTTCCCTCCAGCGTTGCGACCATATCCTCAGACTGAGCTCGGAGCGGTTCAGACACACGCATCTTTTCTGCTTTCCGATGATATTTAACGAGGAGCTCTCCCGCAATACCTGCGTTCACAGTGATGGCCAGTTGGGTGTCTGGGTCGAGATATGTTCCAGCCCAATCCTGGCTGGGATGGACAACCTTTTGCTTGGCTTCAGGAACCGCCAGAGCTCGCTTCAAAACATAATTGCTGACCGCCACTGGATCTCCGTGTTCTTGGTTTAGCAAAACTACGATAGAAATCCGTGGTTCCGGTGCATAGAGTCGGGTAAGCCGATATCCACGAAGCCCCCCTCCGTGCCTCACAGTAGTAACACCGCCAACAAGTTGGCGCGCTAGGCCGTACCCATAATCGGCTGGTGCCCCATCCTTGAATTGCTGCTGCTCGGAATTGGATTGATACCAGCTTTGCGGATCAGTTCGGCTGCTGTCCAGAAACCGGTCGTAGGCAGTCATGTCGGCAAGGGAAGCCACGATGCCTGCATCTCCGGCCCATTCTATGCAATTTATAGCTGGATAGAATCCCTGCATCTCGTCTCCTTCGTAGCCAATGCATGGGGGTGGATGCTCTGCGGTGTGTGCGCAAAGTCTCGCCGTCGCCATCCCGGCGGGTGCGAAAATTCGTTCCGCAAGCAATTCTGCCAGCGGCTGTTGGGTGACCATCTCGATCACCCGAGCCAGAACGAAGAAGTTCGTATTAGAGTACGAATACTCCGTTCCGGGTTGGAAATGAAAAGACTTGATCCGGTCCATCACCAGGGGGCCGTGAATAGCCACCGAAAAATGACCCTCGGGCTTTGCACCCCAAAGGACCGTCATGGCCCAGTAGTCGCGGATTCCTGATTGCATATTGCAGAGATGGCGAATAGTCAAGCCCGTCTTTTGTAGCATCTTGGGATTCAACACTTGGCCGAGCTGGTCCGACAGCTGCTTCGCTGGCTCTACGCCGCGAGCCATCATTGCTGGCGTGGGATTGCGCTCCAGATCCGTTAATAGCCCGCACACCATCTGCTTCGAGATAGAACAGATGGGCATTACCGTGTCAGCCGTCATGGGGATTCGTCGCTCGAGATCAGCAAATCCCCAGACGTGCTGTCCGACGAGCTCGCCATCTTTCAACACAGCGACGGCACCGCCTGGCCCTCGATAAAGAGCCGGCACTTCCTCGAGAGTCTTGGAGATTGAATCGGAAAATGTAGTCATCTTGATTTATGAGCCTTGATAGGTAGAGAAAGGCTGCTTCTAGTCTCGTGACCGATGCTTTTCATTGAAGTAAGGGAGCCAGTTTACTTCAAAGGTTCCAAGTAGGTAACACCCTTAACTTATTAACTTCGCCGCGAGCGGAGCAGGCATTTCACGCCCGAACTTTACCAATACAGCTTGCGCACCGCCTCGGGCACTTTAACTCAAATTCGGGCACACTCCATGCGCAATTTGCACCTTTAGGTTGCATTTAAAGTTATATTTGAATTCGTATTTTCTGATTCTATATGTCTTATTGCTCTATCAAAGCCTAAGCTTTACCTATACTTCACTTCGCCTCATGTGCCACAACTGTGGTAGGCTACGGGTTATCCTAGTCCTGATCGGCACTGGGGTATTTAAGAAACCGTGGCACAGGAAGCGAAATCAGGTGTAGATAGGGCTTAGAGGTGATAAAACAACTCTTTTAAGTGATTAGACTTGTGTAAATCTCTGCTTTGAGTTTTAAGATCAAAACACTATTTTTATTATCATTTTTGATCTCTTCTCATTAAATCTTATTAAAGTAAATTAGAACTTTAACAAAACCTAATACTTACTGTTTTAAATAATATCTTTTTAATTAAAGTGTGAAGCCAGAACAGACACGTAACTAATTAATCTGAGCAAAGGCCGGGTAGGGCGAGGGTAGGGCGAGGGTGGGGCAACGGTAAGACGAGGGTAGCGGTGATGATGATTACAGGATTCCGCCCTGCGCACAAAATCTTGTTTCCTTCCCGCACAACGAATCTCCTCAGCCAGCCAGGCCCATCACTTCTACCTTTTGATGTTGAAATAAATCAAATCACCATCACCAAAATGGCGGCGCAAAACTACCAGACGATGCGTGAGGTGATGGGCTACACCGATGACCTCCCACCTCTCCCACCTCTCTCACCACAGAGAACGCTCCCAGACGCAGATCGGCGCACGAACGACATAATTGTCAATGCCCTCCGTTCGAAGCGAGAAAATTCCTTTCGCGAACGACTTAGGTGTATATTCGCCGCGCGACCCCTCGAACTCGACCCCCAACTGCCCCTTCCGAGCCCCGCAAAAAAGCCTTTCAAGGCACCCTGGCTTTTGGGCATCGAGCATCTTCAAGACGTGTGCAACAAAACCATGGCAATTTACAGCACATACACCCAATACACATCAGAAAAGCTGTACAAATTCCTTTTCGACCAATGGGTCCTCTCGCATGGGGGCGACGTCCACAAAGTCGACCTCGAGTTTGCCCGCTTTTTTGCAAAGCTGATCCGCATCCATTTCCCGAACGGACCAGCTACGACACAGGAACTGCTCCCCATCCATCAAGCTTTGTGCGAAGCATCTACGGCTGCGAAACATGCAGGATTTGAAAAAGAAGTAGATGAACAATACAAGCTCTCCTCCAATAACTACTTTCTAGCTGGCCACCAGACCGAGTTCTATAACATCAAACCGCTTTATAAAGCCCTTTTTATGATCATAGAAAAACAAATACCAGAAAACGAAACCAATTTCGAATTGCAAAAAGTTCGACTAGTACGCACGGGTTATACAACAGGATTAATTTATCCCATCACCTTTGAAGGCCTAGATATACTAGAAAAGATCAACGAGAATGAAGTCGTTACCACGTTACCGAAAGCTTACCGATTTGTTATGGGTTTGGATCAAATGGAGGGTACTGGGAAGGAAAAGAGAAACGAGAAGATACTGGAACATTGGCTAGGAATCCCTAAAGTGCAACTACAAATGTGGTACAACGCCAACAAGCCCGGAAATAAGACATGCTATTAGACAGGAGGACTTGAAGAGATCCCCAAGGGACCTTCTACGACGTGGTGGACTGATGGGTTGCCGACTTTGTCCGAGATAGAGGATGCTGCGAGGGCTAAACGGAAGCTGGAGGAAAGGAAGGTAGCACCGATGAAGTGATCGTCACCGAATAAGGACAGATCGTGGAAGAAGGAATTACCGATGAAGAAAACGCCAATCAAGGCATCATCGAAATCGAAGGAGTTCATGGTCGAAGAATGGCGTTCGGGGCTTGCCATTGTATGATACCCATGGTTATTTCTCTACATATGAATTCTGAGAGTAGTTCTCGGCGTACGCTTGGTTTCTGGCAATTCCTGAATTTTGATTTTATTTTAATATTTTCCAGTGCCTGCCTCCCCCCAACATTAGCAAACAAAGCACCATTACAATTCTGACAGATTTTCAAAATCGAATCCTGCCCTCAAAAATTATAAGCGCCCTAATCCGGCCAATTCGTTTCTTGAATTCCAGTTTAGTACAGCATTGACACGCTCGGTTGCTTTTTAATCTGTCGAAATCGGAATTCAGAGATCGACAGTATCTCCTGGGCTAAAGACATTTTTGCGCCCATTTCCTTTTCCAAATTCTATCCATCCTGGAAAATAAGATCCGAGATTGGATATCCTATACATTACTTGGACTTATTTCAGAAACCTGATTTTTGTCAAGGAAGCGAGCTGGTTGTTCGAAAATATTATCAGATTTTGTATATAAGCTAGATATTATATAAAAACTATATAATTTTAATTTTAAAATTCTTTTATTAAGAAATTATAAAGTTATAATATATCAAAATCGGCATTCTTGGTGTAAAAAGCGGCCGACTTCAGGGGGTGGCCGACTATAGGTACTGCGGGGGAGAACTTATTCCTCGAATTCTCTCCCAACTTTTGGAAGCTTGTGAGTTCGAGGTTCCCCAAGAAAACGGCTAACGGTATTTGAAAAAATTATTCCACTTAACTAAGGAAGAGGATGACCGTGTTATTATGAAGAGTCGCAAATAGTGAGGCAAACCCAAAGTGAGGCGAGCGAGTGCCTCATGAGATTTCCGCTAAGCAATTGAGTTATATCCGTCCTTAAATACAGTTATGTTAATACTCTTAATAATAGCAATAAAAAATTCCGCAAAGTCTATATCTACACCCATATCTATAAAAATAAAAATAAAAATAAAAATAAATCGCTTTAGAGGGGATTGGCGGAGAATGAGTCTTGGCGAGCCCGAGGATCTGGTGGGGGATATCTTGTGACTTCACTTGTTGGGGTCGATCGAGTCTGCTCATGATATTTTGATCGATACCAAACGAAATCCCGCGGATTCGTGAGGCCTGGACCTTTGTTTTCTATGGACATTCGTTTTAGATCAATAAATACCATATAGGTATGGTATGCGTATGGGGATCCGCTGGCCACCCAATGTACAAGTGAGCACGCAATCATCTATAGACAGCTGTAAAGTATTTATATTTGTATGGTTGATTAACAGATAACATATATAGTACTGTTTCAAAGTATATGTCGCTCATAATCCCTAGCAACCTCCTCTTCAACTCTATTCCATGTCTTTTGACGTGTACTCTGAATGTAACGTATAATGAAGCTTCTCTTCCTTCCCTCTAAAGCTTATAGATTCATCTTACATCAACTGAAATCTTCCATTTTCAGATTCGCAAATCCCTCAGCTCTAGTGTCCTTCTGAATACCAATAGCCGCATGCTTCAAATTTCTAAGAAACAGGTCGATGTCAAGCCATATTTTTTCTTGGTCGAAAGCAAAGAATTTGTAGATACATTCAGGGAACCAATTATTTCCGTCTCCCAAAGATGGGTGAAGAAAAATCGACAGCTTCTGATATGGCGGAACTTCCTCACCCATGCTCACAACTACAGCTCCGCCATAATGAGAGCAAACTCAGACATATCTGGTGGCGGCTTGTCAACCTGTACCTTCAATCTCCGATCGAAGTACGCCCCTCTATTATCTATTACCACATCCTCGCTGAGTTCTCGGGTCCTCCTAACCTCATCATCACTAACCCCTGATTCATCCGTGGGGATCCAAACGCTTGGCCTTGTCTCTCGTAAGACGGGATGCATGAATGCCACCGAAATCAGCATGTCGCGTTCCTCGGGATCTAGGTTTTCCAGCTCATCATTGTGCTGCATGATGATTTTTGAAATTGGGTCGTCGAGCATCTGTGCTTCTATGTCCTTGCGTCGCGGCAGTAGAACACTGCCGATACCTGCTTCGGTCCGGGCTAATTTCTTTTCGAGATGTGCCAGCCGAGCTTCGTCGAGTGGTTGGTTGAGACGGGCTAGTATGCGCTCGGCGGATTTTGCATCTTCGCGCTGTTGAGCTTGAATATCCTGGGATCGATGTGATGACTGTCTCTGCCAAAAGGGTGGTCTCTGTTGAGTGCTCAATTCGGGCTTATGAGCCGTCTCGATATTCTGAGTGTGTGGCGCAGTGTGGCTAGATAGATCCAAAGGGTCTTTATCTTCATCTCGCGGGTCAAGATTGGCAGTTTCTGAGAAAGTTTCATGGCTTTCACGGCTTTCCGTTCTGTGTTTTTCTTGGTATTCTGCCAGTAAAGCCTTGGACTCAACCTCTAATCGCACAGGGGCATACTTGAACAAGGGAGCGAGATGGTTCACTAGCCATATCTGATACAAGATCGTAAGGACAAGAACCACTGCCATGATGATGCCCTGTATATCACATGCGACGCGGCCCTGAGTGTCACGCACTAAGAAAAATAGACCAATGAGACAGACTTCCATGAAGTAGAGGCCAATGAATGTCTGGTTGATGGCGCTCGGGAAAAATAGTCCACCTCCGTCAACAGTCCCTGTTCGTACACAATAAAGTAAGTTATTCTTGATCACTACCCAAAAGAGGCTAAAGGTAATAAGCATGAATAGTAACATGAGTGGAGCGATGGTAGAATAGACAAGTCCTAATCTGAGGTTAGGGCAAAGGCGGTAATCGTAGATGATATGTCACATACCGATGACTGCAAAGGTAGTATACCATGGAATATTACTACCAATGCGCGTAAAATTTGTCCAACTCAATTTTTGGAACACCGAGTCAGGCGTATTGACATGGCCAATGACATAGAATTTGAACAATCGGATAGTCTGCAAAATTGAGGTTGCACTTAAAGACAGTGCCTGCAAAATCAAGAACGAGAAGTAATAGTTGGCGGCCGTAGGTAAATTCGTAGCAAGGATGTTTGGCACCGATGTTGGAGTGCGAATAAGTTCTCCAACAATGCTGGTAAGACCAGAGGAGATGGTGGGTATAATAAAAAGCTCGAACATGAGGAAAATGAAGTACCACAACTGAAGTGAGCGCTCCCCCTCCTGGCCAGTCGTTGCACCTCTGGTCCTGTTTGTCAGGAGGCGAAGGAGAATCGGAAGAGGTCCGCTAAGAACAATCACTTGGATGACAGGCGGGAGGGTACCTTGTATGAAGGAGAGCAACCAGGTAGGGAGCCTCCCGATCCATTTGAGCCAAGACGTTGACTCAGATAGTGTGGAGACTCTAGACAGTATACCGGTGAAGAACGAGATGAGACCGAATACAAATAGCAGAATGGCGAAAAGGACAAGGAAGCCCACAAGGCGGAGGTAGCGAGCACGCCAGGAAAGATTTAAGCTAGGCCAGTTGATGTCCCCAGGTGAGATCCTAGAACATCGGGAAGTTAGAAATTGCTTCTTTTAGATAGATTTGGGAGTTGAGACATTGTCACATGAGTGAAAGACAACTACTTAAGCACCCCTAGTCTCGGGAGCAAGCATATTTCTCCATTACTCATGAAACATGCTGGAATAAGAGGTTCTACCCCCGGATGTTCCTTACTCAACCATTCTTCTCCTCATGTGCCTCGGTGCGGTGTCGGCAACAGACTGACAAGCGAGGTGTGCTGCTTTTTGAGAATTGAATTGGATGAAGGCCGATAGGTTTTGTGGATATTTGTCTGGTGACTTAGCATCTATTTCGATTTCCTTATTTAGTCGAGCAAGTTCTCTACGGCAGTAGTAGATTGTGTCAATTTTAGTAGTAAAGAAACGGCCAATGAGGGGTATTTTGGCTGCGGCTGTGTGTCCGTCTTTTGGTATCCTCATAATTTCCCGTTCCTGCGGCGTCAGAAATCTGGTCCATGCAGCTTTGCTTTCGAGGTCATATTCCAGATCACGTCGACAAGTTGCTAGAGTCGGAGGGCCCATTCCTGGGCGCGCAGAATGTGAAGCTCGGCCCCCCACGGACCGGACCCCTGCAGCCATTTGTTCCGAAGCTTCTTGCGTCGACTCTCCTCTCTGGTGCGATTTTCCCTTGCGGCTTTGTTTGTCCACTTTCCGAAGTAGATCGGTTTCGGTATTTTCAAGGAGGTTTTCGTAGTACTTCCGGAGCTTATCCTTGTTCACAAGGATGGTAAAATCTCGATTGATCCAAATTCGGCGGATGCCACCCGGAAAGTCGCCGTACAGCTCTTCTAGCGCTTCTTCATTGCAGAGGTTTTCTGGAATGTCCTGGATGAGAACAGTTGTGCTTGATGCTTTCAATCTGTGACCTAAGCTGCCTATGAACTCTTTTCGCTTGGCGATGTAGTGGCTCAATTCTTGGTGAAACATAAAGCAAACCCAGACCACGACCCCAACTGCCAAGATCAAATGCGCCCAATATCTGCTTGTCTTTGCTGGCGAGACATTTGACCAAGCCAAAGTATCCAGTCCCGTGATATTGTACGTCACGCCACCGATAGTGTTGGTTCCTTTTCCCTGCTTGACGTTCAGCGGTATTAAGATGGGCATGATAATGATGGCCATAGGAGCAAATATCTTTAGGCACATGCTGAGAAACCTAAGAAAGAAGTATGCATCCATGCCAGCCTTTTCTAGGACTTCAGGATCTTCCCTGATCTTGAAAATGGTGAAAAGCCATTTGAACGGATTGTTGTGAGGTGGTTTAATCCTTTGCCTGACAGGTACCAAGAAAGATCTTGGCTGATAAATTCGTTTGGCCCATAGGTACTTCCTAATGACGAGGAACACACCAAACTGACTCGCGAAGAGGATGAAACCAGCGGCCAAGGAGATGACAAAGGTTGTAATTGTGGTCCCTTCTCTACCCTGTGCGGATCCTGCCGCTCCATTGATCGTTCCGTTTAGGATGCTTGAGATGCCGGACATTGTGGTGTTCAAGGTTTTGGTATCACATATTGTTTCGTGTCGGGAATGATGGCAGAGAAGTACATTCGCGACGCAAAGTTGTCACTCGGAATATTGTGATTTGTACGAGTAGATTTGCTAAACGCGGTCATTTTAAATGGTGAGGTACAATGACATCAGACTCATTTCAGGTTTAGAATTTATGGGTCACGTGTTTCCCCGACCATAAAACTAGGTATCCGGCCAGGGCAAAACATAGATTGATTGATTAATTAAATATATACACACTTCATAATACAGCACCATATAGAGCACTATATCGTCATCTGCACGCATGATGGCAGTTAGAGCACTTGAAGGAGCACAATACAGTAATTAATGCGTGGCAATTGCATTAGGACAACACAAACTGATTCAAGCTTCCTTTATAATATAATTAGCTGATCTATAGAGGAAGCCTTGACACATGATCTGACCAAAAATAAATCTAATATAATATGCCAGCGTTTCAAAGGCCGGATTGTGACTCTATCGCGCTAGTACATCTAGGACATTGGCATGAAGGAGGAGCCAAATCCAACTCTCTAGGGTATTCATTTCCCTGGCGTATGATGGACCTTGGAAAGGCCTGAACGTCGAGGAGCAAGTATCGGTTTAATTTACTCATTAGCGTCCATCACACGCCAGCGAAACAATAGTCTAGAGCACTCTGACTTTGAATACTGCAATCTGAGCTACTAGAAGAAATGACCCCAATAGTAAAATGCGCCAAACTGTGGAGCACTTTAATTTCTCGATATCTTATTCTAATTAAATTTAATTAAATTGGATATAAAATTTCGAAGTAGTTTGCATCAATCAAGACGACGCGGAGAGAGATATACCATAAAGCAAATGCCGCAATGGTTGGTTTAAGCCTTGGCTTTGAGTCTAATATGGCCCATTGCCCATTAATTAAGCTCCATACACTAAACTACTATCACGAACCCCAAGCTTACAGTCGGATATAAAATAGAGAGTATGGAGAATATGCCGCTCAAACTCCATTCAGCTATTCAGCAATACCGTTTGGATGGTAGCCAGGCAACTATTGAAGACACGGAATGAACAGATATCCACTTCGAAGCGCTTATTGTATCACGGATATTCGTGTATGTGTTAGCTCCTTCCTACCGTCGACTTTTGACCCCTTGGTTGCAGAAGGATGGTATACCAAGCTACGGTGCAAAGGAACGCCCAACTTTTGGTGCACAAAGCTATCCCTAGATGATTGGCGGTATCAAGATTTGAGAGCATCTTTTCACGGGCTTCTACAAAAGAACTAGCCGTCATCTTGGCTACTCTAACTTTCCATTCAGAAATCGCAGCGATGCCGCACGAAGAATTATTATCCTGTATTGGGGGAGAATGGTGTTCCAAGGTGGAAACCAATATTGATTGTGCGGAACGGGCTATCTTATCGAATCTGTCCTCAGGGTCTTGAGTTGTTGAAGAGCTGAAGCTTTGGACAACATGACTCCATAACTCCTTTTGAAGGATTTCAAGCTCATCGATAGGGAGTAGTGTAGCGAAACATTCCTCGGTAACAAATTCCAATCTAGGCTTGATATTAGTCAAAAACTTGTTCTGCATTACTCTCAGTCGAGTGCTTAACAGAGCATGTACAAGTATGCTGCCGCCGACAGAGAGTAGACACCAAGCGCAGTATGAGTGTAGCGAGCCGAGAGAAGAGCGAGAGAGTTGATCCTTTAGTTAGATATTCCAGCAGACTGGACATGGGGCTGCTACTGCTGACGAAACGGCTATTCCATTCAATACTGCAAGTCATTCCTTAGGCCCAAATATGACCGGCGCAACGTTCGACTCTGACAACGTTTCATCTGCGGCAATCAGTTTTCGTGGCTCGCCTTTTTGAGTCCCAGTGCACAATTGGAGTCTTGGGTTCCCCTCCACAACTCCAGTGATATACGAAAGTGGACTCAGGTCCCCAGACGCCGAAATACTGCCTCGCAGAGGAACCAATGGAACCATATTTTTATTCAGTAGTGTTGGAAATGTTTCTATGATATTACAACGGACAACTGTGCGACCGCGTACTAACGTGTTACAATGCACCAGCATTGATTCCCGAACCCACGCTTCAGGCATGGATGTTGAAGCAACAGGGTCAACGTTGGGTAATGCTGTACCAAAAATGTCCCCGGTACTGATGTTCTTTTGCTTCGCGAGACATCCATATTGCAGGTGAATGATACTTTGAAAATAAAAATCCCTCTCAATGTCTGAAATCTACTCAGTAAATCAGATGTAAAATCCTCCCTTATTTGTCTGAAATATACTGAGACATTCAAAAGTAAAATCGTTTGGATGTCTAAAATAGTCCCACACAATCAAGCCTGTCTAGGCTACTTCAAGGAAATACTTATGGAAACCTCTATGATCTCGCTGAAGTTGATAGCGATAATACACCTAGCGAGGACATGGGGTAGAACGCTAATCTCCTCCCATGAGGTTATTTTAGAAGGCCTCAGACTCTCCATGAACAACTCTTCCTAAGGAACGAAAATCATCTTTGCAGACCCAAATCTCATCCTCATTGTTAAATACAATCTGACACAATCACACACCTTGACATAGTATGTTCCTTATACCTATACCTACTTCTCACACCTATACACATCCCCATCTCCAATTAAAATCCTCAATGAATATCCAGTTGAATTTTTTTGGTTTTTACTATGGGAGACAACGTTGACATTACTGCTTCCGATACCCCTGCCATCTCAGGTGGATGGCCTAAAGTTAAGCAGGTACGTCTTCCCCTTCCACAATCATAGTACTATTCTAAAGATCACCGACAACTTGGGCAAGCAGGAAATCAAGTATGTCAAGCTTGGCATGGGCAACAGAACCCCCAAGCCCATGTGTACAACAGAATGAGGAGGCTGCGGATAATTGCAAGGTCAAGGCTATGGATACGGAGGAAGCTGAGAAGAATGGTGCTATCCCACATCATGCGGCTCTTGGTGTCATAAAGGAGAAGATCTTGCTTACTGTGTCTGGCGAAGGTAAGAAGTGCAAGGCCAAGCCTTGTAAGTCATGCTTCATGCTCAGTGGCAAACTATACCTTAGACTAATGACTTTTCAGCTGCCGAGACCCCCTCTAAGAAGCTCAAGGCTACCGCCACTGAGAAGGCCTTTGCCAAAGAAGACAGCACCGATAAGGAGCTTTCCGATCACGAAGCATAAGTGCACACAGTAAGTCCTCTGCAACTCCTTGAGAATCAGGAACATTCAGCTAATACACTAGTGCAGGTCCATCCATGACTTAAATAACGCTCTTCCCATCTTATCACTGAATATGGCTAGGATTAGTGCTCTTTATATATGCAATGACTTTTAGCAAGGACTTGTAGCGAGGACTTATTGCAATGCGAACAATGGTTTCTTATTTTCGGATCGGGGTATATTTTCACCGATGCTAGTAAATCGCAAGGGTTGCTCCATTCATGTGCTGCCACTGAGGCTTTACTGCGTAACCTTACAACAAGCTGTGCAGTTGAGTGAACATCTTGTGACATTTCTCTTCATCGTCGCTCTTCCCTTTCCTCTCGAAACGTACTACCTTGCCAGCTGTATCTGGATCAGCCCTCCCTTCTTTTAATCACCCATTCGTTCCTTACTCGTCAATTGAGGCGCCCTTTGATGCATTTTGCTGGATGACTAGAGCTTTTTCTGCGCTGAGACACCACTCATTGACGTGCTTCTCAAGGACTGCAGTATATCAGTCCTCTGTCAGCATTGCGACCACAAGGCAACTTTCATCTCAGTATTTGCCCTTACAAAATTTAAACGCGACTTCAGCTATATCCCGACCCTTGGAGAGCATCAGGCCCTTCAATTCCACCCCCAACACTAAATTCAGAAAGACAATCATGAACGGTGCAAATGCCTCCTCACGAACAAAGCGGAAGCAGCATCCTGCTTCTGCAGCAACCGAACGACCTCAGAAGCATCGCGTAAATGGGAAGGAGTCAGCGGGGCAGAACACCCCGGAGGTCAGCTTGATGTTTGAAGACGAGATTGAGGTGGAAGATACAAGAGTAGTGGCAAGCATGGCAGATACAGCAGAATGGCAAGCGGCAATTGAGAAGGTAGTTCGGAATGTGGTATCTATTCGCTTCTGCCAAACCTGCTCGTTCGATACCGATCCAGCCTTGACCAGCGAGGCTACAGGGTTCGTGGTTGATGCCGAGAGAGGGTAAGTCTGCTGCGCTGCGAAAGCGCGTTATTGCTAATAGATTTACAGCTATATCATGACGAATCGACATGTGGTAGGATCGGGACCCTTCTGGGGATACTGCGTGTTCGACAATCACGAAGAAGTTGACGCCTACCCCGTATATCGAGATCCTGTTCACGACTTTGGTATTCTACGATTCAACCCCAAAGCCATCAAATACATGCCCGTATCAGCACTTACACTACGGCCAGACCTCGCTAAGGTTGGTTCGGAGATCAGAGTGGTTGGAAATGACGCGGGAGAGAAGCTCAGTATCCTCTCGGGAGTGATCAGCAGGCTGGATAGGAACGCGCCAGAATACGGGGACGGATATTGCGATTTTAATACGAATTATATACAAGCTGCAGCAGCCGCGAGTGGTGGAAGCTCTGGTAGTCCGGTGGTAAATATTGATGGATATGCTGTGGCATTACAAGCTGGAGGAAGAACTGATGGTGCTGCTACCGATTATTTCCTACCTCTCGATCGACCTCTACGAGCTCTGAAATGCATACAAGACGGCAAGCCGATTACACGTGGAACAATACAATGCCAATGGATGATCAAGCCATTCGATGAATGCAGAAGGCTTGGCTTGACGCCTGACTGGGAGAGTGAAGTACGGACCAAGTTTCCCAAGGAGACAGGAATGCTTGTTTCAGAAATTGTATTACCCGATGGCCCATCGCACACTATGGTGGAAGAAGGAGACGTTCTAATCAAGGTCAATGATGAACTCCTTACACAGTTCATACGACTGGATGATATTTTGGACTCGAGCGTTGGTGGCAAGGTGAAATTACTCCTACAGCGTGGTGGCGAAGATATTGAAGTCGAGGTGACTGTTGGAGACCTGCATAAAATTACCCCAGACCGTTTCGTCTCCGTTGCTGGTGCAAGCTTCCACAATCTCTCATATCAGCAAGCACGTTTATACGCCGTTGCCTGCAAAGGAGTGTTCGTCTGTGAAGCCACCGGATCATTTCGGTTCGAGAGTACAGACAATGGATGGCTTATTCAAACAGTGGATCATAAGCCGACTCCTGATCTAGATGCTTTCATCGAGGTCATGAAGGGTATACCTGATAGATCAAGAGTTGTGGTCACGTATAAGCACCTACGAGATTTGCATACCCTCAATACCAGCATCTTACATATTGATCGTCATTGGTCCAGTAAGATGCGATTAGCAGTTCGCAATGACGAGACTGGTCTTTGGGATTTTACAGATCTTGCAGATGCGATCCCAGCTCTGCCACCTGTTACCCGATCAGCGAGTTTCATTCAACTTGAGAACGCTCAACACCCTGCTGCAGCCGACATTGTTCGTAGCTTTGTTCGTGTGTTATGCCATATGCCTGTAAAGCTCGATGGCTTCCCACGAAATCGAAAATGGGGGATGGGTGTTGTGATTGATGCTGAGAAGGGTCTGGTCGTCATCTCACGTGCGATTGTGCCTTATGATCTCTGTGATATTTCTATTACCATCGCCGACTCGATAATCGTGGAAGGAAAAGTCGTCTTCATGCATCCTCTTCAGAATTATGCTATCATCAAATACGATCCGACATTAGTTGATGCTCCTGTACAAAGCGCTAGGCTCAGCGATACGCATGTGACCCAAGGAGCTTCAACGTACTTTGTAGGCTTCAATCAGAATATGCGGATTGTTATTGCCCAAACGACCATCACCGACATCACAGCTGTCGCAATTCCAGCAAACTCAGGAGCACCAAGATACAGGGCTGTCAATGTTGATGCTATCACTGTAGACACGTCGCTCAGTGGCCAGTGTGGAAGTGGTGTCCTGGTGGGTGAAGATGGTACAGTCCAAGCTCTGTGGTTGACATATCTTGGTGAGCGATCGCCTGTCACCCAGAAGGACACCGATTATCATCTTGGCCTGGCGACGCCGACTTTACTTCCCGTCATCCAGCAGATTCAACGTGGGGAACAGCCAAAACTTCGCATGCTCAGTGTAGAGTTCAATGCCATCCAGATGAGTCAAGCCCGCATTATGGGTGTGTCGGAAGAGTGGATCAAAAAGGTCGCCGAGGACAATTCCTCGCGCCACCAACTCTTCATGATCCGGAAGAGGACCTTTGAGCGAGGTGATGAAGCTGGTGTACTTCTGGAAGGTGATCTCATCCTCACCCTTAACGGCAAGATCATTACTCGGGTCTCTGAACTTGATGTCATGTATGATCATGAAGTTTTGGATGCTGTCATCGTCAGAGATTGTGTTGAGATGGCTATCAAACTTCCCACCGTTTCTGCAGATGATTTAGAGACCGACAGAGCTATCTCTTTCTGTGGAGCTATCCTACACCGTCCCCACCATGCCGTTAGACAACAAATTAGCAAACTCCACAGTGAAGTATATGTTTCAGCTCGCACAAGAGGATCACCCGCCTACCAATACGGCTTAGCGCCTACAAACTTCATCACCCACGTCAATGGCAAGCCAACTCCAGATTTAGAAACTTTCTTGAAAGCCGTAATCGACATACCTGACAATACTTGTAAGTTATGCACCACACTCACTGCACCCATGTCTATCCATCATTCGTCCACCCTGTACTAACACACCCCAGATTTCCGCCTCAAAGCAATGACATTTGATAACGTCCCCTGGGTTATAACCATGAAGAAGAACGACCACTACTTCCCAACCATGGAATGGATCAAAGACCCCTCTGAATCATCTGGTTGGCGCCGCGTTACATACGAGCAAGGGAAGCCGGTGAAGGGGGAGGGGCACGATGGGATTAACGTTACAGCGGGTGAGAGCTTTGAGATGGATGGTGATTTGGGTGGATTGTAACGGGACAGGGTGGGATGGGGGTTTAGAAGTGGATTGGCTGCAGAGCTCGGGTGGGGGTGTGGAATGGCATGGCATGGCATGGGAGGTGTCTGGGTAGGAAGGGGTTCAAATGAAGAATAGAGGATCGATCGATGTAGCTTAATGTCATGCATAGCTAGCGAGGATCTGCAATGAATGCCTAATTTGAGAGATACAATAAGTAAATTGCTTATCCTGTCTCCATCTACCTTTTCTGTATACTTACAATTACTTATTCCATAGTGCTTTCTACAATCATCCCTTATGACAATTTTCAGGTGCCCTTTAAACAGAATGATAGCAACTTAAATTTGGCCTAGTTACGCAGTCCTGTAATGATTTTACTAGTAGCATGAACAGTATTCAGCTGACAAGCGCAGTGTATACCTAGGTACTGTGGTTCCCTGAGCAGGGTATGAATAGACATGGGATCAAGATACCCTTTTAAAGTGGGGCTTGGATGATCCTAAGTGATTTTCTGAGTATATTCCAGACAATCTCATTCGGAACTTCGGAAGTGTTCTTTAGAAGAATCTTTCATCTGGTTGTCTGGATAGTTATCAAATAATGATAGTCAAAATTGATAGAAAGTAGATGGTTTGATGAAGTCAAGATTATAAATAACACTACTTGGTATACTGCTATTCACCTGAGCCAGGCTACCGAACAATAAGACGATCTTCTTTGTCTAGTAGTTGTATACAAAGTTAGTATTAAAGTCGACCGATTTCTTAAATCGCGGTACCAGCACTCTACCTTACCATCAGATGCTGTATTCAAGCTACTGTAGATTTTCTAAAATCTACAGTTGCCCGAGCTCTGGTGCCACCGATGCGGTCGAGCCAGGCCCCAAGGCGTCAGTCTCACTGAGCTTAGAAAGGCCAGAGTGCTGCTTACTTATTCTCAACCCTAGACCCCTCTATGAAATAGAGATGATAAGAACAAGAAGATGTTGAAATGAAAATAGATCGCATGACTGTTCCAAGCAATCTTCAAAAAAATTCGAGCTTGGAGATTGCACATCTACTCCTAACGACGTCGATACTTAGATGGTAACCATACGAGAGGCTCTTAATTGCATGTTATCCACTGTTAATCTGAGCTCAGACTAATACCATGATATTGTAGAATGCGACGCTCTATTGCGTCTCTGCCCAGCATCTGAAACTGATGCACAGTGTGCCTTATGTGCTTGACCTATCTTAACTCCAGACTGCAACTCTGGTCCCGTCAAATACAGGCAATATGTTACTGGTGCAGATTGCGGCCCCTATAATTTATAATTAGTGCAGTACTAGACTCGTTTCTACAAAAATAGTTTGGTGATTGTGGTGTGCACCTAATCATACTACTGTAACACGCACATAATACATGACATCTGTAACTTGGATAGCGTGCATTATCCTCGAAGAGTCGACCAAAGCCGTCGAGACTAATTCCCAGATGAGCGCCTTTCAAGAAGTGAACTTTAGCAACTCCGCCTCAGTCCAATCCCACAGCTTCTGCGCCAACTGCGAGTCCTTTCCTTCAGGTCTTCCCCCACCAGCTATTCCGAGGGGTTCATAATACTCGCCGCTCCTCAGTCCTTTCTTCGTCGCAGCCCACACTTGATGCTTGGCAGCCGTCGCAATAGAACTGAAAATCAGAAATTTGTACAAATAACGGTTGATAATTCGGTTGACAAGACGTGTATCGGTTGCGTTGGCGTGCAACTTTGTGTCGGCGATACCTGGGTGGACTGCCGCGACAGTCAAGTTTGGGTACTGGCTTGCTAAGTGCCGCGCGAAAAGAATGTTCGCAAGTTTACTCTGCCCATAGCGCTGTGAACCAGAGAGGTGCTCAGCGGGTGTCCTGAGAGTGTCAAAGAGAATTCCTTCCTCAGGCGCATTCCAGTGGCTATATGAGGTCACTACAATGACGCGAACATCATCGCTGGCGCTTGTAGTCCTTGTAAGTAAAGGGAGCAACAACTTTGTCAATAGTGCATGACCCATATGATTGATGCCGAAATGTTTCTCGAACCCATCCTCGGTCAATCCTGGTGGAATGCACATGACTCCGGCATTAAGCATGAGAATATCGAGGCGGTCTGCTTGAGCTAAAAACGTGGCCGCGGCCTGCTTCACGGCATCGAGCGAAGCAAGATCCAGCGGTAAGATCCTAAGGTCGGCCTGGTGGACTTGCTGACGGATATCGGTGCACGCGGCCTCAGCCTCTTCAATGTTCTGTGCCGCTAGCCAAATCTGGGATGGATTGTGCTGAGCGAGGTAAGTGATGGCTTGCTTCCCAAGCCCGGAGCTACCTCCTGTGACAAGAATGACTTTGCCATCAAGCGGCGGAATATCCTTGACAGGGTCAAAAGCCATGGCATTGCTGCCGCTAATGTTACCGAAACTCAACATCCCGTTAAGTAGCGTAGAAACTGTGAGAGTGAGATATTTTCTGAAATCAGAGGCTGGAGTAGATAAGTCTCTGGGTTTCGGAAGTGGTAAAGGACTCAAGGAGTGCAGAGTTAGGGCCACGCAACAAGTCTTCTTAAAGTCAAGGCGGCAGCCAACCGGCTGGCGCTACCTGGCAACAGTGGACACGTGGCTAAGCTGCGCCACATTCTGCCCAGAGTACTGAGCTTCAGTCAGAAATCATGTAGTAAGCAAGGCTCTTCTGAAACAAAGTTAGGTACAAGTAAGTGGCCAAGGCGCGCTAAAACTTCATTCTGCCCTTCTCCCACAATCAAACCCATGTTAGGTACCGCATTTGCCCTCATAACATAGCATCTTCGAACTTTGATAGAGTATTCATTCCCTAAACAACTTGCCTTTTGGCGCTTTAAAAGTTAAAAATATTACCCCCATCGCGATAAAGCAGGTGCAGACTTCTGGAGCAGAAACGCCATCGAAATGATCGGCAGCTGTGTCAACACGGTCGATCTTGTTATGAACTAGCGTCCAGGGAAGAGCAACAGCTATAGGATAGGGATTGAGCATTAATCACTTGGTAAATTTGCGAAGGAGAGACTTCGAAATCGTCAGCAATTTCGCAAGAGGAGCGAATTCCCTTGGAGGCTAGGGCTAGGAATCGAAGAGGTTCGTCGTTCTAGGCAGAGCGCAAAACGATTTGAGAGAAAAGAAGAATCGGAGGTGAAAAGCGGGAGGTGAAAAGTCGGAAGTTCGTCGCGACAGAAGCATTGTGACAGAGCAACTCAGTATTTGTAGGAATAATGCAGTAGACTCTACTCTTAGAATACCTAATGGGTACAGAAGAAGGTGCTACGACAACGTCGGACGAGCTTAAAACTATGAACCCTTACATAAGCAGGCTAGCCACATCTAGGCTGTCTACGAGTCCGTGACAAATTCTACAATAGCTACAAATCTATGATAGATTTCAAAAAGTACAGTATCAGCACTATGACAGTGGTGGATAGAAGGTAGTATATAGGACGACATATTGGGCCGTTTTTGGTCAAAGATGACCAGTTCTGCGTCAAACTTTTTCACCTGATAATATTAAGATCTTCTAGTAATATGCTATTGAACTTTCATTGTAGAGAACAGAAAATTGAAACGGCAGGATAGATGATGAGAATAGATAAAATGACAATGACTTAAAGCTTAGAAAATTCTGATTCACACCTGAAATCGCGAGCAATTGATGAAGAACGGCTCGCGAAAGTCACGGACTTTGAAGCAGAGACAGCCTGGGGTGCACCAGCTATCTTAATGCATATAATTAGATTTGATTTAAGTGACCTCTGCAGATTACTGCATGATATTCTAGCGTATATTAGACAATTGAAATCTGATAGTCTCCTCCTTTTATCTCTGCCTCATACTCCCGATCGTCACCAAGTCTCCATGAATTCCTCGCAAGAACCAAAAGCTTGCTAGGAAGATTGTGTGATATTCCAATACGAATATAACGTCCACGTACTTTGGAATCTTCCTGTGGGACTAGTAACAGCCCTGCGATCTGGTCCTGGATAGCCGTAGTCATGACCAGTATACAGTAGACTCTGACAGGTTCGTGCCCAGGATAGTCAAAATCGAGATGAATTGGGTGCTCAACGATACACTCTGGTCCTTTGTCCTGACGAGCATTATCACCGGCATCAATAAAGAGTCTGCAGAGATGTTTAGCTGACGTATGACCCCTTGATCCTAGGAATGCTTTGAAAACAGGCCCTTTTAAGTGCAATATCGCCCCTCGCACAGGACCAAAGGGGTCTGTAGTAGCCAGATCAACTTCTGCAGAGACCTGAACAAAGGTGGTACAACTAGAGACAGCTTCGGAGTTCGTCAGAAAATTATACACACGACCCTCGACCGAGGCCCAAGACCAGCTAGGGGCACGGTATGGCCATAACCGGTAGTTTTTGTGGGTACTCCGAACCTCCCAGACAAGGTGTAAAGGGAGATAATTTCCCCACAGACCGGCAATATACTTCTCCTTTTCTCCGAGGCCAGCATGGATAAGCCGTGCAATCCCCGATATACCTACGAGGCGATCTGTGTGGTAGGTGAGATCACATTCTGTATATGTAAGAATAGCCTCCATCCATGCACTGTAATAATTAAACGGAAAGCTATCCTCAGCCTCACTGACAAGACTGGCTGCTCTGCTTGTAGTATCAGCCTTCCCACCTTTGTACCTGAATTTCCGACCGGAAGAGAAGTCATAGCCGTCCTTCAAATCTATGTGACGCGTGGGGAGACTATCCTCTGCGAGTAAAGCTGAGCACTCCCAGACTGTGTGATTATGGGCAAAGTAGAGAACACGCGGTGCCAACATAAGTTCCTGGACACACCAAGCCCGTGAAAGAATTGTGGATTTGTTCTGACTGCTTCTCATAACGTTTCTGTCTCGAACAGCAAAGGATCCGGATATACAACTGCTAGCACCAGCCTTGAGGGTGCACAAACGGCGCGAGATACCATCGCTGTGAGGGTACAGCCCAGATGAACCATCGGGGCCGGTACATGCGGCTAGATTGCAAAATGCACTCCCATATATCTCACCCATAATAAAGGCTTGGTCTTGCCAATCCTCTTCTGAGTCTTGAATGATGCACAGTGCGTCTATCCAAATGTATCTGACGCCGAGAATTCTGAGCCTGCGGGTAAACCGGATCGCATCTTTGAAGGTAAGAGATAGTTTATCTATCGGTATTCGTTCTGATAGAGTTGATTCATTTGCCTTCTGAAGCTTAAACGGAACACCTTTTGGTCCCCAGCAGTGGCTTAAAGTCACATACAATGTTTCTGGCTCTAGTGTGCTGGACTTGCGCAAAAGTACCTCGCTGTCTCGATCGCCCACCGCAATTAATCGCCGTGGACGTCTGCACGATTTCAAGAATTGCTTATGGCAGCCCGAGTGGTTGACAACACAATTAGTGATCCAAGAGAATGCTGACTCCCAGACCCTTAGGCGTTTATCGACGTCCTGCTCCGTGACCATGTCAAAATTGCAGGCGCTAGCTATAAGCAGAGTTAAAAGTTGACAGCAGATTAACATCCAAGACTCCTACCTTCTACCTGCTCCATCGTAAGGGGGGAAAAGATCACAGGTTCAAATTTCAGCCGGATCTCATAGAGTCCAGGCCGGCGATATCGAGAAGGTAAAACTAAATGTATTATCCCATGATGGCAATTCGTTCGCTCGAAGTTCAACAGGGACTGCTGCTCTTCAGTTGTTAGCTGTGACTGGAAGAGTTGACAGATATGACAGCCTTCCGTTGCGGCAATTCTAAGCTGAGAAAATTTCGGCCAATGAGGATAAGAGTGTTCATTTTTTACAGACACGATCGCTTTATCGACAGTTTCCTGAGGATGAAGTTGCCAGCCTTTCCGAACGTGTTGGAAGAAGAGGTCGCAATAAAGACATAGGTGGCGTTGAGTTCGGACAAAGCTTGGTTCCTCCAGCTCGTAGCTTTTAGCAACGTATTCTGGGAGCGTAATAGCTCTACTGATATCAGATTTTGCTGAAATGCTCTGCTCAGATGGCGCACTGTTCGGATCGATCTTTTCCGTCATGGCTATAAGATGCTCAACCAGCTCAATTAGATAGGGGAAGTTGATGATTTCCAGCCCCAGTGAAGCAAGATCGTTGTTATGTTGACTACGGCAGCCGAGAACTACTACTACCACAATGAAAGGTCGAGCGCTAGTCTTTAGCTAGGGCTCAGGCACTAACACTATAGGGAGCGGTTCTCCATTTTACTGACGTCCCTTACATTTTTTACCTTTCCTTCCCTCATACCTAGTTAAACCTTGCGATACCTCGCGTCGTTTCTCCTATCTACTCTTTCCGTGCGTTTTGTTGAGAGCTGATCTTGAATCTGCATCCTCATATCCTGAGAGCAGATTGTCAACGAGCCCCGGAAGAGCTAAAGAGCGAGCGCCGATCCCCTCACCCTAGATCCACAAAATATTATTCTTTATCTACTTATTATCTTTATTTCAAAGTTGATCTTGTACTAAAATAAATTTCCTCTCATCAACACTTGCTTGCTTGAAGATGGATGATGCAATGAGTTTTTCAGAGCCCCGGAACGAAATTGAGCAACGCGGTCAGTTTTCGTGAAGGACAAGGGAAAGGGCCTGGAGAGCTTTCATATATTTACGACGCGTGAAATTCCTTTCATTAGTGTCCTTTGCTCCAAACTCTTGTTGCCACAGTAGGCAAATCGGAATATTTACTCTAGACACCAGACTCAGTCGACTGTAAGAGATAAATCAATCAGACTCCAAATTCTTTCCCTGTTCCGTTCATTCGCCCTCATCCAAAGCAGCAAAACGAGCGCAGCCATTGACAGTGAATCCAAAAGACAACTACCTGATATTTTTGCCCGAAGAAGGTTTTGCTGATTTAGCACGCTCCGTGGTAAAGCATCCCCAGGATCGCTCCATAAGATTTTGTTACATGAAAATAATTAGCAAATTAGCTTATCAAATAACTCACCTGGACGTTCTTCTCTAAGCCGGCTTCCGCCTTCGCTTTCTTTACATCTGCTGGCTTCTTTTTGAGTTCTGATTCAGTGTCAGATCCTGAGTTTTCTACAGATGAGCTTTCTCCTGAATCTCCAGAGTCGCTTTCTTTGCCAGACTTCTAACCTTCAAAATCAGTGTCATCATGGGCTACCACTTTTTTTTTTTTTCATACGCTAAGTCGCTGAATTTCAAAGGCATGGAAGTACGATGCCCTTAATAGGGTCCCTTCCTATGCAACGCAAGTATTCATGGAAGGGGCAGTGCAAAAGATTCTATGAATCACATGTCTAATTTTTTCTTCTTCTTCTTTGTTTCTGACAACTCCGGCAGCTGCCTTAAAGTATGAGGAGGCCTGCCTCTGCTTAATGACTATGACATGAGCTTTTGAGAATTGTGCATTCTTGCCAAGCATGTGTAATTTTGTAATTGGTTATTGGTGATAACTTGGCTACCTAGCTCCACTCGTTTGCAAAGGTGTGTATCCATAAATTTAATCAGCTTTGGCAGACTCACACTAGTAGTATCATAGAGACCAACATGACTCTGGCCATCGACAATGAAAAGCTCTTTTGGCTCCTCGGCCTTCTGAATAGCGTCCCGGCTGAAATAAAGCTTATTAGCTACATCCCTAGTAATCATAAGAAGCGGACGCGGCGAGATGAGAGCGTTTAAGTGGAACCAGTCGTAATTAGCAATCAGATTAATACTCCTCCACAGGAACTAATTGCTGAGTTTTCGCGCTGCCCTCGAGGCGTAAAATCATA
>Ga0182030_10006495_pt1 | contig 24663 bp, 16 predicted proteins | sample 812S3MmetaG_FD_121299 | JGI IMG/M metagenome (GOLD analysis project Ga0182030, IMG submission 121299) | Permafrost microbial communities from Stordalen Mire, Sweden - 812S3M metaG (Illumina Assembly) | ecosystem: Environmental > Terrestrial > Soil > Wetlands > Permafrost | place: Sweden...
ACCGGGCCGCGACCCGGGGCCCCCTGGCTTGGGGCCGCCGAGGCCGCCACCGCGATCACCCTGGCCGCTGCCTCCTGGAAATGGATAGAACAGCCAATCCTGCGCAACGGCCTCCGGGCCACCGTCCACGCCAGGTACCGCGCGGCGACCGAATCGTCGGCCGCCCAAGGCCGGGGACTCGCCCGTGCCTTCTTCGCCGCCGCCCTGGCCGCAGCGCTCATGGTCGCCGGCGCCGCCGGGTACGGGGTGGGGGTGCTGCGCGCGCCCACGTCGCCGGGCCTGGAGCAGCAGATCACCCAGGGAGCGATGATCAGCGCAGACTCCCGGACGCACAAGGTCACCCCGGCGGCGGCAGCCCGCGTTTCTGCAGAGACGCCACCGCCCACCCCGGCCAGCACGTCGGGCGGCGGCGCTCACGCATACCAGGCGAAGATTCCCGGTTCGAAGGTCACCGCCATCGGAGACTCGGTCATGCTCGCGGCCGCCCCGCAACTGCAGGCTGCCCTCAAAGGGATCTACATAGATGCGGCGGTCAGCCGGCAGATGAGCGCCGGCCTCGCCGTCGTGCAAGGGCTCGCCGACGCCGGCCTGCTCCGATCTGTGGTCGTCTTGGATCTTGGCACCAACGGGACCGTCACCACGCGCCAGATCCGCCAGCTGCTCGCCACCATAGGACCGCACCACACGCTGGTGCTCGTCAACACGTTCGTTCCGCGGCCGTGGCAGAACGAGGACAACCGGGTGCTCGCCGCCGCCGCCCGGAAGCATGACAATGTCGTGCTGGCCAACTGGTTCGCGACCATCGAGCATCGCACCGGCCTGCTCTGGGACGACGAGGTGCATCCCCGCCCGCAAGGAGCGACGCTGTATGCGCGCATGGTGGCAACGGCGGTGCAGGCTGCCCGCAGCACCCGCCCCACCGCTTCACCGTGGTCGGCCACCTGCCACACCCCCTGAAGGCGGCATAGAGCACGGCGTCGGTGTTGCTGCACCTCGGCTAGCCCAGCGGCCGGGGCCCGCGCTGCGTCTGCACTCGTGTTCGGTGAGTGATCGAAATCTCATACGACACGCTAAAGACGGATATGACGTCCAACGAACACAGATACGGCGCAGTAGTCCGTCCGCCGATCCGCTGGTGATGACCTCCAGCGCGCCAGGCCGGACGACAAGATGGCTGACAAACGACATGATGGCTGTCACGGGACAAAGTCGGTGAACCCGACCCACCAGGCGGTCCTGATCAAACGCCGATAATGTGCATTATGTAAAGTCCTGCGCCTACGCTCGCCCGCAACGCCGACCCGCCACCCCAGGGCCTGGCCCACACCGCACCCGCTGGCCCGACGGCCGTAGGGCCTGCTGGAATGGTCCCGCCATAGAGTGGATCGACCCGTACCCGCCCGGAGATGGACGTGAACATCGTTAACGTGGCAGTGATGGCACCGATACTGGGCGCCGACCTGTCGTACCTGACCGATGTGGACGGGCGAGTCCGGGCCCTGGACGCCAACGGGGCGATCGGGGACGGCCGGCACGCGCTTCCTGGCCAGGTTCTGACACCGGACCGAGTCAACGACATCCTCGCCGTCGCCGACGTGCTGCTCGTCGGCTACCCGGTGCCCGCCCGGCTAGCCGGGCGGGCACCGCGGCTTGCCTGGGCCCACCATACCCAGGCCGGCGTCTCCAACCTGGTCGGGTCGGATCTGTGGACCTCGCCAGTGACCCTCACCACCAGCCGGGGCGTGGTCGGGGCGACGGCCATCGCCGAGTACGTCATGGCGGCGGCATCCCATTTCGCCCGAGGGCTGCAGGAAGGGGCCCGGCAGAAACAGAACGGGGTCTTCACCACCGACGGCTACGAGCTGATCTCGCTGCGCGGAGCCACCATGGGCGTCCTCGGGCTCGGCGGGATCGGGCAGGAGGTGGCCCGCCTGTCCCGCGCGGTCGGCATGCGGGTGATTGCCACCCGCCGGTCCGCCGGCGCCCCCGCGACCGACACCGACGGCGCCGACCTCGTTCTGCCCGCCGATCAGATCCTCCGGGTGGCCGCCGCGAGCGACTTTCTCGCCGTCTGCTCCCAGCTCACCCCCGAGACCCGCGGCCTGGTCGGCGACCGGGTCTTCGCGGCGATGAAGCCCGGGGCGGTGCTCATCAACATCGCCCGTGGCGAGGAGGTCGATGAGGATGCCCTGATCGCCGCCGTCACCGCGGGACGCATCCGCGGGGCGGTACTCGACGTGTACGACGGCGAACTCGCCGGCCGCCCGCCCCGGGCGGAGCTCGTCGACCTTCCGCAGATCCTCCTGACCCCGCACATCGCGGCCCGCGGGGACGCGGGCCTAGCCGAGCCGATCAGGCGCCTCTTCGCCGAGAACCTGCGCCGGTTCCTCGACGACCGGCCGCTGCTCAACGTCGTGGACCGCGACCGCGGCTATTAGACGGGCGACAATGACGACTAGCCGGACGAGATCGCCAGCTCCCCCACCGAGAGCGTCAACGGCGCGGCTCTCTCTTGGCAGGGGAGCCTCCTGGCTCTTGGCAGGGGAGCCTCCTGGCCCGGTGTCCTGCGTTCACCGAGTCTGTGGTTATCGGCCGCGGGCGGCGCGATGGCCCGCCACGTCGCCGCTGTGTCTGGCGGGCAGACCTCCGCCCAGGTCACCGCCGACGCAGACCCCGCAGCACGACGCAGGACTCGCTGACCAAGCCCGAATAACACCACATCACCGCAGGTCAGCGGTGGGTTCGTTGGGTTTCCGCGATTGCTACTGGGACCCCGTCATGTGGGGGCGTTCCTGGCTGATCCGCTGGATGTGCCGCCAGCGGTGCTGGGCTATGTCGCAGCGCAGCTCGGGGTGGCTGATCTGTCGTGTGTGAAGCGCTACACCGGGTCGGCAGGCAGCCATCGGCAAACTCACGAACCCGGGGACTGTTGCTCAAAATCACGTCCGGCGCCTGCTCAGACGGTTTGCTCCGGTGCCGTAGCGGGATCGTGCAACGCGAAACAGCGGGCGGACCGCCCCAAGAGACTGGCGCAATCGTACGGGCCGACCCCAAGCACGCAAACCCTGCAAGATCAACTATTTGGCCCCTGGCCGCACGGTTCTTACTAACGCCCCCGCCTCAGCCGGACACTGGACCCTGTGACGCTCGCCGCGTAGCCTCCCCCACTTTGTCCCGCTCTCCGTGATGTCGTGCGGCGGCTCGTACAACCTCGTATCCCGCAGATACAGGGCTTCCACCCGGCCTTCTGCGGCCTGCCTCGCGCTAGCGAGTGACCGAACGGACACCGCTCAGGCCGGTGATCAAACCGGGACACGCCCACCAGCCCGGCGGTCTATTGCTCCTGAAGCCTATTGCTCCTGAAGCGACCGCCGGGCCGGGGATGCCCGACCATCGCGACCGCAGCTCCGAGCCTACGATCACGCTGAACTATGGCATTGGGGTTAAACGCCGAGCAGGGTCAACTCGCGGCCGAGATCTACGTGACCGCTCGTGACCGAAGGCCCACTCATTCCGTCAGGGTCGGATCGGTGATCAGGATGTAATCCCCGCTCGCTGATGCGTCGTGTCCGTCACCCGCAGGGCAAACGCCCGGAGTCCCCTCGCCGTTGAAAAATAGGCCGAAACACTTGCGGCAATAACGCCAGTTGTTCTGTCCGACAGGTGCAGCCATCGCACGCCTCCCAGTTCTCGCTGTGTCTTAACATTCTGATTGTGCCCGGACCGCTGAAGCCGTGTCGCTAGGGTCCGGACCCTTTGGTCCATTCAGCCTCTCAGCTGTCCGGCCTCTCAGCCATTCCTCCCGACTCCGGGTTTCCCCAGCACTTCGTTCGGTCCAGCTCCTAGGATCCAATGTTCAATCCCTCCCCCATTCCTTGAAGAGGTGAGACGCCGCTAGTGCTCCACGTGGAGCGGGCGCTGTCTGAGACAATTTCCCCTCGATAGAAGGCTCCGAGAATGTGGCGCGCCAGCGGATGAAATCGTCCACCTGTGAGACGCGCTGACGCAACTCCGGGTGATCGTCAAGAAGCCTCTGTTCCCGGCTTCGATTAGCCACGAAACCCGGTCCTTTCCGCTTTTTCGCTCATGCTCGGGCTATGTGCCCGCTAAGTCCATCGTCACCTTGTGCCGTGACGCGAGCGTGACGCCAGCGCGACCGCTACGTGTCGGACAGGCCGTCGGGATCGTCCTCACAGGTGAGTGAATCGGCCAGCATCTCCGACAACCAAGCCTGGACCGCCGCGACAACCGCCTCCTTTTCGGCGACGGTCAGGCGCTGTTCAAACCCCTGGGAGACATCAGTGGTCTGGCGAATTTGCGCTCGGAGCGGTGACGATGACCCGGGCTCGATCCAAGCCCGGATGAGGAATAGTCCAATGCGGGGTTTCGTCACGAGCTGATTGTGATGGCCCGGCCATGACCACAGCGTTACTGGCTCTGGCGCTGAAGACCCTGGATAAGGCGACGCAGCCGCAGCGTGGGCTCAAGGCCAAGCTCGGCGTGCAGCAGCGCCCGGTAGCGTGTGAACTGGCGCACCGCCTCCGACTGGTTGCCCTCGGCCAAGTGGACCTGGATGAGAACAGCATGGGCGCTTTCCCTGAGCGGCTCCGCCCGCACCGCGGCCGTGGCGGCGTCCGCGGCTTGACCCCAGCGGCCGACGGCGGTGAGTCGGTCGGCCAGCGTCTCCAGGGCATGCAATCGTAGCTGCCGCCAGTCTTCGGCCTCGACCAGCACCCAATCGTCGTACCAGCCGGGCAGCAGGTCGCTGGACAGGATCACGATCGCGGCCGGGCTGAGGTCGGATTGCTCTGGTGTCACTGCGGGGTCCAGCAGCCGCCGTGCCAGCCTCTGTGCGTAGCAGATGTCGACCGTAACGTCCTTGGCAAGGCCGAGTTCCAGCTTGCTCACTTGCAGCATCTTCCGACATGGGCAGTTCAGGCGTGCCAGGGCTGAGCGCAGGTTGGAGCAGGCCTTGATCTCGGTGGTGTCCGGCCAGAGCGTCCCGGCGACCGCAGCCCGGCTGGTCACCCCACCACGAATTGCCAGCAACGCAAGCAGGCGCTGTGACGCTCTTGGAATACCGACCTGCTCGCTCCCGCTCCGCCACAGTTGGAACCCGCCGAGCACCAAGACTTCGGAGCTGTGATCAACGCCGGGCGGCGGCTCAAGCCAAGTCATGGGCCCCCCATAGCTGCCGGAGCTAACGGCCCCTCGCGGAACTGGTGCGCATGGTTTCCCGGTACTCGCGGGGGCCTGGCTCGGTGCCAGGCCCGCCGACGTCGCAGGTTGTCTGGATGGTGCCGGGAGAGGATGAGTTCATCCGTGGCCGGCTTCAGCGTCGCTCGCGGTCAGCGGGTTCACCACACCTGATGGCCCACATGAGAGCCCACATGATTCGACCGGTGCTGCCGGGACATCCCGGTGCGGCCGATGCCAGGCGCGGATTGGACGGTGCGGGAGTGGCTGCGCCAGCTCGGCTCTGGGCGGCTGGGTGCCAGAGAGGCGCAGTTTCCCCGGCGGTTGAGCTGGCCGGTGCTGGCTGGGGTGGTCGGGTCTGCGTAGGGTTGGGATGGGTCTTGTCCGTGCCGGCCTGGCGACTGCGGGCGGAGATTCCGAGGGGTGGAGGACGGTGGCGGAGCAGCCTGGTCTGGGGTTCGCGGGGTTACTGCGGCGGCTGCGGGCCGAAGCTGGGCTCACGCAGGAGGAGCTGGCGGACGCGGCGAGCCTGTCTCCGCGGTCGGTCAGTGACCTGGAACGGGGCATCCACCGCACCGCCCATAGGGACACGGCCGGGCTGCTGGCCGATGCGCTGGGCCTGGCCGAGCCGGTGCGCGCGCTGTTCGTGGCCGCGGCCCGCGGACGACGGCCGGCTACAGAGGTGCTGGCGGCCAGGCAGGGCCAGGCGCCGGGCGCTTTCCACGCCGCGGCGACCCGGACGCTGCCGCGGGATATCGCCGCCTTCACCGGCCGGCAGGCTGAGCTGGCCCAGCTGATGGGGACGATGGCCAGCATGGCGGCTGATGGCGGGGTGGTGGGCATCCACGCGATCGGCGGCATGGCCGGGGTCGGCAAGACGACCTTCGCGGTGCACGCCGCGCACCGGCTGGCCGGGAACTTCCCCGACGGCCAGATCTTCCTGCCGCTGCACGGGCACACGCCCGGGAAGCGGCCGGTCGACCCAGGCGACGCGCTGGCCAGCCTGCTGCTGACGGCGGGGGTCCCGGCCGCACAGATCCCGCCCGGGGTGGAGGCACGGATGGCGCTGTGGCGGGACCGGCTGGCAGACAGGCGGCTACTGCTGGTGCTCGATGATGCGGCCGACAGCGACCAGGTGCTCCCGCTGCTGCCCGGCGCCCATGGGAGCCTGGTGCTGGTCACCAGCCGGCGCCACCTGACCGCGCTGGACGACGCAACAGCGATCAGCCTGGACACCCTGCCGCCCGACGAGGCTACTGGCCTGCTGGTCCGGCTGGCCGGCCGGCCCGGGCTCAGCCCGGCAGACCCGGCAGTCCGCGAGATCACCCGGCTGTGCGGGTACCTGCCGCTGGCGATCGGGATGCTGGCCCGCCAGCTGCACCATCATCCCGCCTGGACCGTGGCCGGGCGGGCCGCCGAGGTGGCGGCGGCGCAAGACCGGCTGGAGCTGATGGCCACCGAGAACCTGTCGGTCGCCGCCGCGTTCGACCTGTCGTATGTCGACCTGGCCCCAGATCAGAAGCGGCTGTTCCGCCGGCTCGGGCTGCACCACGGCACCGACATCGACGGCTACGCTGCCGCCGCCCTGGACGGCACCTGCCTGGCCACCACCCGCCGCGGCCTGGAGGCCCTGTACGACCACTACCTGCTCACCGAGCTGACCCACCACCGGTACCGGCTGCACGACCTGATCCGCGAGCACGCCCGTGCCCTCGCCGACCGGCTTGACCCAGGTAGTGAGCGAGACGAGGCTACCGCCCGCCTGCTGGATTACTACCAGCACACCGCCGCGCTCGCCGACACCCTCCTCGTCGGCCGGGCCCGCACCATCGCCGCCCGGGTGGCCGGCACGACACCGGCCGCGGTTCCCGCCCTGGCCGACCCCGAGCAAGCGCTCGCCTGGGCCCGGGCCGAGCGCGCCAGCCTGCTCGCCTGCCTGGACTACGCCACTGTAACCGGCCAGCACGCCCGCATGATCGCCCTCACCGCCGGCACCGCCGCCCTGCTGCGCCACGACGGCCCGTGGGCCGAGGCCCTCACCCGCCATGACACTGCCCTGCGCGCCGGCCAGCACCTCGGCGACCGGCCCGGCCAAGCCAACGCCCTCACCAACCTGGGGGACGCGCGGCGGCTGACCGGGGATCATCCGGGGGCGGCCCGGGACCTGGAAGAAGCGCTGGGCATCTACCGTGACCTCGGCGGCCGGCCCGGCCAGGCCAACGCCCTCACCAACCTGGGGGAGGTGCGCCTGCTGACCGGGGATTATCCGGGTGCGGGCCGGGACCTGGAAGAGGCGCTGGGCATCTACCGTGACCTCGGCGACCGGCCCGGCCAGGCCAACGCCCTCACCAGCCTGGGGCTCCTGCGCCTGCTGACCGGCGATTATCCGGCTGCGGCCCAAGGCCTGGAAGAGGCGCTGGGCACGTACCGTGACCTCGGCCACCGGCTCGGCCAGGGTTACGCCCTCACCCGCCTGGGAATCGTGCGGAGGCTGACCGGGGACCTTCCGGGTGCGGCCCGGGACCTGGAGGAGGCGCTGGGCATCCTCCGCGGCATCGGCCACCGGCTCGGCCAGGCCAACGCCCTCTGCACCCTGGGGAGCGTGCGGCGGCTGACCGGGGGCTATCCAGCCGCGGCCCGGGACCTGGAGGAGGCGATAGGCATCTACCGGGACATCGGCGAGCCGGGCGGTGAGGCCGAGGCGGTCAACGAGGCCGGGACGCTGCACAGGGTCCGCGGTGACCTGCGCCAGGCCAGGTCATGCCACCAGAAAGCGCTGATGCTGGCCCGCCAGATCGGCGACTCCTCGGACGAGGCCCACGCGCTGGCTGGCCTGGGCCGGTGCGCTCTGGCCGCCGGCCACACGGACGAGGCAGCAGACAGGATGCGGCAGGCACTGGAGATCTTCCAGCGGATCGGCGCGGCCGAGGCCGCCGATCTTTCCCACGAATTGGGCGCCCTGATCAAAGCCGCGTCAACCGGATAGAGATCACGCCGCTCCAAACGCACCATCCCGGCAGCATCGAAGGCCGGCCAGCCAAACTGCGGCACACTGGGCTTGACAAAGCCAGGCCGGAATATTAGTAAATAACCTCAGAGTTCCGAGAACAACTGGTTCGGGGAAGTCCGCCAGGACTTCCGGGAACGCGGGCCCGGACGTCCCATACGGCCAGCTCAGCGCTTCCGAGAACAGGGACCCGGGTCTTCGGCGTCGCCGTTGGAGCTAATCTCCGGCCCGATAGTCCCCGGACCCCGACAAGACCGTCCGGCTGTGGGAAGTGGCCACCGGCGCGACCGTGCGCACCCTCACCGGCCACACCTGCGGTGTGTACCGGGTGGCGTTCAGCCCGGACGGGACCCTGCTCGCCACCGGCGGCACCCCACCGTCGACGCTGACAACAGTGACTCCGACCGCACCGTGATGCTGTGGGGCTGACTTAGCGGCGCCCCCGCGGTTCGCCCCGCAGGCCGAAAACACAGCCTGGCGGCCCTGGCTGATCCGTGCGGCCCCCGCGCCATCGTGCTTGCCCTCGGCCGTTATTTCGTTCTTGCATGTGCCCTCCAGGGTTCCCCGTTGTACTGAAGAAATTTCCAACGGATATGCCGCTGACCTGCGATGTCATGCGGCGGTGAGGTCGAGGCGGGTGTCCATGTCGAGGCGGAACCGCCCGTAGGGGTTGACGTGCGACCAGAACAGCGGGGACAGGCCCCGCCGGTCTTCCTCGGTGAGTCTGCCGGCCCAGGCTGGGTCGCGCAGGACCGCCTGGAGGAGCTGGGTGTTGATGAACACCAGGCTTGATTGCAGGAGGTGGAGCGCGAGCATGGAGACCTCGGCGTGCTCGCGGTCGTCACCGGTGATCACGCCCTCGCGGCCGTAGTAGATCTTGTCGTTGGCGGAGTTCCAGTTCTCGACGACCTGCAGGCCGGTGTGGATCTCGCGGCGCAGCTGCGGGTCGGCGAGGTAGTCGCAGGCGAAGATGGTCCGCACTACCCGGCCGAGTTCCTCCAGCGCGAGGTAGACCGGCTGCTTGGGGCCGCCCTTCGTGAAGCGGCGCAGCACCTGGTCGGTCTCGGCGGTCCGCAGCCGCAGCGCGGTCGCGTACTTGACCGTCTGGTCGTAGTTGCAAGCGATGAGATCAAAGTCGATGGGCCGCTTCTTGAGGATCTTCTCCAGCCGGGGCCACCCGGCCTGGTTCGCGCCGGGGGCGTAGAGCTGGATCGCACCGATGTTCTTCAGCCGGGGCAGGAGCTTGAAGCCGAGCAGCTCGGTGAACGCGAAGCCCACGAGGCTGGCGCCGTGGGTGTCGGTGTAGTTGGCCTCGATCTCCGCGTCGGTGCCGTGCCGCAGCAGGCCCTCGATCATCGCGGCGACCTCGGAGGATGAGCAGGACTTGAGCGCGAACAGCACCAGCAGCAGCCGCCTGTTCAGCGTGGCGCGGTCGAGCACCTCGCGGCTGGCGACGGAGGCGAACGAGTCGGTGAAGCCGGTGATGAACGCGGTGTCCTTCAGGATGTCGAGCAGGTCGATCGTGCCCCACCGGCGCTCGACCTCGGCCTTGAGCGCGCCCAGGTTCCTCGGCTCGGGGAGCTTATCGAGCTTGGGGACGCTCACCCACGGGCTGCCTTGCCGGGTGATGATCCGCACCCCGCCGTTAGTCCCCCTGGCCAGGGCCGCCAGCACCTGGGTCTCGGTTCGTGACAGGCCAGGTACGGGCGGAGTCACGCCGATCGCTAGCCGGTTGGCCCGCTCGGATCATCCAGCGGAAATCCAACGATTAGCATCACGGCCAGGTAACGGCCGGTCGGGTGGGGCTAGATTGGCCTGTTTTGCTGCGCGTGAGCATCCATGTCGGATAAGTGTTCTCCGTCGGGGTTTGATCTTCGGGGGAAGGTACGCCGGTGGCGACCAGGGACGTGTTCTCGGCGGACGAGCTTGCGCAGCTGCGGGGCTTCCCCGAGGTCGGCCGCGCTGAGCTGATCAGGTTCTTCATGCTCACGCCTGGCGATGAGGAGTTCGTCCGCAGGTTCCGGGACAAGCGGAACGTGCTGGGCGCGGCGGTGCAGCTGTGCACCCTGCCGTGGCTGGGGTTCGTCCCGGAAGACGTGCCCGCCGCCCCGGCCGCGGCGGTGGCGCGGCTGTCGGAGAGGTTGGGCATTCCGGTTGGCGAGCTGCGGGGCTACGGTGCCCGCGAGCAGACCCGCTCTGACCACCTGCGCGACGTGGCGGCCTACCTCGGCTGGCACCAGGTCGACGGCCCGCGGTGGAAGGACCTGGAGGAGTTCCTGTTCGCGCGGGCGCTGGAGCACGACTCGCCGAAGCTGCTGTTCCGGCTGGCGTGCGAGTACCTGTCGTCGTCCCGCCTTGTCCGCCCGGGCGTGGTGCTCGTCCTGGAGCGCGTCGCGACCGCGCGGAAGCGGGCGCGCAAGGAGACGTGGGAGCGGCTGGAGCCGGCGCTGACCGGCTTCCTGCGGGCCGAGCTGGACGGGATGCTGGTGCCCGACCCGCTGCTGGGCCGTACCCGGCTGGCCTGGCTGGGGACCGGGCCAGTGTCATCGACGCCGGCGGCGGTGAAGGGCGAGCTGGAGAAGCTGGCGTACCTGCGCGGGATGGACGCGCACACGCTTGACCTGTCGGTCCTGCCGGCCGGGCGGCGCCGGTTCCTGGCGGGCCTGGGGCACCGGCTGACCGCGCAGAACCTGGCCCGCCGCGATGATGACCGCAAGTACCCGATCCTGGTGACCCTGGCCGCGCAGTCCGCCGTGGACGTGCTGGACGAGGTGCTGCTGCTGTTCGACCAGGCGCTGTCCGGGCGGGAGGCGGCCGCGCGGGACCGGCTGACCGAGGTCCTCGCCGAGCGTGCCCGGGGCGGCGAGGACCGGCAGGCGCTGCTGGACGACATCCTGGCGATCGTCCTCGACCCTGACGTGGCCGACGACCAGGTGGGCGCCCGGCTGCGCCGCGACGTCGGCCGCGGGCGGATGCGGGCGGCGCACGAGGCCCGCCGCGAGCGGCTGCCCCGCGACCACGGGCACCTGGCGGTGCTGGACGCCTCGATGTCCTACCTGCGCCAGTTCGTCCCCGACGTGCTGGCCGCCGTCGGCTTCGCCGGCGGCCCCGGCATGGACGACCTGCTGCAGGCGATTGCCGTCCTGGCCCGGCTGCACGCGTCCAGGGCCCGCAAGGTCCCGGACGGGGCACCGGACAGCTTCGTGCCCGCCCGGTGGGCCGGGTACCTGGAGAAGGCGTCGAAAGACGGCAACGTCGTCTCGTACCGGCACTACTGGGAGCTGTGCGTGCTGATGGCCCTGCGCGACGGCCTGCGGTCGGGCGACGTCCATGTCCCGGGGTCGCGCCGGTACGCCGACCCGGCTTCGTTCCTGCTGTCCCCGCAGCAGTGGGGGCCGCAGCGGCTGGAGTACTGCCACCTGGTGGGCAAGCCGCCGGCTGCAGCCGACGCGCTGGCCCTGGCGAACGACGAGCTGCACGCGGCGCTGTCGGACCTGGAGGCCCAGCTCGCCCGGGGCGGCGGGAAGGGCGAGGTCCGCCTCGGCCCCGACGGGGAGCTGATCATCCCGCCGCTGACCGCCGAGGACGTCCCCGCCCAGGCCAGCGCGCTGCGCGACGAGCTCGCCGCGCTGCTGCCCCGCGTGCCGATCGCGTCGGTGCTGGTCGAGATCGACGCCCGGACCGGGTTCACCGATCTTCTCACCCACGCCGGCGGCAAGGCGAGCCGGCCGCCGGACCTGCGGCGCAACCTGCTGTACGTGATCATCGCCGAGGCCACCAACATGGGCCTGTCGGCGATCGCCGAGTCCTGCGGCGTCTCCTACGACACGCTGGCGTGGACGGCGGAGTGGTACTTCGACGCCGAGACGCTCGAGGCAGCCAACGCCGCGATCGTCAACTACCATCACCGGCTGCCGATGACCCAGGCGTTCGGCACCGGCACCCTGTCGTCGTCGGACGGGCAGAAGTTCCCGGTCAAGGGCAAGTCGCTGACCGCCAGGCACCTGTCGCGCTACTTCGCCCGCGGCCAGGGCGTGTCCACCTACACCCACGTCTCGGACCAGCACGCGACGTTCGACACGAAGGTGATCACGTCGACGTCGCCGGAGAACCCCTACGTGCTCGACGGCATCCTGGGCAACCAGACCGACCTGCTCACCACCGAGCACGCCACCGACACCCACGGCGCGACGCTCGCGAACTTCGCGTTGTTCGACCTGGTGGGCCTCCAGCTGTCCCCGCGCATCCGGGACCTGGGCAAGATCACCCTCTACCGCACCGGGCCGCGAGCCGACTTCACCGCCCGCTACCCGGCCTCCGGGCACCTGCTCACCCGCCGGCTGAACGAGGACCTGGTCACCGGCATGTGGGACGACGTGCTGCGGGTGGCCGCCTCGGTCAAGGGCGGGCACGCCAGCGGCGCCCTGGTCGTCGGCAAGCTGTGCTCGTCAAGACGGCAGCAGAACGCCCTCGCCTCCGCGATCAAGGAGTACGGCGCGCTGCGCCGCACCGTCTACGCCGCCCGCTACCTCGTGGACGAGACCTACCGGCGCCGGATCGGAAGGCAGCTCAACAAGGGCGAGAACGTCCACTCCCTCAAGCGGATGCTCGCCTACGCCGGGGAGGGAGCGATCCGCCGCCCGCACCACGAGGAGCAGGCCGAGCAGATGTGGTGCCTGACCCTCGCCACCAACGCCGTCGTCACCTGGACCACCGAGTACAACGGCCTGGCCGTCACCGCGCTGCGCCGCTCCGGCCGCGACATCGACGACGCCGTCCTGGCCCACATCTGGCCGACCCACCACGAGAACATCCACTTCTACGGCACCCACTCCGTCGACGTCGCCGGCGAGCTCGCCAAGCTAGGCTCCGACGGCTACCGGCCCCTTCGCAGCGCCGTGGCCCGGTACGGGTGAGCCGGTGCCGCCCTGGTCAGTCGTCGTCGAAGCGAGGAGGCACGTAGCGGACCCACTCCCCGCCGGGCGCGGTGCCGGGACGGACATCGTCTCAGATGGTGACGGCCAGCCGGTCGGGACAGCCGCCGTTGCCGGAACTCGGTTTACCGGCGCCGGTTCCGGCTGCGGGCCCGGCAGGCCCGCTATCCACCAGCCCGTGCGAAGCGCGGCCGGCACCGCGCGACCGCAGCAGCGACGGCATGCGCCCTGCGAGCCAGTGAAGACCCCCCCGGACGTTTCGCACTGGAATCAAACGATCGTTAGATGCACGACCGCGCTGATCCCGAGCGGTGTCCGGTTCGTCCCTGCTCACTTGTGCATCAAAGCGTGCATCAATTGTTCTCGGCCGATTGCCTTGATGCACACCTTTGATGCACACTCGGGGCGTGGCGCCGACGAAGAATCCTGCGAAAGCCATGCCCGGACAGATCGATCACGGTCGGCTCGGGTACGCCCGCGTCTCTACCCGTGGCCAGGCCCTGGAGGTCCAGCTTTCCGCACTCGACGCGGCCGCGGTGGCCCCAGCCAACGTCTTCGCCGAGAAGAAGTCTGGCAAGGCCGGCAGCGCCCGGCCGCAGTGGGAGGACGTGCGATCCCGCCTGCGCCCCGGAGACACCCTCGTGGTCAGCAAGCTGGACCGCATGGGCCGCGACATGCGGGAGATCATGGAGACCGCGTGGTCGCTGCAGGACCTCGGGGCGAAGCTGGAGATCCTGTCCGGGTCGCTGGCCGGGGTCTACGACCCCAGGGGCATGGGCAAGATCTTCTTCGCGATGCTCGCCGGGTTCGCCGAGATAGAGCGCGAGATGATGATCGAGCGGACCAACGACGGGCTCGCCCAGGCTGCGGCCGAGGGACGGCAGGGCGGCCGGCGGCCAGTCATCTCCAAGGACATGATGCGCATCGCGCTCGGCCGCCGCGCCGACGGCGAGTCCGTCACCAGCATCGCCAAGAGGCTGACCTACAAGACCGCCAGCGGCGAAGAGCGGACCGTCTCGCGCCGCGTTCTCTACAACGCGTTCAAGGCCCACGACGCCGAGCCCGCATAAGCCCCGAACAGCGCGTTCACATCCTCAAGATCGGGTCACGGCACCTTTGTGCCGTATTCCGGTCCCACCTCCACTAGACGGCCCTTGAGCGACAACGGAACGGTGGTTGTCGTTAAGGAGCGCGCTGAGCCGTCTTAACGCCACTGGCCGTTCGGATGTCGCTGGCCGCAGGCCGCCAGCGACAAGCACCTTCGGTGGGCTGGCGCGATCCCTGACAGCAGCGACCGGCACCTAACCATGCCTTGGAGCGCATCGACCAATACATTGACTAACTGGGTCGGTCATTTTATGGTCGATGCATGCGTGGACGGACCGCGGCGCGGCCGCTAGCTGAGATCGCCGCGGCGGCCGGGCACGTTTTCACGGCCAAGGGATTCCGCTCGGCCGGGATCTCCGACGTGTCCGCAGCCCTTGGGCTGAGCCACGGCGCGCTCTACACCTATGTGGACAGCAAGCAGGCCCTGCTCTACCTAGCTCTGCGGCACGCGATCCAGCCGGAGACAGTCGACGACCTGTCCAGGCCGGTGAGCGAGCCGCCGCATGAGATCATGTCGCTGGTCGAGTCCTGGGCTACCAGCCAGGGCGGCTTCCAGGCGTTCATCGAAGCGATCACCGGGCCGTCGACTCGGCCGGTCGTCCAGGAGCTAGGCGACATCATCGACGAGCTCTACGACTTCATCGAACGCAACCGCCATATCCTCGCCCTGATCGCGGCCTGCGCCAAGGACCTGCCCGAGCTGGCCCAGTGGTACTTCGTGCAGCGCCGCCGGGCCATGCTGGAACACCTCGGCGGCTATCTGCGCCAGCGCATCGGCGAAGGCCGGTTGGCCCCAGTGCCCGATGTGCCTACCGCGGCCCGGTTCATTGTGGAAACCATCGCCTGGTTCGCTATGCACCGCCACGGCGACCCGGACTCGGCGATGCTCGACGACCACGCCAGCCGCCAAACGGTCCATCACCTGCTGACCGCAGCATTCCTGCCAGCCACACCCGAATACAGGAAGCCCCGGCCATGACCGGGAACCTGAGATAGCCGCTCACCATGGCTGGCCCGCAGTGCCGCCCGGGAGATGATTTGCCCAGGATAAGACCGCCGGCATAATCACATCCCGTTAAAGGCGTTTCAGTGCCGTTCTAATTGGGAGGCAACCGAGTGCGACACCGACAGTCCCAAGTGTATATGTCGGTACTGCTCCTAGTGATCGTAGGCGGCGCTGTTTCGATTGCAGGCGTGCTGAGGAGTTCGCCATCGCAGCCGGTTACGTCGGGCTGCGCATGGCCTGTTGCACTTAACCAGGTCACGCTTACCGAGAACAGCCAGCTCAACGTGGGCAACCCGGACACGGCGGACGACTACTGGATAATGCCGGTACCGGTAGAGGATGGGTTGCGTGTCACGCTGTCGGGAGAGTACCCAGACAGTCGCTACATGTCCATCGCTGTCTATAATGCCCAGGGTACGCCTTTCACAACCAACGGCGTCAGCTCAACCCTGGCGGATTACCGCATCGCTGCAGACCCGGGCAGCGTTAACCCGTGGCAGCACCAGGCGCCCCCCGGCGGCAGGTTCACGGTGACATTGCGATCCAACGTGGCACCGGCTCAGGTCAACACGCTACCTGTCGCGCCCGCGAGGACGCCCAACGGAAACACTGACGTGATCTTCTACCGTGTCTATGCGGCACAAGGAGGCCCCGAACAGGTACCTCTCCCCTCGATTACGATCACGCACAACGGCAAATCTACGCAACTGCCCCAGTGTCCAGCAAGCAGCCAGCAGCGGATCCCGAAATCGTATTGCTCGATACCCTGGGTGGGCAAGGAATCCCCGGTGTGCAGGGCCACACATGGGGCTGCTACGCCAGACGAAGACGGCACCATCACCCCGTTCGCAAAAAACCCCGTAGGGGAGGGCGGCACCCCCGACAACGACATCGCCTACCTGTCAGCCTCTATCGTCCCCCGGCGGAACGCGGAAGTGGTGGTCGTCCGTGCGAAAGCACCCACCACGCCCAGCGGTAACGCCCCCGCGCCGTGGCCACAGCCCGGGACGGACCTGCGGTACTGGTCGCTGTGCATCGACCTAGCCCAGCCGTCGGTTCCCGTTGTGGTAAACCGTCTATCAAACCGGACCGCGGACTACGGCTGTCGGCACGACAACCAGGTCCCGGTCGACCGCAAGGGGTATTACACCTTTGTCATAGGCACAGAGTCGCAGCGCGCCGCCATCGAACGAATCCCCGGCACCACCTTCCTGCCCTTTTCTGCTACCAACCCGACGCAACCATACGAGCTCAACCTGCGGAACATGCTTCCGGAGGGCCACTTCCCGCAGGCGATCCAGAGCGTTCCTGCAAATGGGCGATCAGCGTCAGCCGCGGCAGCCATGGGCCCGTACTACCCCCGCATTGCCTTCTGCCCACTCGCGACCCTCGCTGCCGGCGGACCTTCCGCGTGCATGCTCGCCGCGGTGCCTCCATCGAATAACGCAAACGAAACGACAACGAGCGCCACGAGCGCCCGTCTTATAGAGACGCTGCTGTTTGCGTGTGTCCTCGTAGGCTGGGCGATACTGGAGACGTGGCAAGGTCTCAGACGTCGAGGCAAGTCTAGCCCTGCAGCGCAGCCTGGCAGAGAGGGCAGTCGACTCATCATGTTTTTCTACGGGGTCGTGGCCGTTGCGATAGCAATATGGGCGGCCGCGAAAGCTCCAGAGGCATCCACTCCGGGGGGCGTCATCACGTTTGGCATAGGCCTGTGTTTCATGTGCGGCGGACTCGTCCTTCGGTGGCGGTCCTTCAAGGCACTGAGCCGCTATCTCACCGTCCCTGTAACCACCAGTCCCGACCAACTGCTCATCACCACCGGCCCCTACCGGTTCGTGCGCCATCCAAGCTATCTCGGCTTGATCTTGGTGCTAGCAGGAATAGGCGTCATACTGGCAAACTGGCTTAGCATAGCAGTGCTGGCCCTCGTTCCTCTCATCGGCGTTATGTACAGAACGCATATCGAGGAAGACGCTCTTCCAGGGATTCTAGGCGATGCCTACACCGGTTACGCGTCCACGCGTAAACGCCTCGTGCCGTTCGTGTGGTGAGCGAATTGGGCTCGTCCCCCACCTGTCGGTGCGCCCGGTGCGCGGCCAAGAGGTCGGGGCTACCTCGACCTGTTGGCCGCACCGCGCTCACCGGTCAGGGGCGCCCGATGCTGCTGTCCCGGCGAGCGCCGGTCGGGCGAGCTCTCCAAGCGGCGAGGGCCCCCCCGATCGCTAGCCCACCTACGACCAGGACGAGCCTCGAGACCGTGGTGTCGACGAGGGCAAAAATGATGAGAGCGACGCCTACCCCGGCGTAGACGAACGGGCCGTAGCGGCTGCGGGAGACAAAGGACATGGTCGGCTCCTTGTGTGGCGGATGGCCTCCGTGAAGACGCGGTATCCGGTCGTGCTAACGGCCGATGTCGACTCGAACGGTCATGACTGACTGACTCACTCACTCAGTATATACTGGTTCTATGCCTCGCGTACCGGCCCGTGACCGCCTATCGGAGATCGCCACAGTTGCCACGGAGCACTTCGGGCGTCTCGGCTACCGCGCGACCAAGACGGCCGACGTCGCGGCCAAGGCGGGCATGTCGACGGGCTCCCTCTTCACCTACGTCGAGTCCAAAGAGGCACTCTTCCATCTAGTCTTCCTGCACTGGTTCGAGATGTCATCGGAACGCCTCCCGGTCCTGCCCATTGCGACTCCCGGCGAGGGCGAGACTCTCGGATTGATCGAGGCGGGCCTCCGCCAGGTCCAGACGCCCCGCATTGGAGCAGCCCTAGCCGCCGAAGAGCCGGCCGACGTCGCCCAGGAACTACGAGAGATCATCGAGGAGCGTTACGCCCTCCTAGAGCACTACTGGCCGCTACTTGCGGTCATCGAGCGCTGCGCGGTAGAGATGCCAGCACTCGAGGCCGCATGGTTCGGCCTGGCTCGCGCCGGAACCTACGAGGAGCTGAGCCGCTATCTGAAGCTGCGAATGGCAGCGGGGCTGCTGCGGCCAATGCCCGATTCACAGGTGGCGGCCCGACTGGTCACCGAGTCAGTGACGTGGTTCGCGTGGCACCGCCGTGAAGGCCGGGACGCGAACCTCTATGACGACGCCGTCGGCAAACGGACCGTCATCGAGTTCATCTGCGCAGCCCTCGTTCCGCACACAGCCGGCGAAACAACCGCTTGTTCCCTGAGCCGTGACGGCAAGGAACGGGATCCGCAAAGACCTGGCCGCTGAACTGGTGCGCCAGCCGGAAGCGGTGGTCGGCCCCCGCAGATGCCCGGCGAGGGCGCCGAAGCTCAGGAGAGGAGCCGCGCGCCGAGCGACATTGGAACGGCCAGTGTCGTTAAGGCGGCGTTGCGCGGCTCCTTAACGACAACCACCGTTCCGTTGTCGCAACCCCCTAGACGGCCGCCCCGATCACGCCATGCGGTCAGCCAGCGTCGCTCCCGGTCAGTCCTTCCGCCGCGCGGCGCAGCGTGTCAAGGCGGATCAACTACAGATAGCTACTTTGGGGCTGGTGACACGGACCCGAGTGGAGGGCCGGGAGGGGTGTGGGCGGGTGGCGTTCTGGGCGGTAATGACGAGATGGCTGTGATCAAAGCAACGCCCCGGTCGCTGCAGCGGGTGGTCTTGATGTCCCTTCTGGGCGGGGTCAGGCCCTCCGGGACGCTGGGATGGGTGTCCCGTGTCGCCCCCGCTGGTTACCCAGGTCGCCGTCGGGGCCGGGCACTGGACCTGCGGGCGCCGGCAGCAGGCCCTGGCCGCGTGGGCAAGCGCTGCTGGCTTCGGGCTGGTGGCGTGGGGCCTTGGCGCCGAAGCGCCGACCCGGGCCGAGGCGGAAAGGAACATCGAGCAGCAAAAGGACCTGTTGCGCAAGCTTGGCACACAGGTGCCGCCTACCGCCGGGACGGAAACATCCATGGCCCGCAGGCGATGGTGGAACGCCCTGGACGCCTTTGGGTCCTCGATACGGATGGTCTTCGGCGTGCGGTCGGGCCTTGGCCGCCCGCGGCAGCTGACGGTGCTCGCGATCGCGGACGAAACCCCGCTCGCCGTGTTCTACGTCCTGCGGGCGGCCCAGGCCGTGCAGCGGCGCAGGCCGAGGATCGCCGCCGGCTCAGCCCCGGCCGTAGCCGGATCGGTAGCCCGGCTACGGGCGGCCTCGGCTGAACCCCTCCGGTAACAGCAGGCCCGCAGCGGCCACCGTGTTAAGAAGGAGACCGGGAAACCGCAGAAGGCACGGGCCCACTAGGACAGCCGCCCATGCCCAGACACCCAGAACTCACCGCATCCAGCCTGGCACTACTATGCCCGGCTCTGCTGTGCCGGGCTCCGGCGGGTTCATCACCCGCTTGCCGGGCCCACCGCTTGCACCTGGTGACATGTTTCTTATCCAGAAGGGGCAACGACGGCGGTCGTTACCTGGTCGTGATGCTAATCGTTGGATTTCCGCTGGATGATCCGAGCGGGCCCGGTTGACGCGGTACACGTGAGCCGCAGCTGCCGGAGGCGCTACTGCTCCTTCAATAGGCGGTCGGTAGCGGCCGTTACGGTGAGCGGCTGTCACCTGATCCTGGCGATTTGCCGTCCGGGGTGAGCTGGCGGACCTCGAGCAGGTCCAGGCCGAGCGCCTCGATCTCGGCCAGCACGCCGTACAGCGCTGACCGGTCCAGGAGGCCGGTGAGCACGGTGTGCCCGCCGTGCTGCTGCGGGGCCATGGCCGGGAACGCGGACAGTACCGTAGCGCCGAGGTGCCCGTTGATCCGGATCATGTACAGGGCGGGTGCCGGGTCCATGACACCATGGTCAGGGGTTGGCAGGTGACCCCGCATCACCAGGATCCGGTGACCGCCGGGCTAGCGTGGGCGGCCAGCCGCCAGCAGCCGCAGCTCCCGGGCGCGCTGCACGGCCGAGGAGCGGTCCCGGACCTGGAGCTTGGCGTAGATGCTGCGGACCTGTGTGCTGACCGTGTTCACCGAGACGGACAGCTCGCCGGCGATCTCAGGCCGGGACAAGTTCGTCGGGAGATATCGCAGCACCCTTAGCTCGCCCGGGCTGAGCTCTTCGGCATCCAGCGGCGGCGGCTGCCTTTCGGCCGCCGGGGATGAGCCGTGCAGGACGTCGAGGATGTCGGCCAGCAGCGCGGCGTGCGCTGCCTCATGCCGCGGCAGGGCCTCGAGCAGCTCCCGGGAGCCCGTCATCGCGAACGGCAGGACGAGCCGGTCAGACTCCGCCAGGGCCAGTGCGCGTTCAGCGACCTGGTTCGCCGCGCGCTGGTCACCGAGTTCACGATGGGCGAGCCCGGCGAGCAGGTGCACCTCCACGACCGTGACGTAACCGATGCTCGGGGCCGTGCCATCGAGAACATGCTGCACAGCGCCCAGAGCTCCGGCCGGATCGCCTTCCGCGAGGCAGATCACCGCGCACGCATTACGGATCTCACCGGAGCCGGCCCGCTCGTCATCGAGCGCCGCGAGCGCCGCGCGGGCTTCGCCAGGCCTCCCGAGGCGGGCTTGGGCGGCCAGCATCCAGCCGGTCACCTGGCTCGCCAGCGCGTGCGATCCCGCTAGCCGCGATCGCAGGTATTCGGCCGCGCTGAACTCCTCGAACGCCTCATGGTGGCAGCCGCGACAGGCGTGCAGCATGCCGCTCACAATGTGCATAAGCAGTCCGATATCCGGCCCGGTGTCTGTCTGCAGGGCCCGCGCGGCGCGCCGCAGCCATCGCTCGCCTTCGTCGAACTCACCCGTCCACACCATCGTGCTGGCCAGCGTCATCAGGGCGGGCGCGATCACGGGTTCCGTCCCCCAGCCGTACCGCTCGGCGAGCGCGATTGCCTCACGGCAGCGCCGCTGGGTCATGGCGAACGGATGGATCTTCGACGCGAACGCGAGCTGTGCCAGGCAGCCGACTTCGAGATAGGGCCGGCCGATCTCCCGGGCCAGGACGGCGCCCTCCTGGAGGTGGCGTTCAGCGTCTGGAAGCCCGAGCGTCCACGCCTCGACGGTCCCCAGGTTCATCAGCGCCACCGCCCGCAGGTCACTGCCCAGCGCGATGTCCTCGTCGGACCGCCCGGTGACCGGCGAGGCCAGGAATCTGACCTGCTCGACGACGCCGGCCAGGTGGCCGCGCCGCCTGGCCAGCGACAGCTTCAGCGACGCGATCGCCACCTGTAGGCGGCGCTGGCGATCCGGCGGCGCCGTCGCAGCGTACGTCTCGGCGACCGCCAGATGGGCGGCTGCCTGGTCCAGGCGTCCCAGGACCAGGTCACCCCCGGCGCGCACCAAGGCCAGCTCGGGATGATCCTGGCCCGGCGGGAAGGCCTGCACCAGCGCCTGCATGGTCTGCGCCTGCCCGTCGAGCGTCAGGCCGAACGAATGGTCGGCCAGCAGCCGGGCCGCATCGGGCCAGTCCCCCGCCGCCTGGGTGTGCCGGATGGCGTCGACCACCTGGCCCTGCCGGATGAACCATCCGGCGGCGCGCCGGTGCAGCGCAGGCACTTGTTCGGGCAGGGTCCGGCGCAGTTCCAGCCGGAGAAGGTCCCCGAACAGGTGGTGATAGCGGAACCACGTGTGCTCCGGGTCGAGCGGCACGACGAACGCATTCGCGTCCGCGAGCTCCAGCAGGATCCGCTCCGAGGCAGGCCGGCCGGTCAGCAAGTCGGCCAGTTCGCCGTTGACCCGATCGAGCAGGGAGGTGCGCAGGAGCAGATCCTGGACGTCGGCTGGCTGGCGATCCAGCATTTCCGCGATCAGGTACTCGGCGACCGTGCGGTCGCTGCCGGAAAACTCCGTGACGAAGCGCTCTGGATCGGGGTGACCAGCGAGGGAGATCGCTGCGAGCCGGAGACCCGCGGCCCACCCCTCCGTTCGCTGGTGCAGCTGCGCTGCTCCGGCTTCGGACAGCGCGATACCCGAGGCGTCAAGCAGCACGCGTGTTTCGCGCCCGGTAAAGCGCAGGTCGGCGGCGCGGATCTCGGCTAGCTCACCGGCCAGGCGCAGCTGATGCAGGCCCAGCCGCAGATCATGACGCGTGGTCAGGATCGCGTGCACGGGCGGAGGAAGGTTCATCAGCAGCCGGGTGAGCTGAGCGAGTGCCTCCGGCGAATTCAGCTCGTGGAGATCATCAATAACCACCGTGATGTCGCCACGAGCATCGTCGAGCTCCGACAGCACTCGGTCAACCATCGCCGGCGCATAAAAGTCGGGCGTTGCCGCCGACGGTCCCGCGCGGCCGGTCGTGGCCGAAGCGTGACGCACCGCGTCGAGCAGGGCAAGCCAGAACTGCTGGGCGTCTTGCTGATTGCGCTGCACCTGCAGCAGGGCGAGTCGGCGCCGCTGACCCTGACGGCCGGCCCAGGCGCGCAGCAGCGACGTCTTCCCGCTGCCGGCCGGAGCCGAGATGATCGTCACCTTCCGTGCCGCCGCGCGATCCAGGGCAGCGAGAAGATCGGCCCGGTCGATCAGCCGGGGAGTTGCGTGAGCCACCTTCAAAGGCCCGCCTTGATATGTACGTCAGACGCCCTGGCGTCGGTGACCCGGTCCTGGCACCTCCTCTCTCGGTACCAGGCCAGCGCGCGTACTGTCAACGGCGCGCGAACCTCCCGTCCTGCATTACCCCGGTACGGGGAGAACGCCTGGGCCGGGGTTAAAGCCCACCTCGACACCGTCACCGAACGCGCGGCCGCGCCGATCGTCGCGAAGTACACCGGCGTGCTGGCCGCCGCGGATATCGAGGTTTTCACCATCACCACTACGTTCGCCATCATGCAGTCGCTGCGCCTCGACCGCGGGCCCAGCGGGCCGGTCCACCCCTGACCGCAACGCGCCGGGGCCTCGTGAACGAGCCCGATCCTTGTCCACTCGGTTCAGGCGACGGCCAGGCCGTGGGCCCGGAACTGGGCCTCCGCCCGCCGCACCAGCTCCGGGGCGGCGGGCGGCACGTCGGCCAGCTGGTACGGGAGCCGCAGATCGGCCCACTTGCCCGCGCCCAGCTGATGGAAGGGCAGCACCTCCACCCGCTCTACGTGGGCCAGCGTGCTCATGAACCGGGCCACCTTCTCGACGTCGTCCTCGGCGTCGGTCAGCCCGGGCACCAGCACGTAGCGCAGCCACATCCGGTTGCCGCGATCGGAGAGCCGGCGGGCGAAGCGCAGCGTCGGTTCCAGGTCCGCGCTGGTCACCAGCTGGTACAGCTCCTCATCACCGGCCTTGATGTCCAGCAGGAACAGGTCCACCAGGTCCAGGAAGTCCTCCGACGCGCGGGCGCCGAGGAAGCCTGAGGTGTCGACCGCGGTGTGCAGGCCGAGATCCTGCTTGCAACGGCGCAGCAGCGCCTCGAGGAAGCGGATCTGCAGCATCGGCTCGCCGCCGCTGACCGTGATCCCGCCGTGTGCGGTCCGGATGAAGTCGGCGTACTTGGCGACCTCGTCGAGCATCCGGCCCACCGTTACGGGCCGCCCGTTGTGCATGGTCCACATGTCGGGGTTCTGGCAGTACTGGCAGCGCAGCGGGCAGCCGGACAGGTACAGCATGAACCGGATGCCCGGGCCGTTGACTGACCCGGTGATCTCATAGGAGTGGTAGTAGCCGATCTCCGGATCACCCTCGGCCGCGAGTTCGGCCTCCAGGTCGGCGCGCGACCCGCCGTGGTGCTCCCGCACCGGCGTGATCGCGAGCCGCGTGCGCGGCGTCATGGGCAACTACAGCGCACCGTGGAACGTCCGGTGCAGCACGTCCTCCTGCTGCTCTCTGGTCAGCCGTACGAAGTTCACCGCGTAGCCGGAGACCCTGATAGTGAGCTGCGGGTACTTCTCCGGGTGTTCCATCGCGTCGACCAGCGTGTCCCGGTTGAGCACGTTGATGTTGACGTGGTAACCGGACCCGTCGAAGTAGCCGTCGAGCAGTCCCGTCAGGTTGGCGACCTGCTCCGCCTGGGTCTTGCCCAGCACGGTGGGCACCAGCGTGCTGGTCAGGGAGATGCCGTCCAGCGCCTGCTCGTACGGCAGCTTCGCCACCGACAGCGCCGAGGCGACCCAGCCGTGCTGATCGCGGCCGTTCATCGGGTTCGCCCCCGGCGAGAACGGCTCGCCTGTCCGCCGGCCGTCTGGGGTGTTGCCGGTCGCCTTGCCGTAAACCACGTTGGAGGTGATGGTCAGTACCGACTGGGTGTGCACTGCGTCCCGGTAGGTGCGGTGCTGCCGGACCTTGGCCATAAACCGTTCGACGACCCACACCGCGAGCTGGTCCACCCGGTCGTCGTTGTTCCCGTAGGCCGGGTAGTCGCCCTCAATCTGGTAGTCCACTATGAGGCCGGTGTCATCGCGGATCACCTTGACCCGCGCGTCCCTGATCGCGGACAGGCTGTCCGCGACGACCGCCAGGCCCGCGATTCCCATCGCCATCGTGCGGCGCAC
>Ga0182030_10006497_pt1 | contig 24662 bp, 19 predicted proteins | sample 812S3MmetaG_FD_121299 | JGI IMG/M metagenome (GOLD analysis project Ga0182030, IMG submission 121299) | Permafrost microbial communities from Stordalen Mire, Sweden - 812S3M metaG (Illumina Assembly) | ecosystem: Environmental > Terrestrial > Soil > Wetlands > Permafrost | place: Sweden...
AGGTGGTACTCCTTGTCGAACGTCGACCCGGGCGTGCGCGGCATCGCGACGCAGTTGAAGCCGTTCTGCAGCGAGCCGGTCATCGCGGTCTGGACGATGTTCCAGCGGTTCGGGGCGGGCGCCACGCCGTTGCTCGTGCTCCACGTGGGGCAGCTGATGACGCCGGACCCGTTGTCGGTGCAGTTGCAGGCGTTGGTCCCGCTCGTCGTCACAGGGCTCGCGGTGCTCGGATCGGTCTCGGGCGTGTTGCCGTTGATCATCCGCTCCATCGATCCCGAGTTGTCGATGAGCAGCAGCACGTTGGGCAGCGGCGGGTTGGTGTCGGTCTGCTGGGCGCTCGCACCGCCAGCGACCGCGATCAGCGCTACGGCCGCCGACACGGCGGTGAACGGCCGAGGCCAACACTGGGCGAGCGTCCTCATCGTCGACTCCTCCTCACCTGGGGCACTGGACCGGGCCGGCGATGATGCGCGCTCGCTGGACCTCGATCCCCTCGTTTGCGTACGTCCCCGTCGGCTGTCCAGCGATGATGGGCTGCGTGATACCGCTCGCGGTCGCGGTGAGCTGGATGAAGCAGAAGTGAAGGTCGGTCGCATAGCGCGGCGGGGCCTGCGCCTGGGTCGGCTCCGTGAGCTCGACGAAGAAGTCACCGTTCATGGGGATCGGGCCGAAGCTGCCCGGCGCGATGCCGGTCTGGTAGGCGGGGGTGGTCGTCCCGTTCCCGAAGGGGACGGTGATCGCCGCTCCCGTCCACGCCGCCCCGAGCTCCGCCGAGCCAAGTCGCCGGCACGCCCGCGTCACCGGGCTCGCCGTGGAGGGCACGCCCGGCAGCGACACGCAGGGGTTGTCCGGCGTGCTGAGCATGAGGCCGAGATAGAACTGCGCCTTGCCGGAGACCATCTCGTGCGTCACGCCGAGGACGCCGTACTCGGACAGGTAGTGCGTCTGCGTGTTCTGCCGCTCGTTGCCGCTGGTGCGCACCTCGTTCGAGGCGGCGGCGAGCGCGTACACCCCGACCGACGCCAGGACGGCCGTCGTCATCGCGACGATGAACATCACGGCGCCGGCCTCGGTCTGGCGGCGGGAAGAGCGACGTTTGGCGAGCGAGCGGGCGTTCATCTCAGAAGAAGTCCTGCGACGTGTTGGGGAGAGAGACCTCGGCGGTCACCGTGCGCGCGCGCGCCCAGCGTAAGGTGCCGTCGCTGGTGGCGCACGACGGGGACGAGTTGACGCAGTACCGGTACATGAAATCGGTCGCCAAGCCGGCGGGGCTGGGCACGGCCACGCTGACGGTGCGATCGGGCTGTGCCGCCCGCGTCACCAGGCGCACGCGCGCCGAACGGATGCGCTGCGGCCCCACGTTGGCGACGAACGGGTTGCTCTTCGTCACGTCCTGGCCCCACTTGGTGCCGTTGGTGGTGTCGCTGAAGGCGAGCGTCGTCACGCTGGGGAACTGATCGCTGAGCGTCGTTGTGTCGACCGAGAAGGCCAGCTTGAGGTCCACGGCGTACTCCGCGACCACCTCGCTCGTTGCGAGCACCGGTGTGTCCGTGGCGTCGAGGTACGTGCGCATGAGATCGTACTTGTTCACGTCGATGGCGCCGCCCACCCCGGCGACGTAGCTGGTCGGCGTGTTGTCGAGCGCCACCGCGTATTGCGGGGTGTTGGTCGCCTCCTTGGTGGCCGAAGTGATCTCCCACCGGACGAGCTGCACCGGGTTGAGAATGCAGCCCACGCAATATCCGGTGGCGCCGCCGATGGCTTGCGATCCGACCGACGCCCCGGTCGTCTGCGACGCGTACTGGATGGGCGTGTCGGCCGTGTCGATACACGCGTACGGCTGCGTTCCCGTGAAGCCGGCGGCGCCGGGCTGCCCGCCACACCCGTCGCACGTCGCCAGGTACTGAGTGTGCCCGGTCGTGTCGACGAGGCGCACGATGAACTGCGTCGTCATCCCCGCCGGCACGGGCTGGAAGGCGTTGCGTAGCTCCTGCGTGGCCGCCGCCGAGCCGAGGCCCGTCGCCGCGATGCGGTACATCGCCGCCGAGGCCGACGAGAGCAAGACCTGCGTGCAGCCGCTGCCTCCGGGAACGATCATTTGCACTTCGAACTGCTCGGCGGTCGTCATGTTGCCGCCGAGGTCGAAGCTGTCCGGCGCCAGCGCGGGCGTCTGGACCCCGGACAGGGGGAGCCCGTTGGTCGCCAGCGAGCCTCCCGAGCTCAGGTTGATCGACTGCAGGTGGAGGATGCCGCCCATCGAAGGCTTCGTGTTGGCGATGTTCGTCGTTCCCGGCACCTTCGCGATCATCGGATCGCCCATGATGTTGGCGGTGCTCATGTACCCCGCGCGCTGGAGGTCCGCGCGCAGCCGATCGATGGCGGTGCGCATCGTCGCCTCGGCCGCAGCGCCGCGCACCTCCTCGTTGAACGTGCGCGTCGCCTCTCTCGACAGCGCCATGATGCCCAGCGCGACGATGAGCCCCGCGACGAGCGACACGGTCAGCTCGATGAGCGTGAAGCCGTTCTGGCGACGGTGGAGGCGGCGGCTCATTGGGCCGGGTTCTCCTTGAGGGTCGTCGTCATGTAGATGGTGTGAAAGAACGGAAGCTCGTTGGCCGGAGCCGACTGCTCGGGATCCGCCAGCGCCGCCGTTGCCGGGGTGCAGAAACCCGCGGCCGGCGAGCCGCCGAAGATGCCGCGCGGCCAGATGACGCGCACGTCCGCCCGGATGAGGCCCGGTTCGGTCGTCCCTGCCGGGTTCGGCACGGGCGTCACGAGCCACGTGAGGCGAACGTTCACGCAGAACTGCGCCCCCGCCCAGCCGGTCGCCGAAGAGGGCACCAGCGACCCGGTCGGGAGGTCGCGTCCCAGAATGTCGAAGCCGGGGCTCATGCTCTCCGGCGTCGTCTTGCCCATGTAGGCCACCGGCAAGAACCACAGCCCGGTCACGTTGCCGCAGATGAGCTGCGCGCCGGCGGCGCCTCCCCCCGCGCACATGTTGTTCGCCGAGGGACAAGCGGCGCTGGGGCAGGTCCATTGCATGGCGTCGCGCTGAAGCCGCTCGACCCACATGCGGGCGATGTTGTTCGCCATGTCCGTCTTCCGCGCGTCGAGGTTCCCCGTCACGCTGGCCTTCTGCATGCTCATGATGGCGGCCGCGCCGATGACCATCACCGTCATCGCCATCAGCACTTCGACCGCCGTGTACCCCGCCGAACGACAGCGATCGCGGCGCGAGACAGGGGAGTTGGGAGAGAGGTGCATCGGTTCCGGGCTCACGTATGCGAGAAGAGGCGCGCCATTCCGTTCGGCGGAATGAGGACGCTGCGGTAGGTGCCGCCGTTGGCGCGCGTCACGCGCGCCTCGATCGCGCTGGTGGTCGGCAACACGCCGTCGAAGATCGGCTGCGCGAGGAGGCCCACGCTGACGTACGTGTGCCCGAGCGGTGTGTAACAGATGTACCCGCTGGCGAAGGACGTCTGCGCGCTGTTGGCCGTGCTCGTGTAGATGAAGAGCTGCGTCTCGATGTCCGCCACGACCTCTGCCGAGCCGAGGTTCGTGGAGTTCAGGCTCACGTCGTCGACGAGGAGCACGTTCGCGTTGCCGTTCGGCAGCGCCAGCGTGGGCAGCGGCTGCCACGCCGTGGGCGACTTGCACGTGGCGACCGGGGTGCGCGCCAGACCGCCGTTGATGTTCGGCGTGACGGCCTCGTACATGATGAAGGTCCCGCGGTCGAACGTGGTGTTGGTGGTCATGGAGATGAGCACCGCCCCTCCGCGCGCGACCGCGCGGGTGCGCGCCGAGCGGAAGAGCATCATGATGTTGCCGGCGTCGTTGTAGGCGTGCCGATCGAACCCCATGACGGACATGGCCGGGATGGCCAGGGCCGCGACGATCCCGATGATGAGGATCACCACCATGAGCTCGATGAGCGAGAAACCAGCTGCTCCGATCGAGCGCCGTCCTCGCGATGCGCACACCCCGGCCGACATGGAGACCACCACCTAGGGCCCTAGAGCAAGCGTCGTGCCCCCCTCGACCGAGCCGATTTCGCGCCTCGGAACGCACACTTGGCAGCGACTCCCCCCTTCCCGCGCAGCAACGATTTCAACCCCTTGCAAAACGTGCGGACCGCCGCGCCGGCGTGGTACACGGGCTTGCGTGCGCCCCCATCGACTCCTCCGCTCGTCCGTCGCCCCGTTCATGGCGTGGGCGCTCGGGTGCTCGCTCGCTCTCACGAGCTGCAAGGACGACCCGAAGAACGATTCCTCGCCCCCGCCCCCCCCTCCTTCCGCGGCGGCGTCCGCCCACGCCGACGTCTGCGCCGGCGGGGGAGGGCAAGACACCGACGCCATCAGCGCTCCCTTCGTGCCGCGCGCCGCCGGAGGGTACTGCATGGACCCCCAGAGCGAGCCGAAGACGTACGGCGACAAGGGCAAGCTCACGATGGATGATGTGTGCACGACCAACTTCGACGGCGACTGCGAGAAGTACAAGGGCTTCGGTCTCGATCGGGTGGTGGTGCTGCGGTACGTCGACGGCAAAGGCGCGCCGAACAGCGTCGAGGTGAACCTCTCGCGATTCACGACGGAGGACGGGGCGTACGCGATGTTCACCTATCGCGTGGTGGCCGACGGAGACCCCGCGCGGGCCACGGTGAGGCCGATGACGGCGGGGGCGACCGCGGCGACGAGCAGCAGCAACGCGTACGTGTGGCGCGGGAAGTACCTGGTGGAGCTGACGTTCGTCACCGAGGACACCAAGATGACGCCTGCGCAGATGGCTCAGGCCAACGACCAGACGACCGGCGCCATCGCCAGGGACATCGGCGGAAAGCTCCCCGGTAGTACCGACCTCCTCCCCTCGGCGGCTTCGCTCCCCGCGCCGTCTCGCATCCAGCTCGGCATCGCCTACTACCCCAAGGACGCCCTCGGCTTGACGGGCGTCGGGCCCATGGCGGTGGGCTACTACAAGGACGGTGACAAGCGCTGGCGCGACGTCGCCCTGGTGCGTGCCGACGCCGACGCCGCGAAGGAGGCGTTCCGCGCGTTCAAGCTCAAGGCGGGGGCGATGCCCGTGAAGGGTCTGGGCGACGAGGCGGTGCAGGTCATCATCCAGGAGGCGCCCGACCGCGCGAAGGCCGAGTACATCGTCGCGCGACGAGGGACCACGGTGGCGGCAGTGGGCGACGAGGAGCTGGTGCTCGATCCGTCGACGCCGAGCGACAAGCTGGCCCACCTCAAGCTGACGAAGGACGAGAAGATCCAGAAGCTCGCGGCCTGGCTCAAGTAGTCAGCTCGGGCTCTCCGGTAGCGCGACGATTGCCCAGCGCCTTCCTCTCGAAGCAGTCGTCGGGCAGCCCGCGGTCCTTGCGCGAGAGGCGCGTCGCGTCGATGAAACGCGTCGTCACCGGATCGTGGTACCCGCTCGCGTCCGGGAGCTCCGGGGCGTCGGCGCGGTGGTAGCGGACGATGCGTCCCATCAGCACGTCGCGGACCCACTTGCCGACCAGCGACGCCATGCAAACGAGGAGGTGCCTCGCGTCCGCGTCGCGGACGAACGCGATGCTCCCCAGTCCCGGCATCACGTACTCGCTGCGCGCGCGCCCCTCCACGGCGACCGCATGCAGCCGTCCACCGAGAGGGCCGAAGGCCGGCGCGTAGCGATCGAAGCCCCCGACTTTGCCGCATGTGGCCACGACGTCTCGTCCCGCCCGCTCGCGAGCCTCGAGCGTGAGCCGCTCCATCGCGTGGAGATCCATGTCGAACCGCGTGAGCCCACGCTCGACCCCCTCGTTGAGCCGGCGCGTGCACGTCACCACGCACGCCGCCCGTGTGACGTTCACCCCGGCCTCCGCGAGCCGAGCGAGATCCCGCTCGACCCGGGCCAGCAGCTTGTCGTCGCACCCGAACTCCTCCCCTGCCGCGCTCCAGCACTGCGCCGCGTGCTCTCGCGGGCACGGCGTCCTCAGCACCTCCGGCGCGTCGAGCGAGAGCACCCGGACGACCGCCTCCGGGCTCCGGAGGTCTCCGTGTCCCATCCGTCTCGCGATTGCCCGCGCCCATGCCTCCCCGAGCGCATTGTCCCGGTAGGCGACGAGCTTCTTCGAATCGTCGAGCCGCTGGCGTAGGGCCCCCTTCGGCCTCGACTCCGCCCGCGCGTGCCCGTCTCCCGATGTGACCGCCACGACTGCCGTGACGACGAGCGGCCCGAGCCGCGGCCCGAGGCCATTCTCGTCGATCCCGATCCTCACCGCCTCCTGCGTCACCCCTCTCCCATACAGCCGCGTCCGTCCGGGCGGAACCTGTAGCTCCCTCTGGCTTCGCATTGACGACCGCCCCCCCGCTGCTTAACGTGCTGCCCCCTCAGGCACCAATGAACAAGGCCACCCTCAAGAAGTTCAAGACTCTCCTCACCGACAAGCGTGACGAGATCCTCAAGAAGGCCAAGCAGACGCTCGAGCAGGACATGGCGCTCGATACGGACGATCTGCCGGACGAGATGGACCTCGCGTCGAGCGAGTACCTTCAGTCGTTCACGTTCCGCTTGCGCGGTCGCGAGAAGAGCTTCCTCGACAAGATCGAGAAGGCCCTGAAAAAGATCGACGAGGGGACCTTCGGCGTCTGCGAAGAGTGCGGCGAGGAGATCCAGCTGAAGCGCCTCGAGGCCCGCCCGGAGACGAACCTCTGCATCCGCTGCAAGGAGGACCAGGAGCGGATGGAGAAGGACTATTCGTAGCCCAGCCGAGGTTCCACGTTAGACCTTGGCATTCCGGCGACAGGCTTCAGGCTACAGCCAGAGAACCGCGGCTCTTCGAGCTGTAGGCGAATGCCTGTAGCCTGAGAGCCCGGGGAATCCCTGCTGAACCATGTCTCATCTCGCGCGCGCGTCCGTCGTTGGTTGCCTCGTGCTCGCCGGGCTCGTCGGGGGAATTGCCTGCTGGCAGGTGGCGCCCGACAGCTCGAAGGACGCCCTCCAGGAGGGCGGCGTGACGGACGTCATCGTGACGATCGAGGGCGCGATCTTCCCCGAAGCGAGCTCGGGGGATGATTCGAGCACGCCGGGAAACGATGGCGGTTCATCCGGCGATGACGGCCCGGACGCGGCTCCTGTCGTGATCTTGCCGACCCCCTCGCCGGCCATCGGCACGGGGGTGGCCTTCGGCTGCGACATCGACGCGACCGGCGCCGTCTGGTGCTGGGGGAACAACGCGTACGGTCAGGCAGGGAGCACGCCGAGCAGCGCCAGCATCGCGCAACCCGAGCTCGTGACGGGCATCGCGAGCGCGACGTGGGTCGCCCTCGGCGACTACCACGCGTGCGCCATCACCGCGTCCCACGCCGTGTACTGCTGGGGGCTCAACGGCTCGTACCAGCTCGGTCACGCGGCCGCGACGGCGGGCGATCTGATCTGCCCCGGTGCCATCGCCGGGCAGACGGTCCCCTGCACGTCGACGCCCGCGCTGGTCACAGGCCTCCCCGAGGCGGTGGCCATCGCGGCGGCGGGCTCGTGGACGTGCATCGTCGCGGTGGATGGCAGCGTGCAGTGCTGGGGCGGCATGCAGGCCACGTCCGGCGGCGATGCCGGCGTCCCGTGCGGCACCGGGACCCAGGCGACCGGCGGCACCTGCTATCCCGGGCCGACCCCCGTCGCGGGCGTCGGCGGCGCCACGCTGCTCGCCGTGGGGAACGACCACGCGTGCGCCGTCGTCGGCGCGGGCAGCCAGACGGACGCGGGCAATCAGGTGGCGTGCTGGGGGAAGAACAACGAGGCGCAGGTGTCGCCGTCCGCGTGCCCTCAGTCGAACTGCATCTCGGCCGCCGTCCGCAGCGATCTGCCGGCCACCACCAGCCTCCTCTCCGGCAATGCGTTCACCTGCGCCCTCGCCCCGGACGGCTCCGTGCGCTGCTTCGGCGACAACAGCTACGGCGAGCTCGGGCACGCTGCGAACACGTCGGGAGACCAGGGCAGCACGGCACTCGACGCAGGCCTCGGCGTCTACAACTCCACGCCCACGCCCGCCTCGGCGACCTCGGTCGCGTCGCTCGTCGGCGGGGGCAACCAGGCGACATGCGCCCTCCTCGGAAGCGGCGCCGCGGAGTGCTGGGGACAGGTCACCACGGCCGGAACCTCCACGCCCACGACGGTCGTCGGGCTGCCGGTGATGAAGGCGCTGGGCACCTACGACGGTGCGTACGTCTGTGGATTTGCGGCCGCGGACGGGTCGATCTGGTGCTGGACCCTCGGGAGCACGGCGGCTCCGGCAGAGCTTCAACCTTCGACCGGTGTGGACGCGGGCGGCCCGGGCTGAGGGGGGGCCGTGGTGCCTATGGCGCCCCCGGCGATGCGTCCTTAACCTCGACGTACCCCATGCACCTGACACGATTCCTGGCTCCGGTTCTTGCGGCAGGGCTCCTCGCCGTAGCGGTGGACGCGAACGCCGGCAGTCTCGTCGTGCGCGACGAGGCGCAGGTCTTCACGCCCGGTGACACCGAGCAGCTACGTGCCATCGTGGCCAAGGCGCCCTTCGACGCCCGCCTGGTGACGACGACCTCCTACGCCGACCAACCCGGGTTCTCGCGGTTCGTCGGGACGCTCGTGTCCGAGCCGAACATGGTGGTCCTCGGGATCGATCCGACGCACCACCACGTGCAGGTGCACTTCGGGACGGGGAGCCACATCCCCCAGGCGAGCTGGCCGGCGATCGAGCGGGCAGGCAACGATGCCTTCAAGCGCGCGGCCTGGGAAGAAGGAGGAGCAGACATCTTCCGGGCGGCGGCGACGGCCGTCTCCACCGGTGGCGGGGCCGCGGCTCCCGTGACCTCGCCGGCGGGGGACAGCGGGGGCTCGCTCCTCGGGATGGGGCTCATCGTGATGCTCGTCATCGGCGTCATCTTCGTAGCCATCGTTGCCGCGGTGCTCTTCGCGATCTTCCGACGTCGCTCACCCGGCTACGGCTCGGTCGGTTACGGCGGAGGCGCGCCCTATCCCGGCGGTGGAGGCCCCTACTACGGCCCCGGGGGGACGCGGGGTGCCATGGGCCCCCTCGGCGGAGGTCTGATCGGCGCAGGCCTCGGGGGCGTGGCCGGCTACGAGCTCGGCAAGATGGAGGGGGAGCGCGAGCAGCGCGGTTACGACCAGGGGGGATTCGGCGCCGGGGGTGGGGGCTCCTCCACGTCGGGCAATGGCTCGTTCGACGCCGGCGGAGGAGGCTCCAGCTGGGACGACTCGGGCAGCTCCGGGGGAGGGGGAAGCGACTTCGGTGGCGGTGGGGGAGGCGACTCGGGTGGAGGAGGATCGGACTTCTAGGAGATCCCCTCCTCCCGGCGGAAGAACAACCCCCTAGAACACGATCTTCGTCACCGTCGAAGGCGCGAAGACATCCTCACCGACCGCGTCGTTGTCGCATGCGATGATCTGCAGCGTACTGGTCGCCGTCACCCCGGCGCCCGTCGCCCCACCGGGGAGGACCGTGGTGCTGGCGGTGACTGCCTTCGGGGTGCCGGGGCTACATGTCCCGGCGGTGGTACCGCAGGCCGGCGTTGCGGTGAGGCTCCAGCAGTAGTAGTCGGCGGCGAAGTACGCCGGTCCCGTGCAGCCCGAAGGGGGTGGGTAGCTGGCCCCCGGCTCGGGAGCATTCGCGGTGCCCGTGCAAGGCAGCGCCTGAACCTGGTTGACCTGCCATTTCTGGCCGTCGGCGTAGGGATAGCCGTTCGGGGCCGCGGTCGAGGCGCCGACAGGGATGGCCATCGACAGGATGGGGAGACCCGTGGTGGCCCAGCTCCAGCCGGGCTTACCGAGGCCGCTGCCGGTCGCCTCGCTGCTCGCGAGGAAGGGAGGGGCGAGCTGGAGCGTGTAGGTGGCCGTCGCCGGCTGCGAGGTCGTCAGACCCGGCGCGCACGCGACGACGTTCACCGTTGCGCCGGTCTTCGTGACCTTCGGAGCGGCGGTGGCCGTGCCGGTGCACGTCGCGACACCCGCGTTCACCACACATCCTGCCGCGGTACCGTCGGCCGTCGCGCAGAGGATCTCACCGGAGGGCGGGACCGTCGTGCCAGGCGGCACGGTGTTGTTCGCGGCGTCGTTGATGTCCGTGCCGGCGGCGGCCGGCGCGGCGACCATGTCGAGCTCGTAGTTGTACGGGTTGGTGGCGGAGACGAGCACCGGCGGGTTCAGCTGGATGGTGACCGGGAAGGTCACGATGTTCGAAGACTGGTAGCCCTGCTTGCACCCCATGGCCTGGTAGGTCGTGCTCGTGCTCTGCAGCGGCCCCTCACCGGCGGCGCCGTTGAACGCGGTCGGGTTTCCGCCCTGCGCTCCCGTGGCGCATGTCAGGCCCCCGGGCGTCGTCGAGTACGAGATGGTGACGGGGTCATTGACGGTGATGCTGCTGCTGGTAAGCGTGCCGATGCTCGGCGATACCCCCGCCTGGCCGGTCGGCCAGGGAACGTTCGCCGTGCCCGTGGTCGCGGGGACGGCGACTCCGTTGAGCACCATCGTCGGATCCGACACGATGAGCTGATAGGCCTGCGCCACCGGGGCGCTGGGGCCCGAACCGGCCTCGCACGCGATCGCGGTCACCGTGATCGAACCGGAGGCGTTGGTCACCGTGCCGTTGATCTTGATGCCCCCGCCGTACGTCTGCGACGTGCCGGTGCACGCGCCCGTGGCCGCGTTGCACGTCGGCACCGTCGAGGTGCTGCCGATCGTGTAGCAGACCGTGCCACCCGTCGACGACAGGTCGAGGACGAAGTCGTTGTTCTGGCTCCCCGCCGTCGGGTTGAACGTCACGACGCCGAGGGTCGGGGAGTCCGCACCCTCGAACGTGTACACGGCGATCCCGGGCACCGAGTCGGCGAAGTTACCCGCCGGATCGTGGGCGATCGCGATGACGGTCTCCGTCGCGCCGACCGCGCCGTTCAGCTGGACGGGTCCCAGATACAGGGTGCTCGTCTTGGAATTCGGGACGGTCCCGTCCGTGGTGTAGAACATCGTTCCGCCCATCGGGAGATCCGCCGGGGGGTTGACGGTGGTCGTGCTGCCGACCTCCACCGATGCAGGACCTGCCGGCGTGAACGTCGGCGCGGCGAGCTGCGGCGCCGTCGGCTTCTCGCTGACCACGTCCGCGACGCTTCCCGTGTCCGCGGTGCTCGTGTCGGCGGCGGTGCTCGAGTCGGCCGACCCGCTGTCCACGTCGAAGCCACCGCTGCTCGAGCTGCTACAGCCGGCCCCCGTGGCACCGCACGCCAGCGCGGTCGCCAGCGATACCGTGACCAGCCCGACCAACCTTCTCCCACCGCGACCAGGAAGCCGATGCGTCATCTCGGGTACTCCTTCACAAATCCCATCATGACAGACCCGCTAGCCGCGTGCCGCCTTCTTGCCAGCGGGGCTGCTTCTTGCCAGCACATCCCTCAGATATCTCGCCGTATGCGACCGCTCGGCCAGCACCACTTGCTCCGGCGTTCCCACCGCCACGATCTCCCCCCCGCCCTCTCCGCCCTCGGGGCCGAGGTCGATCACCCAGTCCGCGCACGCCACGACGTCGAGGTTGTGCTCGATGACCACGATGGTGTTCCCCTGGTCGCGCAGATCCGTCAGCGCCACCAGCAGGACCTCGATGTCCGCGAAGTGAAGCCCCGTGGTCGGCTCGTCGAGCACGTAAAGCGTTCGCCCCGTCGCCTTGCGCGACAGCTCCCTCGCCAGCTTCACGCGCTGCGCTTCTCCGCCCGACAGCGTCGTCGCCGGCTGTCCCAGCGACAGGTATCCCAGGCCCACCTTGCGCAGCGCCTCCAGCTTGTCGGCGATGCGAGGCACGGCGCCGAAGAGCTCCGACGACTGCTCCACCGTCACGTCGAGCGCGTCGGCGATGGAGAGGCCGCGGTACTTCACCTCCAGCGTCTCGCGGTTGTAGCGGCGGCCCGCGCACGTGTCGCAGGTGACGAAGACGTCAGGCAGAAAGTGCATCTCGACGCGCAGGACGCCGTCGCCCTGGCACGCCTCGCAGCGCCCACCCTTCACGTTGAACGAGAAGCGCCCCGCCTTGTACCCGCGGGCGCGAGCGTCGGGCAGGCCCGAGTAGAGATCGCGCAGGAGGGCGAAGATGCCGGTGTACGTCGCCGGGTTGGAGCGCGGGGTGCGGCCGATGGGGGCCTGGTCGATGGAGACGACCTTGTCGACGTGGTCGAGCCCCTCGACGCGGTCGCATTCACCGACGGGGGCCGTGGCGTTGTAGAGCTTCGCGCGCGCGGCCGGGAGCAGCGTGTCGACCACCAGGCTCGACTTGCCGCTGCCGCTGACTCCCGTGACGCACGTGAAGAGGCCGAGCGGGATCTCCGCGTCGACGCCCTGGAGGTTGTGGGCACGCGCGCCGATGATGCGGACCGACTGCTTGCCGCGCGCCTTGCGCTTCGAAGGAACGGGGAGCTGGCGCTTGCCGCTGAGCCACGGTCCCGTGATCGACTTGGGGTTGGCCATCAGCTCGAGCGGCGTCCCTTGCGCGACGATCTCCCCTCCGTGCACCCCGGCGCCCGGGCCCATGTCGACCACCTGGTCCGCCGCGAGGATCGCCTCTCGGTCGTGCTCCACGACGAGGACGGTGTTGCCGAGATCCCGTAGACGTATCTGCGCCTCGATGAGGCGGGCGTTGTCGCGGGCGTGGAGTCCCACGCTGGGCTCGTCGAGCACGTAGAGGACCCCCACGAGGGCGGCGCCGATCTGCGTGGCCAGGCGGATGCGCTGCCCCTCGCCCGAGGAGAGCGTCTGCGCGCTGCGGTCGAGCGTCAGGTAGTCGAGGCCCACGTCGATGAGAAAGCCCAGGCGCGCCGCCACGGCCTTGAGCAAGGGCTCGGCGATGGCCCTCTCGCGCGGGCCGAACGCTTGCCCCGACGTTTCGCCGCCGAGCACCTCGACGAACTTGCGCACGTGGCGCAGCGGCATGGCTCCCACCTGCGCGATGTCCCGGTCCCCGAGCTTCACGGCGAGGGCCTCGGGGCGCAGGCGCTTGCCCTTGCAGGCGTCACAGGTGCGAGTCACGAGAAAGCGTCCCAGCTCGTCGTCCGCGATGCCGCCCTCGCTGGCGTCGGGATCCTCGGAGTCGGGATCCTCGGCCCGCGTGTCCGTCAGCGAGGCGAGGCGCTCCTCGAGCCGCGGCACGATCCCCGGGTAGCCCTTCTTGCGGCCCTTGCCCGGGATGCCGAGGAGGATGCCCTTCTTGTGCTCGTCGGGGAGCTTGCTCCACGCCACGTCCGGGCTGACGCCGAGCACCTCGACTGCGCGGGCCGCCTCCGTCGCCAGCGCGACGCTCCCTCGCCGCCCCCACGCGAGCACGACGCCCTCACGCAGCGTGTGACGGGCGTCCCCGACGCAGCGATCGGGGTCGACCACGTCGCGTGCCCCCAGGCCGTCGCACGCGGGGCAGGCGCCGTGCGGACCGTTGAACGAGAACATGCGCGGTTCGATGGGCGGCAGCGAGATGCCGCAGTCGATGCAGGCGAAGCGCTCGCTCATCCAGAACGGCTCGTCCTCGGCGGTCTGCACGAGCAGGCGCCCCTCGCCCAGCTTGAGCGCGAGCTCCACGCTGTCGGTGAGCCGCCCCTTCAGGCCTTCCTTGAGCACCAGGCGGTCGACCACCACGTCGAGATCGTGGGTCTTCGAGCGATCGAGCTCGATCTCGTCGCCGAGGTCGACCACCGAGCCGTCGATGCGGGCCCGTACGAACCCCTCGCGGCGGAGGCGCTCGAGCTCCAGCTTGAGCTCTCCCTTCCGCGCCCGCGCGATGGGCGCGAGGATGGAGAGGCGCATCCCCTCCTTCAGTCCGAGCACACGATCGACGATCTGCTGCACCGTCTGCGCCTCGATGCGCTTGCCGCAGCTCGGACAGTGGGGAACGCCGACGCGCGCGTAGAGGAGACGCAGGTAGTCCGCGATCTCGGTCACGGTGCCGACGGTGGAGCGGGGCGACTTGGAGAGCGGCCGCTGCTCGATGGCGATGGCGGGGCTCAGCCCTTCGATGCGCTCGACGTCGGGCTTGGCGAGCTGCTCGAGGAACTGGCGGGCGTAGGCGCTGAGCGACTCGACGTAGCGGCGCTGCCCTTCGGCGTAGATGGTGTCGAACGCGAGCGACGACTTGCCGGAGCCGCTTGGCCCGGTGAAGACGACGATCTTGCCGCGCGGAAGACTGACGCTGACGTTCTTCAGGTTGTGCTGCCGCGCGCCGACGACGACAAGCCTATCCACGGTAGTCGAGACCGTTAGCACGGAACGCCAGCAGAACCTGCCGCGTCGCCCCTCCGGACCCCAGAAATCAGCGGTCCTTCTCTCAGCCGAGTCTCAGCCGAGCGCCGCCGAGAGGTCGCGCCAGAGGTCGCCCGTGCTCTCGATACCGACGCTCAGGCGGAGCAGGCCGTCGGAGATGTTGGCGGCGGCGCGGGCTTCGGCGGGCATGGTCGAGTGCGTCGTCGATGCCGGGTGTACGAGCAGGCTTCGCACGTCGCCGAGGCTCACTGCGTGGGTGATGGTGCGGACGCCGCCGAGCACGCGGCGTCCCATGTCGAGGGCGGATTCGGCGCCGCCGGCGCGAAGCTCGAAGGAGAGGAGGGCACCGTGAGCGTGCATCTGGCGGAGCGCGAGCGCATGCCCGGGGTGCGTCGGCAGCGAAGGGTGGTGCACGATCGCGATGGCGGGGTGGGTGGCGAGGCGCGCCGCCAGGATGGCTGCGGAGGCGCACTGCTGGCGCTGTCGAAGCGCGAAGGTGCGTAGCCCGCGGGAAACGAGGAACGCGGTGAAGGGCGAGATGACGCCGCCGAAGCCTTTCACGATGAGGTCGCGGATGCGCGACACGGGCTCGCGGTCTCCACACACACAGCCTCCGATGGCGTCGCCGTGGCCGCCGAGGGCCTTCGTCATCGAGTGCACCACGACGTCGACGCCGAGGGCATGCGGCGTCTGCGCGAAGGGCGTCGCGAAGGTGTTGTCGGCGAGGGTCGTCAGGCCGCGCGACTTCGCCAGGGAGACGATGGCCCCGATGTCGGCGACGGCGAGGTTGGGGTTGGCGGGGGTCTCGATGTAGAGCAGGCGTGTGCTCGGGCGGAGCGCGGCCTCGTAGGCGCCGGGTGCGGTCGCGTCGACGAACGTCGTCTCGATGCCGAAGCGTGGGAGCCGCTCCCGGAGCAGACGCGCGCTCTCGGCGTACATCGAGCGGGGAGCGACGACGTGGTCACCCTGTCCGCAGAGCGCCATCAGCGCGCCGCTCACCGCCGCCATGCCACTCGCCGTGGCGCATGCGTCGGCCGTCCCCTCCAGCGCCGCGAGCTTGGCCTCCAGTGCCTCGACCGTCGGGTTTCCCCAGCGGCCGTAGATGTACGCGTCGTTCTTGCCCTGGAAGGCCGCGGCCGCCTCGTCGGCGCTGGCGAAGCCGAAGGCACTCGAGAGGACGATGGGGACGTCGAGCGCCTGCGTCGTCGCATCCGGGTGGTCGCCCGCGTGCACGCACAGGGTCCCGAGGGCCGCGGCTCGCGCGTCGAGCTGCGATTCGTAGGGGAGGGAGGGGTCGATCACGGAGCCTCAGGCGTTAGCACCAGGGTAGCTCGTGGGGGAAGGCACCTCTCGCGCGGGGGGGCCGTGGAATCGCGTGGCCACTCGACCGCGTGTTACCCTCTTCGGGGCGAGATGCTGAAGGTCGAGTGCGAGTCGTGCAAGGCGCCGTACCAGATCGACGAGCGGCGCGTTCCGCCGGCCGGTCTGAAGATGCGGTGCCCGAAATGCGGCCACTCCTTCCTGGTCACGAACCCCAACGCGCCACCGTCGGTAGGCTCGGCCGCGCCTGCGGGGGCGACGGGTCCTGCGCCCAGGCCGACCGTCCCGTTGTCCGCGGCCAAGCGCACCATGATGGGCGTCGCGCCTCCCCCCACGACGGCTCCAGCAGCCCCGCCGCGGCCCGCACCTCCCGCACCTCCCGCGCCTGCTCCTCCTCCGGTCCCCGCGCCGGCAGTGACGGCGTTGCCCCCCATGCGCGGGACCCTTCCGTCCGACTTTCCCGCAGCCTTGGGCTCACTCGACGAGTCGGATCTGCCGGTGATCTCGCCCGGGCTGCCCGCCCTCTCGCCGGGACTACCGGCCACGCGTGGCGCTCCCGGTGGCGCCAAGGCGCCCCCTCTTCCCCCGGCCGTCGCGAAGAAGTCGAGCGGCTTCGGTGACATGGATCTGGACTTGCCGGTCGTATCGGCTGACCTCCCGGTAGCCCGGCCCGCCCCCCCGAAAGGACCGCCGCCCGCTCGCGCATCGTTCGACATCGATCTCCCGGCCCGCGTCTCGGATCTGCCTTCGCTCAAGCAGGGGAGCGATCTCGTGGACCTCCCGGTCGTCTCGGCCGGGCTGCCTGTGGTCTCCGCGGGGCTGCCTGCGGTCTCCGCGGGGCTGCCCGTCGTCTCCGCCGCCCTGCCGTCGATCGCGGCCTCGCTCCCCGTGCCCGCGGCGCACCTCCCTTCCCTGGCGGCCGGCTTGCCGGTCACGGCGTCGGCGTTGCCGGCGCTCGCTCGCGGCTTCGGGGAGATCGACCTGCCCAACGTCGCGGAGGTGCTCCCCACGGCGCAGTCCGCGGAGCACCAGATGCCGGCGCGCGCGTCCGGCGCCTTCGGCGAGATCGAGCTTCCCCGGGAGCGCGCGACATCCTCCGTGCCACCCGCCGGAGGCGGCGTCAGCAACTCGGCGGACTTCGGCGATCTCGAGCTGGGCGACAAGCCGCGCAGCGGGCGCACGGGCCAGAGCGTGGTCGCGCATGTCGACGCCCCGAGCGAGGGTGGCGGAGGGCTGACGTTCGGCGAGGTCGACTTCGGCGGCGGCGACGCGGGGAGGCCAGGGGGCATCGGCGTCGACAGGTCGGGGTCGGCCAGCCAGCCCCCACCCGGTGGCCCGGGAATGCGCGCGGCAGCGACCGCCCCGGTGTCGACCTCGGTGCGCCCGTCCAACCTGGCGCGCGACAGGCCCGCACCGGAGCCGGGTCGACGCTCCTACGGCAAGCTCATCGCGGGAGGCATCTTCATCGCGGCGATCCTCGGAGGCGGGGCGCTGCAGCTCACGAGCTACGGAGCGTTCGGCTACCTCGCCATCGGCGACGCGATTCACGCGTCTGACTACGCCAGCGCGACCAAGGGCGCGATGGCGGACGCCGAGAAGTCGCTCGGCGCCGACACCTACGACGCTGCCAGGGCGGCCGTCGAATCCGCGTTCACCGCCCACGTGCGGACGCCCCGGGCGCGCCCGCTCACCGCGTACGCGGCCCTCGTGGACGCGGCGACGACGGCGCGGTTCGGAGCCGACCCGGCCCGGACGTCCCACTTGAAGCAGCTGCTGGCCGAGCTGCCTCCCGGCGAGCCGGTGAAGTACCTCGACATCGCGGCGGCGGCACAGTTGGCGGCGGACGGGGACCTCGACAAGGCCAGGCGCGGCCTCGACGCGGCGAGCAAGCGCGACCCGGGCGATCCCATCCAGCTCGACGTGGCGCTTCTCCGGGGCGGCGTCGAGCTGGCGGCCCGCGACGGGGCCGCGGCGACGGTGGCGTTCAAGCATGCGCTGGAGCTGTCGGGCGACGCCCGCGCGCACTTCGGGCTCGCGCGCGCCTATATCCTCCAGGGCGACACGACGAGCGCGCGGAAGGAGCTCGACGCGACGCTGGCGGCGTCGCCGCTGCATCCCGGCGCCCTCATCCTGCGGGCCCGCATGAAGGGCGTACCGGTCGACCCGACGCAGGCGCTCGCCGATCTCGGCAAGGTCGTCGACGGCCCCGCCCGTGCCAAGGCGTCGCCGGACGAGATTTCGCGCGCCTACGCCGCCAAGGCGTGGGTCGACCTGGAGCGAGGCGCGGCCAGCGAAGCGCGGGACTCTTTCGCCCAGGCCGTGAAGCTGAACCCGCGCAACATCGAGGCGCTGAACGGGGAGGGCCGGCTGCTGCTGAACGAGGGCCGTTTCACCGAGGCGCTCACGCGCTTCGACACGGCGCTTCAATACGACCCGAGCTCGCCGGAGACCATCGCCAACGACGCGGAGGCGAAGATTGCTCTCGAGCGCCTGGCGGACGCCAAGCAGCAGCTGCTCGACGCGAAGCAGAAGTTCCCGAAGAGCATCCCGATCCTCCTCTTGCTCGGCAAGGTCGAGCAGCACCTCGGCAACAACGACGCGGCCGAGGCCGACCTCCGCACCGCGGTGTCGTTCATCGATCCGACCAGGCTCGACGCGGTGCTGCCCTACGTGGCGCTCTCCGAGCTCCTCTCGGCGCGTGGACGCCTGACCGACGCGTCGGCCACACTCGAAGAAGCCCGCAAGAAGCTGCCCGCCTCGGCGACCCTCGATCGCGCCTTCGGCGAGGTGGCCGAGCTGCAGGGAGAGTACGACACGGCCATCGCCGACTACCGGTCCGCCATCGCGAAGGATCCGAAGGACGTGGCGACGCACTTCCGCCTGGCGGTCGCGTTGCGACGCGTCCGCAAGTTCGACGTGGCCGCCGGCGAGCTCGATCGTGTGGCCGCGGTGGACAAGGACTATCCCGGTCTGTCGCTGGAGCGAGGCCTGCTCTTCGAGGAGTCGGGCGACATCGAGAAGGCCATCGAGCAGTTCAAGGGCGCGCTCGCCAAGGCCCCCGATGATCCCGATCTGCAGCTTCGCGTGGGGAGCGCGTACGTGGCCATCGGGCGGCCGGATGAAGCACTGCTGAATCTGCGCAAGGTGCTGCAGAAGCGACCGAACAGCGCCGAGGCGAACCACTACATCGGTCGCGCGCTGATGCTACGGGGCCGCGCGAGCCTGGTGGACGCCCTCCGGTCGCTGCAGAAGGCGGTCGACCTCGACCCGAACCGGGCCGAGTATCACGTGTACCTGGCGTGGGCGGCCAACGACTTTCAACCCGCGAAGCTCGATCTCGCACGCGACGAGATCGACAAGGCGCTGGCGCTCGACAAGCTGAACCCCGAGGCCTACTGGCAAAAGGGCGTCCTCGAGCGCGTCGAGGGGGCGTTCGACGACGCCATTCGTGACGAACGCCGAGCCCTGGCGCTTCGCCCGTCGCGGTACGAAGCGCATGCCACGCTGGCCGAGTGCTTCGACGCCAAGAACGACGAGGTCACCGCCGCCGCGGAGTGGACGAAGGCCCTCGCCGGCGACGGGAGCACGACCAACGCCGACGGGACGGTGCCGCACGCCGACTGGCACTACGCGTTCGGCAAGCTGCTGATGGATCACGGCAACACGGCCGCCGCGCTCCCTCACCTTCAGGCGGCTGCGCAGGTGGCGGAGAAGATGGAGCAGCATCCGGGCTGGTACGGGCCGGTGGAGTTTCTGGCGGCCGAGGCGCTGCGCAAGAGCGGTCGCAAGGTCGACGCCATCGAGCACTATCGCCGCTTCCTCGAGGTGGCCCCAGTGAACTCGCCCGATCGCGCCGACGCCCAGAAAGCGCTGGCGCAGCTCACGCCTCACTAGCTGCGCGGTCCAGGGCCTCCGCCATCCGCGCGAAGGCCTCCACGTCCAGCGTCTCACCGCGGGCGGTCAGCGACACGCCCGCGTGCTCCGCCGCTGCCTCGAGCGTAGCGGCATCGGGCGCGAGCTTCGACCACGCGTTGCGCAGCGTCTTGCGCCTCGCCCCGAACGCGCCCCGCACCAGCGCGCGAAACCGCCCGGTCTCCGTCGCGCGTGGAGGGCGTACCGGGAGGAGCTCGACGACGGCGCTGCTCACCTCGGGCGCCGGATGGAACGCGCCCGGGGGAGCGCGCAGGACGCGTCGTACATCGAAGGCCGCCCGCAGGAAGACGGTGAGCGCGCCCCACTCCTTGGTCCCGGGCTGAGCGCCGAGTCGGTTGGCGACCTCGTCCTGCACCATGAAGACGACGCGCTCGACGTGGGCCGCGTGCTCCATCGTCCGGCGCAGGAGCGGCCCGGTGATCGCGTACGGAAGGTTGCCGCAAAGCACCCGCGGGGAGCCCGGCTCCGGGTCGCCGAGCAGGGCCGCCAGATCGACCGTCTGGGCGTCCGCCTCGACCACGTGCACGTTGGCGTCCGTCATCTCGCGCTGGAGCAGCGGGACGAGATCCCGGTCGCGCTCGATCGCCGCCACCGTTCGTGCACGTCCCGCGAGCAACCGCGTGAGCACCCCCGTCCCGGCGCCGATCTCCACGACACGCGCGCGCCCCACCTCGTCGTCGTGCACGCAGGCCTCGGCGATGGAGACGGCGATCGCGTTGGCCACGAGGAAGTTCTGCCCGAAGCTCTTCTTCGGACGAAGCCCGGCGTCGCGCAGGACCGCCCGCGGGTCTCGCGTCACGTCGCGGCCTCTCGGGTGTCGAGCGGGTCGTCGTGTCGAGCGACGGGGACGATGTTGCGCACGATGACCCGGACGCCCAGTCGGCGCAGCATCCGCTCGCCCCGGGTGCGCGTCGCGCGCGCGCGCACGCGCACGGCGTCGTCCACCGCGTCCGCCACCGGGCTGCGGCGCTCCCGATCGGCGCCGACGCCGGCATCGAACGCGGGCAGACTCCAGCGCACGTCGATGCGATGACGGCGTAGCGCTGCGATGGCCTTCGCGGTCGTCTCCGCCTGCGCAGGGGCGGGCGCCCAGACGTGCACGATGCTCGCACGCGGCTTCTCCGTGGCGAGCTTCTCGAGCACCTGCGCCAGTGTCCTCTCGGCGCGCTCCCGCTCTCCGTCCACACGCGGCGGCGACTCGATGCCGAAGGCGGCCAGGTAATGCCGCAGCGACTGCTCCCGGGGCGAGTGCGCGAAGGGGACCCGCGGTGCAAAGGGGGCGCGGGCGCGGAGCAGGTCGGCGCGCGCCGCCAGGCCGTCGAGGTCTCCCTTGCGGAGGTCGGTCAGTCCCCGCGGGTCGAGCGGCCGGGCGTGCTCGGCCACCCGCTGCGCCACCTCGACCTCGTCGAGCTCCGAGCGGTCCGCGTCGATGCAGCTCGCCGCGCTGGCCATGGCGCCCGCGAGCACGGCACCATGCGCCGCACCCCGGTTCGGTGCGATCCACGAGCGAAGCCGAGACGCGGCGACCACCATGCCGACGCGGTCGCCTCGTCTCAGGTGCCGCACAGCGAGCGACGCCAGCTCCTCCACGGCACGGTCCAGCGGCGCGCTTCCCGGCGCTCCTGCCCACAGCTCCACCGAAGCGTCCAGCACGAGCCAGACCACGTCGCGCTCCTCGCGCTCCATCTCGCGCACGAGCAGCCTCCCGCGTCGAGCGCTGGCCTTCCAGGCGATGCGCTTGAAGGGATCCCCGGGGACGTGGTCGCGCAGCTCGCGCATCTCGTCGCCCTCGCCAGTGACATTGGCGGGACGGCCCAGCTCCGAGGCATGCCGCGCACGGCCCCCGCGAGGCGACGCGAGGAAGGCGGCGACGCTGGGGGGCAGCACCTCGAGGCCCAGCGGGTTCGCGAAGAGGAGGGGCACCTCGTAGAGCCCCTCGCCACCGAGTGGCGTTCCGCGCACCTCGAGCGCGAGGCCGTGCACGCCCCAGCGGCCCACCCTTCGGCCACGCACAGTGACGTCCACCCGGGCGCGCGCGCCGGCGGGAAGGTCGATGACCTTCGGCTCCACCTCGGCGTCGAGCATGCTCGAGATGAGCGGTCGGATGGCCACGCCGCGCACCGCGTCCGCCCCCCGATTCCGGAGCTCGGCCTCGAGGACGATGGTCCCGCCCCGCGCCATGCGCTGCACGCGGGTCGGCCCCGTCCACACCATCTCGAAGCCCGCGGCCCGCAGGCGCGTCACGGCCACGAGAGCGATGGCGCGTCCCAGCGCGACCGCGAGCAGCATGGCCCCCCCGAAGGCGACGACCGGCGCCAGCCGCGCCGCGGCCCCGAGCGCCACCAGTCCCGCGCCGGCGACGGCGACGTGGAAGGTCGAGCGGGTCGGGTGGAGCTGCACGAACGGACCATCCCCGCGATGGCGCTAGATCGCGCGCATCCCGCGGCGGTAGCTCACCTTGGACAGCGCCTCTTCCACCAGACGCTCGCGCGACTTCGGCTCTCCCTCGGCGTCCGCCGTCATCACGATGCGATGCGCCAGCACGCTCGTGGCCACGGCGCGCAGATCGTCCGGTGCGACGAACGTCCGACCTCCGATGAGCGCCCACGCCTTCGCTGCCCGGACGAGGCCGAGCGAAGCGCGGGGGCTGGCGCCGAGAGCTACCCGCGGGTGGCCGCGCGTGAAGCCCGTGATGGCGACCGCGTAGTCCATGAGGTCGTCCTCGAGGTACACCCGCGCGGCGATGGCCTGGAGCTGCACGACGTCTCGCGCGTCGAGCACGGGCCGCGAGATCGGCGGGTCGATCCCGTGCGTCTTGATCATCTGCGCTTCTTCCCGGGCGGTCGGATAGCCCATCGAGACGCGCACGAGGAAGCGATCGATCTGCGCCTCGGGGAGCGGATACGTCCCCTCGAGATCGATGGGGTTCTGCGTGGCGAGGACCAGGAAGGGCAGCGGGAGCTCGAAGCGGTCGCCCTCGATGGTGACCTGCCGCTCCTGCATCGCCTCGAGCAGGGCGCTCTGCGTCTTGGCCGGCGCCCGGTTGATCTCGTCGGCGAGGACCACGTTGGCGAAGATGGGGCCGGCGCGGAGCGTGAACGTCCCGTCGCGCGGCGAGAGGACGTACGTCCCCGTGATGTCGGCCGGGAGGAGATCGGGTGTGAACTGGATACGCCGCGCGCTGCAGCCGAGCGCCGTCGCGAATGCCTTGACCAGCGTGGTCTTGGCGACGCCGGGGACACCCTCGAGGAGCGCGTGACCCTGCGCCAGGAGCGCGACCAGGATGGTGTCGACGGGACGTGACGAGCCCACGTACACGCGCGCCACCTCGCGCCGCACGTCGTCGATGCGCTCGCGCGCGGCGGCGATCTCGTTGTTGTTCGCGGCGGCGGTCACGGCAGCTCCCTCGAATGTATCACGGGGCCGCCCTGGCCGACCGCGGCGAGCAGCTCGTGGACGCGAGCCGCCACGGCCAGCACGTCGGCGTCGCGGACGCGTTCCACCGACCCACGGCGCCTCATGAGCAGCAGGGCCTCGATGCGCGAGAGGTGGGCGAGCAGGCGCGTGAGCGACGCCACGTGGGTCTCGTCCAGCAAGCCCGCCGCTTGCACCTTCGCGACCAGCTCTTCGTGCGTCGGCGGACGATCGAGCCCGAGGCGCGTCGACAGATCCTCCTCCAGCGCGCTCTTCAGCTCGAGCATCGCCAGCACGCGCGACGTCCCCGGCGCAGCGATGATCGCCGCGTGCCCCGCCACGCCTCCTTGCGCCACCGGAGAGACCCGTCGAACGAAGCGTGGGACGACGGCCTTGTGGGGCCGGCCCGCGCGCGCGCTCGTCCACACGACGACCCCGAGCCCGACGGCCAGCGCCACCAGGTACGCCGCCAGCGACGGCATCCCGTCGTGCCGGAGCATCTCCAGCGCGTCGGTGAGGGTCCGCCGGATGTTCCCCCAGGCGCCTCCGATCTCCGAGTCGTTGCCGAAGGTCCCCGTGGTCTCGAAGTCGTTCGTGAGGATGTAGAGCTTGCCGCCGCGCTGGCCCCAGGCGTCGTCCTCGGTCACGTAGCGCACGAGCGAAGCGCAGAGCATCCGGTTTCCCGGGTAGCGCATCATGGCGTTGATCCCGACGGACGCGTCTCCGACCGCGAGGAGCCGCCCCTGTCCCACCGCGCCGGCCAGCGCCAGCAGCACGTCGGGCTCGCCGTCGCCCCGGACGACCAGCACGGGCGACAGCGCGGAGTGCTCGAGGCCCGTGGCGTGATTGGTCACCACCCGCGCGACGTCACGCACCGCGGGATGCGCGCTCGCGGGCTCGGCGATCGCCAGCGAAGGGTTGCCACGAAGCATCTCGGCCGGCCTCGTCGGAAGTGGGACACGCCGGATGCCGAAGCGGGCGAGGAGACCGTCGCCCTCGCCGTAATCATCGAGGAGAACGAGCCGCCCCCCCGCGCGCATGAACGCCATCAGCTCGTCGGAGTCGACGAAGTGCTCGGGGTGCACGAGGATCACCCCATCGGCCCGGCCGAGATCGTGGAGGTTCAGCGTCGAGGTGACGACGACGTGCTGCGGGCCGAGCTCGGCTTCCGCCATGCGGACGAACTGCGACAACCCCTCCCAGTCGTCTCCCCGCGGATCGAACGGCGAGGCAGCGACCGGTCGTGCCGTCAGCCCGGCGAGGGTGAGGACGGCGAGCGCCAGTGCCCAGGGGCCGAAGAGCGGGGTCCGGCCTGCGAGTGTGGCGAGGCGCGTCATGGGATGTGGCCTGACCGATGAAACCTTGACCCTGGCACTTGCGTTGCTACTTTTGCAAGCATCTCATGCTGCCTCCGTTCATCATCGAGCAGATCCGGCAAAGGGAAGAGCAGGAGCGAGCGCGGCACGAGCAGCCGCAGCTCGAGCTGCCCGTCGATCGTCCGCAGCCCCGGGCGCCCCAGGCACCGGAGGAGAGCGCGGAGCGCGGTGTCATCATCATCGACCTGATGGGTTGACGCGCCCCGGGAGAATGTCGTCGTGCTAGAGGCACGGCGGTTGAGACTCGCTCGACACTCACGCTCCCCCTGACTAGGCTCGCCGCGTCATGACGCTTCTCTTGCGGGCGGCGCGCCTCGCGCTGGGCGCCGCGGTGGTTTCCGCGGCGATCCCCGCCTGCTACAC
>Ga0182030_10006498_pt1 | contig 24661 bp, 23 predicted proteins | sample 812S3MmetaG_FD_121299 | JGI IMG/M metagenome (GOLD analysis project Ga0182030, IMG submission 121299) | Permafrost microbial communities from Stordalen Mire, Sweden - 812S3M metaG (Illumina Assembly) | ecosystem: Environmental > Terrestrial > Soil > Wetlands > Permafrost | place: Sweden...
GGTCATGCCTCAGGAACACAATGCAGCGCAATCGGATCATCAGACCGGCGATCCCCCTCGTTACGAGCGCTGGCTGGAGTTGGACGTGAACGAAGGGGGCCTGGGGACCAATTTCTCGGGCACGTATCGGGGCGCCGTGATCGATTGGTGGGGCATCTACCCCCACTACGAACGGCAGGTGTTCAACAACATCGATCGAAATCCGATCGACCTGACGGTGGAACACGTCTTTGGCGCGAGTTACGATCCCGTCGGGCAACGAGCCGCCTGGTGGCTGGACGGCGTGAAAATGGGCAGTCAAAGCACCGCCTCCTTCCCTGCCGTGGTCAACGGCTACCACTACTACCTGATCATGAACGCCGCGTCCCGCGGCGCCAGGATTCCATATCAGATGCAAGTGCGCTATCTCGCTGCCTGGACGCCGTAGGCATATCGGAGGATCGTTTCCGCGAGCATGGTCTTGCGCTCGACGGACCACGCCGAGCGTATCTCTTCATGAATCGCCTCGGCGGCTGCGAGCACCTCGCGGAGCCGCCCGACAGAACTCGTCGACCATAGCACCCGCTCCAGCTGCGTTCCGAGAACCGCACAGTTCAACAACAGCGCGCTCGACCCGGCGTCGCTGCGCAGGTACGCGCGCAGGGCGGGGATGCCGGCGAGCAGCCCCGCCTCGGTCGCGCACCGCTCGATGATCGGCCGGCTCAGCCCGCGAAACAGTCCGTGGGCGATCAGCGCCCGCGATTCGTCTGCGGCGAGAAGCGAGGGGGTAAGCATGGCTTGCGCCACTTCTCCGTAGCGCGGCAAGTTCTCGAGTGCGGATCCCGTCCCCACACCGGTGCGGCCGACGGTTCCCGCCGCGACGAGTTCTCGCAGAGCTTGCGCCAATTCCGGCGTGGGGTCCGTCAATCGCGGCTCGTGAAGCATGAGGCAGTCCACGCGATCGGTACCCAGCGCCTCGAGGCTCGCGTGCAAATCGGAATGCAGCCGTCCAGGCTCGAATCGGCCGTGTCCGTCCTCGCGAGCGGGTGGCGCCGCGGCGGCGGAGCGGCTGCCCCGCAACAGCCGCCGGTGAAGCGGTTTGATGGCGGTTCGTAGGAGCGCGCGTGCCGCCGCGAATGCCGCATTGCCGCTCGGGCGCGCAAATCCGATCTTCGTGCAGATCGCCACCTCCCGACGCACCTGCCGCAAGCCAAGGCCGAGGACTCTCTCCGAGGCTCCGTCCCCGTACGAGGGGGCCGTATCGAAATAACGGATTCCGCCATGGAGCGCCGCGTCGATCAACCGCCGCGAATTGCGCTCTTCGAGTCCAGCCCGCAACCGGCCGCAGCCGAAGCCCAACCGGTTCGTCAAACGCGCGCTGATTGCCGCTCTCCCATCAATTTGTCGCATAACCGCCGCGCAAGCGCCATTGCCGTGTACGTCGGATTGGCAAAACTCGCGCAGGGAAATACCGCGGCGCCGGCTACATACAAATTGCCGGTTCCGAACACTTTACAGTCGGCATCTACGACCCCCTGCGCGGCGCTCGTGCCCATCCGCGCCCCGCCGCATTGATGATAGGAATCGCTCGCCTCGGTCAGCAGGCGGACATCCCTCGATGTGAGCGCCGGATCGGCGATGAGTTCGGCGCCGGCGGTGGACTCGAGGAACCGCTGCAGATGCACTGCGAAGCACTGCAGGCTCTTGATCTGCAACTCCTCATCAAGCACCCAGTGCAACCGTGCGATGGGGTCGCCGAACCGGTCGAGCCTGGCCGGCTCCAGGCTTATTCGACTCTCGCGCATCGGGCGCTGCTCGCAATGCGCGATAACGCCAATGCCCCGGTCCGCGATGGCGAGCACCCGGCGGTGTCTCAGGTAGCGCCAGATCAGGGGAAACCAAACCCGGTTCAGCGCCGCGATTCTCCTCAGGGTTTCGATCGGCCGGGCCACCGTCGTCCCGTTTCGCAGCGCCTTGATGAATTGCTTGAGCGCCTGCAGATCCTCCGTGACCCGCGAATCGAATCTCATCGAGCAGGCGATGTTCAGAAGCCCCTCCCGTCGCAAGGTCGGTCCCAGCATTCTGATCTTGGGCTGATACTTGAAGCCGTTGACGACGAGGTTCTCGAACCGGTCGGCAAATCGGCGCTTGTCGTTCACCTGAACCTTGCCGATGATCAGGTCGAGATGATCTTGAAAAAAAGCGCCGATGTTGGGGTTGGCGCACCAGGTCCACGCCGGGTTCTTCCTGCCGGTGAGCAGCAAAAGCCGAGAAATCTCGATCGTGCCGCACGCGAGCACGATTTGCCGGGCCCGAAGATCCCGGCGCCCCCCATCCTTCGCGTGTACCCGCACGCCGGTGATCCTCGATTCGTCGTCTGCGCACAGGATCTCGGAGGCATGGCATGACGGAGCCACTGCCAGATTGGGGCGGTCGTTCAGATCATGCGCGAACCAGCGCGCCAAATTGGACTCGCGCAGCCACCGGGTGAAGAAGAATTCACAGCCGGATTCTGCCGCGGCTGGACCGTCCGATGCCGCCAGGAGACTGGCGTCGCTCAAATGGGTGAGGTCCAGCCCCAACAGTTTCGCCACGTCGGCGTAGTACCGTTCCACCTCCCGGAATGAGATCGGCCATACCGCATCGGGCATGATCGCGCGCGCCTCGAAATCGTATGGAACAAACTGGGTCAGCTGACCGCCCCAGAGCGTCGTCGTTCCGCCGACGACTCGAGCGCGCCCGTGGAGCGCGCCGGAATGCGCCCGTCCGGTGATGCTCACCTGATTGAGGTCCTGGGCCTCCCCCGGTTCGGCGGAGCCAGTTTCAAGCAGGAGCACCTTGACGCCCGCGCGAGCCAGCGACACCGCGGCGACCAGCCCGACCGCTCCCGCACCGATGACGATCACGTCCCAATCCGTGTCAACGCCCTGGCTCAGCTGATCTTTTTCGGCCAAATACATAGCTTGCGTCTCGTAGCTCGCAGGTATGGACCGTAGCATGGAGACAGGGGCGAAAGGGAATCACGCCGAGCAGCGCGGTTCGGCGGGAGACTGCGGGCGGCCCGGACAACCGCCTCAGAACTGGGTGCTGTAGCCTTCGGGCGACCGCGTCTGGGACTGCAGTACGGCAATGTTCGATGACATCACGTAGATCGGCATTTCCGCAAGCGTCACTTGCAGCAGGCCGTTCGAGTATTGAACGCTCTGCGGATTGCCCATGGCGTCGAACACGATGGCGGTCCCCGCGACGCCGGGCGAGTCCACCTGAAGCTGATACGAAATGCTGGCGTCGAACGAGACGCTGTGCGCCCAGAGCGCCGTCATCGCATGCGACTTGTCATTCAGCAGGAACGAGTAGCCGTACGCGCCGGAGGGCAGATGGGTGAGTGCACCGAGGCTGCGCGATCCGTCGACCAGCCGCGTCGCCGCCGCAACCGCGAGCGCGGCGGGCTTGGGAGCGATGTTGGGCGAGTTGAAATTATCGTTCGCCATGCTCAGGTTGAAGTACAGGCCGAATCCCACGTTCTGCTGGAAATCCGCCGAATAGAACAGGAACGAGGTGTCGACGCCCTCCCCCAGCATGATGAGATGCGTACGCACCACGGCTTGCGCGTGCTCGGCGAGCACTTCCGTGGTCGGATAGTTCGACGAGTAACTCGACCCTTCCGGGTAAGAGATCCCGGTCTCGGTGACGAACAGCTTCGTGCCGGCGGGCATCAAGCCGACCATCACCTTGCGCAGGCCCTGGATCTGGCTGGGCAGGTCGGCCGGCTCGGGCGGCTTGGAGGAGCTCGCCGCCAACGTGTAGTACCCGTGACAGGCCACCGCGTCCAGGTATTTGGTCAACCCGAGGGGCGCCAGACGGGTGAGCCACTGCCCGCAGGTCACCGGACCCTGCGTCGTCGGACCCATCACCGCCGCATCCGGATCGGTGGAATGCACTCCGTTCCAGACCGACTGGTAGAGCTCAACGAACTGCGCATCGCTGCCCATCCATTGGGTCGCCGGACCCGGATCCGGCTCCCAGGTAACCTGGTAATAGTTTTTCTGTTGACTCGGAATGTACTTCGCGTGAATGAGCGCACTCTCCTGGCCCACGAGCGCCGAATAACTCTGGAACGCGCTGAAGGATTTCGGAGGATAGGTGCCGCTCGCGCCCGACGGCGCGGTGCTCGCCCAGCCGGGCAGACCGTTCATGCTGATGATCCGCGCGAGCGTGCCCTGCTGCAGGCCGGGGTCGAGGGGATAGGTCGCCGGATTGTATTGACCGGCGTTGTCCGGCTCGGTCGTCGCTTGAGCACGCTGGTCGAGCACCCATGTGCTGCCGAGATTCTCGTTCACGGGCTGCAATCCGTTGCCGCTGCAACAGACGCCCGACGCGACGTAATTCGCACCCTGCAGGCCGATGCGGTGCAGATCGAGTGCTCCGCTCACTGCGGGGACGATATCCGCCACATGGGGAAGAACGCCGAAGGAGGCATAGCCCGCCGGCCGGCTGCCCAATTGCGGCTGGGTGGCGCCCGATTTCTGAAGCTTGGCTGAGGCCGCGAAATAGCCGGCGAGCGTGGACGTGCAGGCGACGGTCGAACTGGTCGAGCCCTGCGGCACGTTGATCGTGCCCGAGGCGAGTGCCGTCCCGGTGTAGTCGGCAATCTGCCAGGCGACGGTGTCCGCGTTCGCCGCCGCGGCGTCGAATGTCAACTTGAATGTCGATCCTGACGTGAATGTCCGGGTGAGATCGTTGCCACTGACGGAAATACCGAGCGATGACGACGACGAGGAGGCGGAATTCGCAGTTTGCTGCGCGGAGGCGCAGCTCAGGCTGCCGGTCGCGACACTCGCGGCCGCCGGCGGCGGGGTCGGATTGACCGGGGTAACGGGCGATGTACCGCCCCCCGAGGAGCCTCCCCCACCGGATGCGCTGCCGCCGCCCGATGAGGATGTGCTCGAGGCGGAGGTGGCGCTGGAGTTCGATGTACCGCCGGACGATCCGCCGGAGCATCCCGTGATCAGCAGAGCGGAGGCGATCGCTGCCGCTGATGCGATCCGCATCGTCATCCGCAGAGCTGCATTGCAAAGCAAATGAGGGGGGCGGGTCGTAACGTGTATTGCACGGCCGCGATAATATTTACAAAAGTTTTCTTTTGATAACTGTCGGCCCAGGGAGACTATGTCGCCGTGAACCGACATCCCGCCGTCGTTTGCCGGTCAACGCGCGGGAGGCTGTCCGTCACGCCAGCGCGCTCCGATCGGGACGCAGGGATTCCCTGCACAGCGCATCTCCCGCGGCTGATCCTTGGTGACCACGCTGCCGGCCGCAATGACCGCTTCGCTGCCGATGGTGACGCCGGGCCCCACGAAGGCCTGCGCTCCGACCCACGCGCCATCCTCGATGACGATGCGGCGATTTCGATACGGCATGCGGGGCTCCCTGAAATCGTGATTGCCCGTGCAGAGAAACGCGCGCTGAGAGATGCAGCAATGCGCGCCGATCACGACAGGCTCCAAGTTGAGGAGAAACACCTCCTCGCCTATCCAGCTGTAATCGCCGATCTCGAGCTTCCACGGAAAATGGATGTTCACACGCGGCTTGATGTACACACCCGTTCCGATCTTCGCGCCGAATCGCCGCAGCAATCCGCATTTCAATGCGGAGGGCCAGGGCAGCGCGGAGAGAAAGAAGGCGCATTTCAACAGATACCATGCCGCCTCGATCCAGCCAGGACGCCCGCGATCGAGATCGGGGCGCCCGTCGAACAGGTCGTTACGGAGGCGGGTCATGGCCTCAACAATACGCGCCGCACGCGCGTTCCAGCTCTTTCACGACCGCCGGCCACGCGTAGCGCGCCTCGATGATGCGGCGCCCCGCCGAGCCGCGATCCGCCCGTTCCGATTCGGCCGCGAGCACTGCCTGTCCGAGCGCCTCGGCGAGGGAGTCCACTTGAGCGGAGCATTGCCAGCCCGCACCTTCCGCCAGCAGGTCGCCCTCATTGCTCTCACGCGTCGCGATGACGGGCACCTCGCAGGCAAGGGCCTCCAGCACGCTCATGGGCAACCCCTCCGAATAGGACGGCAGTACGAACAGGTCCGCCGAATGCAGCAGGCGAACCTTCTCATCGCCCTGTACGAGGCCGGTGAAGATCACCCGATCGCCGATGCCGAGATTGGCGACGCAGGCGCGCACCTCCTGCAGGTGTCCTCCTTCGTCGGGACCCGCAATGACGAGCTCCCACTCCCTTGCCTGCGGAAGGATCCTCGCCCAGGCCGGGAGCAGCAGCAGCAACCCCTTCTTGGGATGAATGCGGCCGAGAAACAAAAGCCGCCGCGAGCGCCTGGTGAGGCGTTCGACGAGCGGCGTGCGAATCGGCCGCTCCCCATCGGCGGGCCTCGCGAAGTCGGCGACGTCGAGGCCGTTCGGAATGACCACGATGGGCCGGCGCGCACCGGTCGCCGCGATTTGGTCCGCTTCGACGGCGGTCAATGCACGCCAGAAACGCACGTCATCGATATTGCGGTCCTCGAACAACTTGTGCACGAGCCGCTTCTTCCATCGCGACCGCCGCAGGATATAGGGCTCGAACATGCCGTGGACATGGTACACCAGCGCCTTGCGCTGCCGTCTTGCCTCGCGGCCGAAGATCAGATTGGGACCCACGTAAAGCCCGTGCCCGTGAGTCACGTCGCTGTCGCGGACCAGCGCGGGCGCCTGCTCGAGCATATCCGGCGAGTAATACAGATAATCCGGCCCCACCCTCCGGTATTCCAGGATTCCCGGCCGGGTCTGCTGGCGCGCGGCCCCGTAGGTGGCGGCCAGCAGCGAGCGAATCCCCGCCTCCTCCATGTGCGAGTGCAGGGCAATCGCGCTCGAGCCCAGTCCGCCACCCTGCAGGGGCTCGAGCGATTGGGTGAAGTGCAGGTGCCTCATGCAGGACCGCCTCGCACCGCGTGGGTCGGCGGCGCGCAACGCATCATCGCGTCAAAACTTGAACTTCACGCCGGCATTCGCGATGTCGTCGCCGTAGCCAAATTGCGGCTGATTGGAATTGCGCAGCTCGTGACGATAGGAGACCGTGAATACCAGCGCGCGGATGGGCGTGTACTGCAGAGCCGCCTGCTGCGAGGTGATGGTGTCGTGCCGCGGGCCCGCGGGGGGAACGCCGCCCGCGGTCGCGTTGATGTAGCCGGTGCTCGCGTTGATGTAGCCGGTGCTCGCGTTGATGTAGTTCTGGTCGTACCAGGCCACGACCAGCACCCAGGTCAATTTTTCGGATTGCACCCAGCTCGGGGACAACGACACCCCGGTTTGCACGAAATAATCGGCCTGCGCGAACGTGTAGGCCGCGAGATCGCGACTCGCGGTTACGAGCAGCGAGGTCTTGTCGGTGGGCTGCCACTGCCCCTTCAGGTGCCAGATGTCGCCCGAGAACTGACCGATGTGCGGGTGATCGAAATTGTTCGGGTAATCGCGGATCAAATAGCCCGCATCGCCGCTCAGCGTGGTCTTGTCGGTCGGCGCGTACTTGAACAGCACGGACAACGTGTCCTGATCAAAGTCCGGGTTGTAGAGCACGCCGTTGATGCGCGCGTTTGCCACCGGATCGGGATAATGCCCGTGCGAGTAGTCATACTCGACGCCCAAGCTATTGAGCTGAGAGGTTGCGAGCTCTGCGCCCACCTTCCCGGTCCCAAGGTTCAAATCGTTGTAGCGCTCCTGCGTGTTCTCGTTCCTGGTGTAGGTGTCATCGACACCACCGTAGATCGCCAAACGCGGGCCCACCTGGTAGCGGCCGTTGGCGAAATACTCCTGCCGGTCGATCATGTCGCGCTGAAAGAACAGCGAGTCGGCAAATCCCGTCAGAGCTCGCGAATAGCTGCTGCCGATCTGTCCGTTGAAATCCGCGGCGAAGCTCCAGTTCCACAGCGCCTTGGCGAGCCCCGAGGGGTTGTTGAGATCCGTGTTGCGGACATAGGCGTTCTCGTCCACCTCGAAGTCGTAGTCTATCGATTGCCGGCTCACCAGCCAGTGGCCGTCGAAGCCCACGGAACCCGTGTTGATGTGATCGGCAACGGAGGTGCCCGGCGGGATCAGCGCCGCGACGGCGGGATAGTTGTGCACGCTCGGAATCCGGAACACATTGTTATCGTACGTCCAGATGTATTGCAGGTAGGGCGTGAACCAGCTCACCGTGTTGTCCGGCATGTTCTCCGGCGCGACAGGGACCGGCGGAAAGTACTGAAGCTGCGCCTGGGCCCGCGGGGCCAGAAAGCACGCGGTGACACACGCTGCCAGGGGGACCGAGATGCGCAACGCGGGGCGTGTGGTCGTCATGGCGGGCGCCCGGCTCAGAGCTCTTGAATGACGCTGCCGAGCACATTGACCCCGGCTTCCCCAAGGTGGTGCATCGCCGCGACGAGCTTCTTCTGGCGCGTGTGATTCCTGCGTGCGACCATCAGCGCGCTGCCGGCACGCGCCGCCAAAATTTGCGCATCCGCCGTCTCCGCCATGGCGGGCGTATCGATCACGATGACATCGAATTGCTCGGTGAACTGTTCCAGCACGACGTCGAACACCGGGCCTGACAGCAGCTCCTGCGGATTCGGCGGCAGACGCCCGCTCGGCAGCACGAACAGCCGCAGCTGCGGATGAATCCGGCGCGCGATCTCCCGGGTGGCGCGGCCGGTGACCAAGGCCGACAACCCCACCTCGTTGTTGAGATTGAACAGCAGATGCTGCCTCGGATGGCGCAAATCCGCGTCGATCAACAGGGTGCGCTCGCCGATCTGCGCGAACACCGTCGCCAGATTCGCCGCCAGCCAGCTGCGCCCATCGCCGCGCTCCGCGCTGGTGACCGCAATGACCTTGCGCGTGGTATCCCGGGCCCAGCGGAAAAGAATCTGGCTGCGCAGGGCGCGCAACGGCTCCACCAGGGAGCTTTCGGGTTTATAGCCGGCGATGACCTCCTCGCCGACACCGTTCTGGCCGCAGGCCAGAATGGGATAGTTGAACTGCCGCGCAATCGCAAAATCCACGTCTTCTTTGACGAGCAGCTGCAGCTGCACCGCGGCATCGCCAAATCTGAGTCCCTGCTCCTGTGCGAACCGCTCGATCTTGTCGACGTCGCTGGGACTCAACCGCCCTTCGCCGACGAGAATCGCTCCTATCGAGCGACTGCCGTCCGGCGAGGTGCCCGGGTTGACCACGGCTTTATTCTTGAAGGTGACCTTCATAGGCGGCCCGCCGCCGGCGCGGCATACTTGGGAAGGCCGCGCCCCGAACGCGCATTTGCGTCGGGAATGCGTCCGAGGACGGGAACACCGAGCAGTTCGATCAGCTCATCACCGTCGCGCACCCGCCGGTCGGTCAGCTCACGCAGCAGCGCCGCGCCGATGCCGCAGACGAAACCCACGAACAGACCGAAGAGCAGGTTCAGCAGCAGCTTGGGGCTTGCAGCCTCGGTGGGCACGGCCGCCGGGGCGAGCAATTCGATGTTGGTCTGCTGCGCCTGGCTCTCCAGGCTGCTTTGAGCGAGCCGCTGGGAGACCGCGTCGAGGTTTTTTTGCGCCATGGTCACATCGTTTTGATAGTCCGCCACCTGATCGTGCTGGTGCTTCAGATCCAGGATCCGCTGCTTTTGCGCCTCCAGGGCCGCCTTCAGATCCTCCTCCCGGCGCACGTCGACCTGAGCGGTGCCCCCTATGGAGGCGGCGATCCTCTCGCTTTCCTGCGCGATTCGCTCGTGCAGCCCGGCGATCTCCGCCTCCACATCCTTGTAGTCCGGATAGTTCTTTCCGTAGTTGGTGGCCATGTCGCGGCGTCTGGCCTCGGCGGTCGCGAGGCTCGCCTTGAGATTGGCGATCACCGGACTCTGCAACACCTCCGGCAACGACTCGGCGTCGCCGCGGGCCTGCCGCTGCCTCGACTGGCTCTGCTGACTCTGAGTCTGGACCGCCACGAGCTCCGTCGACAGCTCCTGCAGCCGGGCGTTCTCCACGTCGAGCTTGTCGTCCGTGGCGACGATACCGGCAGCGTTCTGGAAGTCCGCCAATCGCTTTTCCTTGGCTTCGAGATCCGCGCGTAACGTACGCGACTGGTCGTTGAACCATGCCGCATATTGCTTGGCGGAGTCCACCTTCAACTCGATATTCGTATCGATGTAGGCTTCGGCCCAGGCATTTGCCAGCGCCGCGGCGAACTTCGCATCCCCCCACTTCGCGGCGATGCCGATCACATCGCTCTCCTTGGAGGGAACCACCGTCACCTTCTTTTGCAGCTCGTCCGCGATCCAACCGACCAAATCGCCCTTGCCGTGGCGCTGCCATTGCTCCTTGAATTCACGGGACTCATCGAGCTTCAGCAGCTTCACCGCGCGCTGCGCCACGCGGCGGCTCTCGATGATGTCGACCTGGGTCGCTATGTCACTCGGCAGCAATGCCGGGTAGGCGGCGCTGTTCGACAGCGGGTCGGCCTTGCCCTGCACGACGACCGTTGCGGTGGCCAGATACTGCTTGGGAAGAATCAGCGTCACCAGCACGACAAGGGCAACCACCGCCAGGAACACGCGCGCCGCAAACCTCCAGCGCGCCCGCAACACCAGAAACAATTGCTGAGAACCCATCGCTGCTTCCCTAATTGACTGCCCGGCCAAATCTCAATCCGTCAGAACAAACTCTCTTTCACGTAGATCACGTCCGCATCCTTCACATCGTCGTCGAGAGAGACTTCTATCTCATTCACCTTGCCGTGAGCATCGCGCCGATGCAGTACGATTCCACGCCGGGTGCCCTTCGTCGTGATTCCACCCCCGACCGCGAGCGCCTGCATGACGGTCATGTCCCGCTCCAGCCGGTACTGGCCCGCCTTCTGAACCTGCCCGTAGATATAAAACACCGGTTGATGATTCACGAAAACCGTATCACCGCCGGACAACAATATATCGTCGCCGGTGTTCCCCTCCATGGCGGCCTTGACCACATCGATTTCGCGCCGGAACGGCTTGCCGCCGCGGACGCCGCTGACGATGACGGTTTCGGACCCCGTCGGCATGATGCCGCCCGCGGTCGCGAGCATGCCGGACAAATGGCCGCCTGCGGCATCCAGCGCATAGCGTCCCGGCTTGTTCACCTCGCCGAGCACCGACACCTGATTGCCGAAGGCGGTCTCGAGCAAAATATTCACCTGCGGATTGACGACGAAGCCGCCTTGCTTGAGAAGCTCAGCGATCTTCCGCTCGGCGGCGGGCAGGGTGAGTTCGCTCACTTGTACCGAGCCGATCAACGGGAAGCTGATCGCCCCGACCTCCGATACGCGCGCTTCGAGCGTCAAGTCCGGGTTCTTGAATACGGAGATTTTGAGAATGTCGCCCGCCCCGATGCGATACTCGATCTGCGCGGCAGAGGCCGGCTGGGCATCGGCGGGCACCGCCAGGAGATTCGGTAAGAGCATGGCTGCCAGCACGGCTGCGCGGGCTGCAGCTCCCCAGAGACGGGCCAGATAAATTGAAATTGACATGATTTTAGATGCTCCTTGGGGCACCGCCGGAGCAATCACCGTCTCGCGCAGTGATGTTCCGCGTAACGCGTGCCCGCCCGCCAAGCCCGCGCCGCTCCGCCGAATCGTCCGCCAGTCTGACGGCGTCACCGCGCAAACTGAAAAAAGGTCATCCAAGATCGACCCGTCGACAATATCCAACAGCTCCGATGATACTCACAAATGTTCTGGTATTTCAAAGTTAAAGAATTGCTAACATGTTGAACGCGACGGCTTTTTTGTAAGTTCATTCCTACAGGTGGGCGCGCTCCCGGAGCATCTCGCCGCGCCGCTCGCCGCGCAATCAATGGACCACTGCATCCTCGGCGACGCCCGAATCCTGGTAAAGCGGCCCAAACACTCGGCGCAGCGTCGTGTCGCGTTCGAATCGCGTCTCGGCGATCTCGCGCGCACGCTGACCCAGCTCGCGGCGCAGCACCGGATCGTCCGCGAGAGCAACCACCGCGCCGGCGAGTCCCGACGCGTCATCCGGCGCGACCACTTCGCCGCAGTGGCTTACGATCTCGGCGATCTCCGTGCCCGTGCGACATGCGGCGATCACCGGCCGGCCGCTTGCCAGCATTCCCGACAATTTGGACGGAAGCAGCAGATCGGCTGCGTCCGGGCTTTGCGGCATCAAGTGCAGATCGGCCATTCCCAAAAGCTCCTGGAGCCGCTCCTGCGGTTGCAGTGGAATCAGGTGAAAATTAGCCAAACCGGCGCCTGCCGCCTCCAATCTTGGCTTCATGACACCGTCGCCGCAAACGACGAAAACGATATCCGCGCGCGATACGAGCAGGCTCGCGGCGGCAGGAATGACCATCAAGCCCTGTTTGCCGCCGAGGGTCCCCGAAAAAAGCGCCACGACGGCGCCATCGGGGATGCCCAGCTCGGCGCGATACTTTTCGCGCGAGCGCCGCGGCACGACCCGGGATACGTCGACCCAATTGGGGAAATAACAGATTCGCTCCGCCGTGACGCCCTTCAACAGCAACCGCTCCATCATGCGGCTGGAAATCGTCGATACCGTATCGAAGCGGCGCAGCAGCCAGCTCTCCATGCGAAGGGCGACTCGCTGCAGTAGTTTCCCCTTCAGGAGCCCCATGCGAAACGCCACGTCGATCTCGAAATCCTGCAGGTGCAGCCAGGACTTCGCGCCCGTGAGCGAGGCGATCAGCAGACCCGCCGGAGCGCACATGAATGCGGGCGCGACGGTGAGCACGACCTGCGGCCGCCAGGCGAGCTGCATCAGAACCAACGGAAACGAGGTGAGTGCGAACGACAACAGATGCAGAGTGCGATTGACGCCACCGGGGGATTTTGGCACCCAGATCGGCGCGCGCCACACATCCGCGCCGGCGAAATTCTCGCGCCGGAACGGGGGCCAGCGATAGCCCCGGGCGATCTTCCACGCCGGATAATACGGAGGCGCAGCGATTACCCGGACATCGTGTCCTTCTGCCGCCAGCCATGCAGCCATTTCACCGCTGTATTTTCCGATCCCGGTGGGCTCGGGGGCGAAGTTGGCAGAGTAGATCAAGATGCGCATAGATTTGGCCCTGGCGGCTTTTACGGTCACCATTCCTCGCGAACAAATTCAAACCACTGTCGATCACGCCGCTCAGCGATGTGCACTCCGTACTCAATCACGTCGATGGTGTGTTGTGAAGGCGGAAGTTGTCGGCGCGAGCAGACAATTGCCGAAGGAATTCGCAGCGACTGGCCGTAGGTCGAGAAGCGCAATGCGGCAAAGCCTCGCGCGCTTCGCCAGATCCTGCGCGCGCGCTACGTCAACCGGTCGAGAACATACCGCCCGCGTCGCCCGCTGCAGTCGCGCGGCCGAGACGCTTGATACGACGCACGGCGTCCCGCGCGCTGACCAAAAAATCCGGCAGTGCCGTTCGGCAGAACGCCAACTTGCGGATATAGCTTTCAACGGTCCATTCGGCGCTCGACCCTTTGGGAAAGAAAACAACGTCCCCCACCGCGACGTGCCGCGATTGCCCGTCGGGGAATTTCAGTGTGACCGAACCCTCGAGAACGTGCAGCGTCTCGTCGAAAGTGTAGAACCAGTTGAAACGCCCCGCGGTGCAGTCCCAAAAATAGGTGCTCGCAGTACCGTCGGCGCTCGACGAGAGGTGCTCGATCCGCGCCACCGGCTTCCCTCCCAGAACCCAGGCGGGATTGACGGGGCACGACGTCCAGTGGCCGGTTTCGTACCGTGCGCGCACGCTCGGATGGATCGCCGCCGCAGAGATAGTCGCCATTGACCTAGGTTAGCATAGCCAGATCGTGGCGGAACCGGAGGGAGCCTACAGCCAATTGCGGCGGCGACTGACATCGAATGCTCTCCCTGATGAAGCGACGACATCGGCCAACGAGCTCCGCGAGACGCGGCGATCGATCGACGAGGCAGAGATGGCGGACGCTGTCGGCTCGGTTTACTCTACCTGCGCCGATCCCTGTCGTTCAATGCAGACACCCAACAGAAAAGGTCCGTTATTCCAGCCCGCGAGGGCCCCAAGCCGCTCCACAGCTCCGATGACCGCCTCATCCACCAGCAACGTGACTTCTGCGAACAGCATGCTGTTCGCGCGCGCGTTGCGCAGCTCCGACCGCGTACTGGTTCCGATCAATGAAGGCGCGATGCAAGGCGATGCTGAGCGGCCTTCCTTCTACTGCGTGCACTCCGTCTCGGGAGCCGCCGGAACTGATTTTCTGAACATTGCCCGCCGGCTCGATCGCACGGTCAATTTTTTCGGACTCCAGGCGCCACCGAAGCTGATGCAGGATCCGGACTTCGGATCGTCGATCGAGGGTCTCGCCGATCACTACCTGAAGGCGCTGGTAAAGTTTCAGCCCGAGGGGCCGCTGATGATCGGCGGCTATTGCATCGGCGCCATCATTGCCCTGGATATGGCGAAAAAGCTGCGCGCCATGGGACGGGAGGTGGGTCCCGTTATCGCAATCGACGGTGCGCCGGAAAACATCGAAGTGTTGAGCGGCTGGCATCCCCGCTATTGGGCGGAGATGGCACGCAACGTTCCGCGCTGGCTGCTGCACGCCGATCTCATGAGAAGCCGCTCCCTGCACTCGCTCATCTGGAGTTTGTCCAAGCACGCAATCGCGATCGGCAAAGGCGCGATGGGCCTCAAGCGTACCGAGAAGCTAGGCGGCGGCTACGCGATCGATCGCATCATGGACCTGTCGCTTTACCCGCCCACACAACGGTCATTCATCAACCGGCTGTTCTCCGCCCTTTTCTCGTACAATCCGGAGGCATACCCCGGCGAGGTCGTCGTGTACGAAGCCAAGGTTGCGCCGCTGCTTTACGTGCCTCAGATCGGACGCAGCTGGCGCAAAATCGCCCCCCGGGCGGAAATTGTGGGCATCGTGGGGACGCACATCGGCATCATGCACGACCCCTACGTCTGCTCACTCGCGGACGACCTGCGTACGCGCATCGACCGATTCTTCGCGGCATCATTCGAGTAGCCGATCGATGCCTCGCGACCCGCGCTTCGACATTCTCTTTGAACCGGTCAGGATCGGTCCGGTCGTCGCCAAAAATCGCTTCTTCCAGGTACCGCATTGCAACGGCATGGGACACGCACGACCGCGAGCGCATGCGGCGATGCGCGGCGTCAAAGCAGAAGGCGGTTGGGCCGTGGTGAGCACCGAGGAAGTGGAAATACACCCCTCGAGCGACCTGTCGCCCTATATAGAGGGGCGCCTCTGGGACGATGCCGACCTTCCCGCGTTGGCTTTGATGACCGACGCCATCCACCGGTACGGCTCGCTCGCGGCCATCGAACTCGTGCACGGCGGTATGAACGCACCAAACCTGCTGTCTCGCGAGGTCCCGCTGGCGCCGAGCGCCATCGCCTCCCCCGCCGGGCACCATCCCGCCCAGGCTCGCGCAATGAGCGCGAGGGACATCCGAGAGTTTCGCCGCTGGCATCGTCAGGCGGCAATGCGCGCGCAACGCGCCGGCTTCGACATCATCTACGTGTATGCCGCGCACAGTCTTTCCCTGCCGATGCACTTCCTTCAACGGCGGCATAACCAGCGCTGCGACGAGTATGGCGGAAGCCTGCAGAATCGTGCGCGGCTGCTGCGCGAACTGATCGAGGACACCAAGGATGCGGTGGGCACGCAATGCGCCGTTGCGGTCCGGTTCGCGGTCGACGAGCTGCGCGGCGCGGACGGGATCAGCGCCGCCGGCGAGGGCAGAGAAGTCGTGGAACTGCTCGCCGAACTGCCCGATCTGTGGGACGTGAACGTCAGCGACTGGTCGCACGACTCCCGGACATCGCGGTTCGCTGCGGAGGGGTACCAGGAGGAATTCGTGCGCTTCGTGAAGACCGTCACCACCAAGCCCGTGGTCGGGGTCGGGCGGTTCACTTCCCCGGATGCCATGGTGTCGCAGATTCGGCGCGGGGTGGTGGATTTCATCGGCGCGGCTCGGCCCTCCATCGCCGACCCCTTTTTGCCGAGAAAAATCGAGAGCGGCGATGTGGATGACATCCGCGAATGCATCGGCTGTAATATTTGCGTGAGCGGGGATTACACCATGACGCCGATTCGCTGCACTCAAAATCCCACGATGGGCGAGGAATGGCGCAGGGGATGGCACCCCGAGCGGGTGGCGGCTCGCACCGCCGATGACACCTTTCTGGTGATCGGTGCCGGACCGGCGGGCCTGGAGTGCGCGAGGATCCTCGGGCAGCGCGGCCATGCGGTTCACTTGGTCGATGCCGCAGAACAGCTCGGCGGCCGGGTGACGCGCGAAACGCGGCTCCCCGGACTCGCCGCCTGGTCACGCGTTCGCGACTATCGTCTGGGCCAGATCAACAAGATGGCGGAGGTGTCGATCGTGCGCGGCAGCCCGGTGAGCGCACACGACATCCTCGAATTCGGCGCGAGGCGCGTCGTGCTTGCGACCGGTTCCCGCTGGAGAGGCGATGGGGTCGGACGGGCGAATCAAGCGCCGATCCCGGGCTTGGGGGGGGCGCCGACGGTGTTGACGCCCGAGGATGTGATGGACGGACGGCTGCCGCCGAGTCCCGCCCTCGTCTTCGACGACGACCATTACTACCTGGGCGGGGTCATTGCGGAGAAATTGCGCTCCCACGGGATCGAGGTCGTGCTGGTGACGCCCGCAGGCTGCGTGTCCGCTTGGACCGTGAACACCCTGGAACAATTCAGCATCCAGAAGCGTCTACTGGAACTCGGCGTGACGATCCTCGCGAACTGCAACCTGGCCGAGTTCGACGGGCAGCGCGCGGCAGTGGAGTGCGTGTTCACCGGACGCCGCTCGACCGTGCCCGCGGGATCGGTGGTCACCGTCACCTCGCGGGTACCGGATGATGCGTTGGCCGCAGAATTGACTCGGGACCCCGATCGGCTGGCGCAGGCCGGAATAGTTTCCGTGGCATCGATCGGGGATTGCTTGGCGCCCAGCACCATCGCCGCTGCGGTCTATGCGGGCCACCGGTATGCGCGCGAGTTCGATCGCCCGCCCGGCGAGGATGTTTGTTTCGCCCGCGAGCTTCCGGCTGTCTAGAGGTGTCGAGCGATGCGGTCGTGGAGGAAAGGATCATGAAAATCGGATTCATCGGACTGGGTCACATGGGCGCGGCCATCGCCGCCAATCTGGTGCACGCCGGACATCAGGTCGCGGTATGGAATCGATCGGCGGCAAAAGCCCAGGACCTGGTCGGTCTCGGGGCGATTGCCGCGCCCACCCCCAAGGCGGCAGCGGCCGAAGGCGAGGCGGTGCTCACCATGCTCGCCGATGATGCCGCTCTGGACAGCGTGCTATCCGGGCCGAACGGCCTGCTGGAAGGACTGGCTCGCGGTGCCCTGCACATTTCACTGAGCACGATCTCGGTCGCAACCGCCGGCAGGCTGGCCACCCTGCATGCCGAACGCGGGCAGCACTTGTTGTGCGCGCCGGTGTTCGGGCGGCCGGAGGCTGCCGCCGCCGCCAAATTGTTCGTCGTGGCCGGCGGGGCGAAAGCCGATCTCGACCGCGCCAAAACCCTGCTCGATGCGATCAGCCAGCGGGTTTTCTACGTCGGCGCGACGCCCTCCGCTGCCAATCTCGTGAAGCTCTGCGGCAACTTCATGATACTGGGCGCCATCGAGACGCTGGCGGAAGCCATGACGCTCGCCGAAAAAGGCGGCATCCCCAAGCAGCAATTGCTCGAGGTGCTCACCGGTACCCTGTTCGACTCGCCCGTGTATCGCAATTACGGCAAAGGTTTGGTCGAAGGCCGGTTCACGCCGGCTGGATTTGCCGCCCCGCTGGGTCTCAAAGACATGCGCCTGGTGGGGCACTCCGCCGAAGCCTTGCGCGTGCCCATGCCCGTGCTCAACGTGCTCCGCGATCATCTGCTCCAGACCATCGCCGTGGAGGGGGAGGATGTGGATTGGTCGGCGATCGGCCGGACCGTCGCCAAGAACGCAGGGCTTTGAGCCGGCGCCGGGAAGGTTAGCGGAGCCGGTACTTGACCTGAAATCCGACCGTGAAAGGCAGATTGTCCTGCGGAATCGGCGGAATGAGGATGAAGTTCACGCCGAACCGCCCGAAGCGAGTCATGGCGGCCGGCGCGAGCACCGGCCCGGTTCGATTGTTCTCGCCGCCCAACCCGAACCGTCCAAAATTGTAGCCGGAGATCACGCCGCCCATCGCCGTCAGGCGAAACCAGCCCCAATGAAGCAGCTCAGGCGCATATACCGCGCCTGCATAGAAGGACGGTCTATCCAGGGAATTGCGAAAGTAGCCTGCCGCGACGGCCCATTGCGGCCTGAACCAGCATTCGGCACCGGCACCGGGATTGAACTCATCGAAATGACGGTAAGGGTGAATGTGGTAGGACCCCAGCATGAAATCGGCCCACCCCCCATCCTTGCAAGGATCGGCGCCCGCCCGCGCGGGAAAAGTCGAGACCAACAGCAATAGAGCGGGCAACAAGGAGCGCGCAGCATTTATCATCCCGGGCCGTATTCTACGGCAACGCGATCTGGCGACTAGGGCGCACCTCGGGAACCCTACCAGGTATAGCCGAGCGATATCACCACGACATGCTGGGTCGTTTTTTGCGTTATCGGGCTGTAAGCAGCACTTCCGAGAAGACGATTCACCGCCGTGTCGAGATTGATCATCCAATGCTCCGTGATGAAGCCCGTCGCGCTGAAACCGAATCCCACCGCGTCCGATCCGGCGTGCACGTCATATACCGGATATCCGGAGGCGACGCTTTGGCCCGTCGTGACGCCGAACTCTTTTTGCAGGTAGCGATGGTCGGCGTAGGTAAAAGACGGCCCCGCGAACATGATCAATCGCCGCGAGCTGCCGGGAAGCGGCATATAAGCGTCGATGTCGGCCACCATGCCGTCGGCGCCCCCTACGAACTGGCGCACGTCCGCCCGAACCACCAGCGGAAAGCTCTTGGAGATCGCATATGAAAAGAACGCCTTCAGGGCAGGCGCGCGGTCGATATCGCCGAGGCCGTGCAGGTGGGAGATATCGTTCCGCTCCAATCGCCCGAGATCGTAGGTCAGCGCGAGGCCCCCGCGGTAGTGATCGCCGTGCACCAGATTGAGTCCCAGCCCCTCGCCCACGGACGCGAACGCGAAATCCTTGTAGCGGATGTTGATCAGGGGGCCGCCCAAAGTTCGTGTGAGCTTGGCACCGTCGTAGAGCGGCTTGTCCTCCACCGCCGCACCGAGAACGACATTCCAATCCGGGAGGTTGGGCTCGAACAGCTTCTCGAGCGCAACACCGCCCGAGTATTGCCACTCCTGAAGCGGTGATGGAGTTTGCGCGGACGCCAAGGCGGGCGCCAGGGTCGCGAGCGCGAAGATGATGCCGCCCATGCCCCAGCGCGCGATGAGCCGCAGCGTCCTCGAGACACGGACTGAAAGATTTACAATTTTTCTACCGTCATCGCGATGAATCATCATTGCAGCGACCATATCATGTTCGATAGGGTTGCTGCGCTAGGTAGTGCCAGCAGCGAACGCATCCGGCCCTATAGATCCGCGCAGGCCGAATTCTCCAATTCTCACGGATGCGATCAATGTTGCAAGGTCGTGGCGCCCCGAACTGGCGCATGCTGAATCAAAGCGCTTGGCTATGGCCTGCGAAATAGATACGTCACCTGATCAGTGTTGCCGCGGATGCTTGGATCGAACACCGTCAGATGGTGCCCGTCGTTCGGATTTCGAAGTACATCACTCTCAGATTCGAGCACAAACCCGGCGGCCTCAATTTCATTCTTCATTCGGACCGGGTCGATTCGGTGCAACGTGTCGGTATCTCGAAGCCCCGAATTAGGCTCCGCCACATGATCGATGACGAGAAAGACGCCTCCGGGCTTCAGGGCTCCAAAGAACGCCCTGTTCAAAGCCGCGACGTCGGCGGGGCCGAGGAAGGAGTCGTGTAGATCATGGTAGTTCTGGGACGTCCAGATCAAATCCAGCTTCTGTGGAATGGAGAACTTACTCAGCGATCGCGTCAGCACGGTGACATTTTGATAGCTGGGATCGCGCTCTATCGAGCGCGTGCCGGCGATTTCCCGCGGCGGGCAATTGGCGATTTGCTCTGAGGGTAAGAGCGCATAAACGTGCCCCTTTGGCCCGACGACATCGCTGAATATGCGGGTGAAGTAGCCACTCCCTGGCATAAAGTCCAAGACACGTTCGCCGGATGTGACTTGGGCAAATGTAATGACGCGAGCAGCATGACGGGCCGTATCCAGATCACGCTGTTCCGCGGGACGACGTGGATCGGCCAGGGCATCGAGAACGTTCTTCGGAATGTCAGTGGCGGTGTCTGCTGACGTAGCGCCGCATATCAGCATGCCGACCAACGCCGCAATCGACTTACTCAGTCCCTTAGTCATACAAAACTCCTACATAATCGCGAGGACCTGGTTCCAGGAGCAGCGTACGAGTTAAACTGCACTTCAAGTCAAGTTTCATCGAGGCCCACGCGATTTGTCGGAGGTTGAGATGGCGGAAATGTTGATCGGCGAGTTGGCGCGTAGAGCGGGTGTTGCGACCTCGGCATTGCGATATTACGAACGGGCCGGTTTACTGCCCGCCCCGCCCCGTGCATCTAAGCGCCGACATTACGATCCCAGCGTATTAGGCCGCATTCGCATTATTCTACTGGCTCGCGACGCCGGCTTCTCAATTAGCGAGACGCGAACCTTTTTGAGCGGATTCCCGGTTGGCACGCGGCCCGCGGTACGGTGGCGGGCCATGGCTGAACGTAAAATTGCCGAATTGGATGCGCTCACCAAGACGTTGGCCAAAATGAGGGCAATACTAAATGCCAGCTTTCATTGCGAATGCCGGCAACTAGAAGATTGTGAGCGGCTCATTGTTGCCAAAACTTGTGGCGACCCGACGTACGATACACGGAACGTGTGCGTTCCCGCGAAGTCCGCGGTTCGCTTGCGAACGTCGCGATAGCGATCGGATCAGAATGATTTCGAAAGCGCGGCTTTTGAAGATTGCTCGGACAGCGCTCGGACTTGCCGTTGCTGTTGAACTCATTTATTTCCTTTACAGCAAGAACTCTCCGCCCGGTGCAAGCGCGTTTATCACGCTGGCAGCAGTGCTTTTGTTGATCCTTCGTCGTAGGTCGGGTGCGTTCGACAAGGATCCTTATTGGCGACGACTTTCAATGGTCAGTAGTCGCAAGCCGCTTCGGGACTTGGGTATGTCGATCGTTTGTTTTGTAGCGACGATGGCTGTCACTATTGCTATTGGCATCGGTGTCAGGAACAGGGCGCTTCCCGATAATTACGTGACCGTCGGATTTCTCATCGTAGTGATTGTCGCAGGAATATTGGGCATGCTTTTCTTCCTGTGCGGGGTTATTGGGCGGATTGTTTATGGGCCACCCCCTCCGTAAGCCAATGGATTCGGGCGGTTGACAGCGGCCGGTCGCCAGCCGCCGCAACGGGTCGCGCAAGACGGTTGATAGACCGAACGGGATTCGAAGTTGCGACACCTTGTACCGCACGCATGCGAAATGCTTTGAAAAAAGCGCAAGACGTTAAACGACTCAGCCCGTAGACGCGACGTGTGTTCCATGGTAGATTCTGGTCTACCGAGGTAGAATCATGACCCTGAACATCAAAGACCCGGAAGCCCACAAGCTCGCGCGGAAGCTCGCAGAGCAGACCGGGGAGACGATGACCCGGGCAGTCACCGAAGCATTGCGTGAGCGGCTCGCACGGCTTACCCGCGCTCAGAAGCCGGAGGCCACGGCGGATGATCTGCTTGCCATCGGGCGTCGTTGCGCAGCGACTCTTAAGGGAAAACCCGTCGATCACGGATCTCTGCTGTATGACGAGCGAGGTTTGCCAAAGTGATCGTCGACACCTCCGCGATTATCGCGATTCTTTTCAACGAGGACGACGCTCAGGTCTACGCCGAGGCGATCACGCAGGCCGATTCATGCCGAATGTCCGCGGCTACGTTCGTTGAAACTGCGATTGTTGTCGAGGCGCAGACCAGGAACAACGGCGGCCGCCAACTCGATGCATTCATTCGACGAGCATCGATCGGTATCGAGCCGGTCACGGAAGAGCAAGCACACATGGCGCGCCAAGCGTTCATAGACTTCGGGAAAGGCCGGCACGCAGCCGGTCTAAATTACGGGGACTGCTTTTCGTATGCCCTGTCGAAGGCGAAGCGAGAACCCCTTCTCTTCAAAGGGAGGGACTTCGCGAAGACTGACCTGACATCTGCTCGATAGGTGGTGAAGCAGGGAGCTTCCGGCTTCGGAGATTGGGAGGTATTTGGCCAAAGGGTGGCAACACACGAGGACTACGGCGTGCAGGAGCCCGTGCACGCAGGATTCCGGAAGACATTCTATCTGGGCAGTAAGCACTTCATTACTTGCAGGCCAGATGGCGCCGATTTCGGTCATTGAATGGGTCGGAATGCATTCCAGAAAGCTGACATCCAAATCATGTTTGACGAGCCAATCGGCAAATGAATTATTGGCACAGGTAGATGCAAGTGGAGCGCCCATTGGAGATATTCGCGGATCACAATGATGCTGGTGCCGGCGTGAACGAGCCGGCAGTGGGAAGGGTTTACGTCGCGTCCGCAAAGCTAACCGATGCGTCGGCGATGATTCAGTTGCTTGCTGCAATTCCGAATGGCGATGAACTGCGCACCTTGCTCGATGAGATGGGTCCCGGTCATTTACATGCGTACCACGCGCAGACACGCACGGCGCGTTACGTTGCATCGGATGGCGATATAGTGATGTGCTTTACAGTGATTGACGTCAGCCCAGAACAGGCGGCAACGATCGCGGCCGAGTGCGAGTCGATCGCTACTTGGGATGATCGGGAATTCTACGCTGCCGTGGTTCGCTCAGTCGGACGATGCAATTCTGGCAAAGCATAGAAACCTTCCACTGCGCCACCGAACTGACTAGCTCTTGTGCCGTGACAGCTTTGCGGGCGGCGCCGATGGACGCCACGAGTGTATAAAGCGATTAAGATTTCTAACTGAGTGGCAGCTTTCGGGCCGACAATTGGTCGCATAGATGCATCGCCGCGATATTCGCGGCGGAGAGCGCCTGGTGGCTATGCGGGCTCGCATGGCTCTGGGCGAACGGGACGAAAACGTTTGCGTCGTTCGCTGTTTTTGCTTTATGTGTCGTTGGTCTAAATCGGTTGTACACCGCGATCATTGATCTACTGCTGATTGCCGCAATTCCGACGAGCCAACCGGTGGTGGCAAAGACTTAGGTTCGCTAATCTCAACCGACGTTCACTCGTGGAATGTGTCTGGAGGCCGGAAGCATGCTGACATCAGAAGAAGCAAATCGAGTAGCGGAAACACTCCTACGTTCAGAACCGAAATCGAGCGCGGGTTCCGTCGGTCGAACAAGGCGCTTTTGGTCGGGTTCGACGGTCGTTGCAATTTTTGGGCTTGTAATGTGTGGCTTGATTTTTTTCTCCTGGGTTTTTGTTGCTCGGCACATGAGCGCTGGATGGCGCGCCCTAGGTGCGATGTTGTCTGTATTGCCCTGTTTTTACATTGCCGTTGTTTTGCGGCGCCGCGGTCACTGAGTTGGACACTTACAGCTGTGGGAGCAATTGACGTCAGGCCGGCCTGGTAGCACAAGGGGCCGTTTCTGCGGCCAACTTTCAATTCATGTACTTTCGCGTTAGCGGCCGTTCGTGACCGGCAGCAGTGGGTCGATGGAGACAGTTGATAGACCGTCGGACGTTGCCTAGAAGAGCCTCAAGGCAAAGGTGTACCCAAGGGTGTACCTAGAGAGAATTCTCAACTCGCGTAAGTAATTGGTCGGGGCGACAAGATTCGAACTTGCGACCCCTTGCACCCCATGCAAGTGCGCTACCAGGCTGCGCCACGCCCCGACCGGAATATCCATGATAACGGAAAAGACCCGACGGGTCTCGCGCCGCCGCTCACCTGCGAAGAATCTTGATCAGCTCTTCGAGCTCGAGCCGCATCTGATGGATGAGCTGCTGGCTTTGATTGAGATCGACCTGGGCATCGTCGCCGGTGAGGCGGTTGCGTGCACCGCCGATGGTGAAACCCTGCTCGTACAATAGGCTTCGAATCTGCCGGATGACGAGCACATCCTGGCGCTGATAGTAGCGCCGGTTGCCGCGGCGCTTGACGGGTTTGAGCTGCGGGAACTCCTGTTCCCAGTAGCGCAGCACATGCGGCTTGACGCCACACAGATCGCTCACCTCGCCGATGGTGAAGTAGCGCTTCCCCGGGATCGGCGGCAATTCGGCGTTATTGCTTGGTTCCAGCATACGCCTCGACGCGGGCCTTCAATTTCTGGCCGGGCCGGAAGGTAACGACGCGGCGCGCGCTGATGGGGATCTCTTCGCCGGTCTTCGGATTGCGTCCGGGTCGACGGTTCTTGTCCCGCAGATCGAAGTTTCCAAAACCGGACAATTTGACCTGCTCTCCCGACGAAAGCGCAGCCCGGATCTCCTCGAAGAACAAATCGACGAGCTCGCGGGCTTCGCGCTTGTTGAGCCCCAGTTGGTCGAAAAGGGCCTCGGCCATCTCTGCTTTGGTGAGGGCTGCCATGCTTATTGATCTCTTATTGCGGCGCTCAAAACATCCCGTA
>Ga0182030_10006499_pt1 | contig 24660 bp, 19 predicted proteins | sample 812S3MmetaG_FD_121299 | JGI IMG/M metagenome (GOLD analysis project Ga0182030, IMG submission 121299) | Permafrost microbial communities from Stordalen Mire, Sweden - 812S3M metaG (Illumina Assembly) | ecosystem: Environmental > Terrestrial > Soil > Wetlands > Permafrost | place: Sweden...
CCGTTTCGTCGCCGAACATATATTGCGCGAGGGTCTTCGCGAGGTGGGTCTTGCCCACGCCGGTCGGGCCGAGGAAAATGAACGAGCCGATGGGCCGCTTCGGGTCCTTGAGGTCGGCGCGGGAACGGCGCAGCGCCTTGCCCATGGCATAAACGGCTTCGTCCTGGCCGATGACCTTGCCCTTGAGTTCTTCCGCGACCTTGAGCAGGCGATCCATGTCGGCCTGTTCCATCCGGGAGAGCGGCACGCCGGTCCACTTCGAGACGACATGGCGGATATCGTCGCCGGTGACGAGCACTTCCTGTTCGTCGCGACGGGTGCGCCACTCGGTCAAAATGTTTTCGAGCTTGTCCTTGGCTTCCTTTTCGGAATCGCGCAGGGCGGCGGCCTTTTCAAAATCCTGGGCCTTGATCGCGGCTTCCTTGCGGCCCTTGATCTCCTCGATCTCGACCTCGACGCTCTTCACGTCGGGCGGACGCATGGTGGCCTGGATGCGCGCGCGCGACCCGGCCTCGTCCATCACGTCGATGGCCTTGTCGGGCAGGAAGCGACCGGTCAGGTAACGGTCGGAAAGCCTGACAGCGGTCTCGAGCGCCTCATCGGACATTTTCGCCTTGTGGTGCGCTTCGTAGCGGGGACGCAGGCCCTTGAGGATCTCAATGGATTCCTCGACGCTGGGCGCCTCGACCATGACCTGCTGGAAGCGGCGTTCGAGCGCCGAATCCTTTTCGATGTGCTTGCGAAATTCGTTGAGCGTGGTCGCGCCGATGCACTGCAACTCGCCGCGCGAGAGGGCGGGCTTGATAATGTTGGAGGCATCCATCGCGCCTTCGGCCGAGCCGGCGCCGACGATGGTGTGGAGTTCGTCGATAAAGAGGATGACGTTTTTGGACTTGCGGATTTCCTCCATCACGGCCTTGATCCGTTCCTCGAACTGGCCGCGATATTTCGTGCCCGCGACCATGAGGGCCAGATCGAGCGTGATCACTTTTTTGTCGCGTAAAAGTTCCGGCACGTTGCCCGCGGCGATTTCCTGGGCGAGCCCTTCCGCGATCGCCGTCTTGCCCACGCCGGCTTCGCCGATGAGGACGGGATTGTTCTTGGTGCGGCGGCAGAGAATCTGGATGACGCGCTCGATTTCGCTCTTGCGGCCAATCACGGGATCGAGTTCGCCTTTCTTGGCCATTTCGGTCAGGTCGCGTCCGAATGCCTTCAACGCGGGCGTCTTGATGTCTTTCTTGCCGCCGGGACCGCCTTCGCCTTGCGGGCCGCCGCCACCCATCTGGGAAGAGGGTTCGCCGCTCTCTTCGCCCTCGCCTTCGCCTGCGGAAAAATTGGGATCGAGTTCCTTGAGGACTTCGTTGCGGGTCCGTTCAATGTCGACCTCAAGGGTCTTCAGCACGCGTGCGGCCACACCGTCGCCTTCGCGAAGAAGACCGAGCAGGATGTGCTCCGTGCCGACGTAACTGTGATTGAGCGCCTTGGCTTCCTTGCCGGCAAGCGCGAGGACTTTCTTCACGCGCGGCGTGTAGGGAATGTTACCCGACATCTTGGTGTCAGGGCCGGAGCCGACCTGCTTTTCCACCTCGATGCGGACGGTTTCCAGGTCGAGACCGAGCTTTTGCAGCACGTTGACCGCGACGCCCTGGCCGAGCTTGATCAAGCCGAGGAGCAGGTGCTCCGTGCCGACGTAATTGTGGTTGAAGCGGTCGGCTTCCTTGCGGGCCAAAGCCAGGACTTGCTGGGCGCGTGGAGTGAAGTTGTTCATGTTTTCTTTTTATCGGCTTCCGGCTTCGCCAAGGCGAGGGATTTCGTATCGGGTTCGGGAACCTGCTTGAGTCGTTCGCGGAGCAGATCGGAGCGGAGTCCATCGCGTTCCTCTGTCGTGAGCTTGCGCTCGAAGTCTTTTTGCAGATGGGCCGGTTGCGTGCGGATGAAGAGTTCATCGATGGTGGCGCGGTATTCCTCGGGCATCAGGCCGAGGTCGACGCCCAGCCGAAGCATGGAGAGCAGATTGAGCACCTCTTTCGAGGAGATCGAGTAGGAATGCATCATGACGCCGTAGGCGCGGCCCACCTGGTCGGCGATCATCCGGCTCTTGTCCTCGAGCATCTTCTGACGCGCGTTTTCCTCATGCTCCATCACCTGCTCGATGACTTTCGTGAGTTTGTGGACAATGTCAGCCTCGGATTCGCCGAGGGTCATCTGGTTGGAGATCTGGAACAGATTGCCCAACGCCTCGGTGCCTTCGCCGTAGAGACCACGCACGGCGAGGCCGATCTTGTTTACCGCTTTGATGATCTGCGTGATCTGGTCGTCGAGCACGAGCGCGGGCAGGTGCATCATCGCCGAGGCCCTCATGCCGGTGCCGACGTTCGTCGGGCAGGCGGTGAGGTAGCCGATCTGGGGCGAGAAGGCGAAGTCGAGCTTCTCTTCCAGTTCCGTGTCGAGTTTGTCGACGACCTTGAGCAGCGCCTTGAGCTGCAGGCCGGAGCGAAGCGATTGAATGCGGAGGTGGTCTTCCTCGTTGATCATGACGCTGAGCGAGCGGTTCTTGCTGATGATGAGGCCGCTGCCGGTGTTCTTGGCCGCATGTTCGCGGCTGATGAGATGCTGTTCGACGAGCACCTGCTTTTCGAGCGGCGTGAAATGCTCCATCGAATCGTTGATGATGGCGTCCTTCATCTCGGGGAGATCGGCCACGGCGGGCTGCACGAGGGCGAGCACCTTTTCCCGCTCGGTCTTTTTGGCCCAGCCCGGGAAGGGATGATGATTCACGTTGCGGGCAAGGCGCAACCGGCTGCTGAACACGATGCGGTTGCCGCCATTCTCGCCTCGAATCCATTCGCTCGAGGTTTTGAGCAAATTCTGTATTTTCACTGCAATTCTAGAATACGATGACGCGCGTTGAATGCAAGTCGAGTTGCAACGAGAAGTTAGGGAAATTTTTGACGGAATTTATGGGATTGCGAAATGGTAATTTAGGGGCGGGATAAAGCGGGTGCGCCCGGGCTCATCCGGTCAAATCGTCGACCGCCTTTTCATCGCCTCGCAACGCTGGTCCGCCGGGCTAACGTACTTCTCGGCGGGACGCAACATCATAACGAGCATCCACGCGCCGATGAGCAGCGCGAGGATCATCACGCCTGTGCCTGCGGCACGCGTCCAGAAACCTATCGTGGTGTCGTAATCGAGCAGGCCGAAATTGCCGAAGAGATAAGCCCAATCGTGAGTCGTAATGGCGTCGCTCGACCCGGCCCCTTCCGCCGTCACCAACGGCAATTCGCGCGCCCGCGCATCGGCCATGTAAACTCCCACATTGATCAGGTTGGTGCTCAGCCATCCGAGGCAAACAGGAATGCCGAAGTAGTCGCCCTGCTTGAGCAGGATAAACATGCAGATGAGGGGTGCGGCCAGTTGCATGGCCGTGCCGCCAGCCACATGAAGGAATTCGATGCCGAAAGGCCGCATAAGAAGATGGCCGCCTTCGTGGATGCACAGATTGATTGGGAAGAACCAACTGCTGTAGTCGACAGGCTCCTGATATTGCTGATAGCCGACATAGGCGAAGTAAATCAGCACGGGTAACCGCAGGAGCGCCGATTTTCCCCGGCACCAGTCGCGGATGTTAGTGAGCAAGTCCATGAAATGCCGTGAAGGTTTTCTCGGTCTATCGAGGAATTGCAGAATTTCGCTGCAACGCGTTAAAATGATCGGCCGAACCGTTGAAAACGTCCATGTCGACGAAGCCGTTGACACCTGGAACCGTGCCTTTTTCGGAAAATTGCCAAAACAGCCATCTGTTTGTTCCATCCCAGTTTGGGCAACATAAGACGTCTCTGACCCATAACTGCTTGGCTTGAAAATCCTTCAAGTAAACATCCGAGAAATCAGCCGACGTATAAATGACGGGTTCGCTACCGTAAGCATTCCGAATCGCATCGAGATACGCCCGCAATTCCAATTGAAGCGATTCGGACGATGGCCGCGCAGATGAATTTCCCCAAAACTCCAAGTCGATGGCGGGAGGCAAGGTCATCTGCGCGCTTGGTACGGTGCTAATAAAATTTTTCGCCTGAACGATGCCCGGTGCTTTCAGGCTAAAAAAATGATAGGCGCCGCAGGCCAATCCCGCGTCATGGGCGGCCTCAAGGTTTTCCTTGAAAAAAGCGTCTTGGAAGTCGCCGCCCTCGGTGGCCTTCAGATAGACAAAACGGATGCCGCTGGCCGAAACTTTTTTCCAGTCAACATGTCCCTGATGGCGCGAAATATCAATGCCGCGAACGGGATATTGAGTTTGATTCGGATAGTTGGGAATCCAGCGTCCTGAAAAATAAAGGATCGAGAGAGCACCGAAAATCAGGAATCCGGCTCCAATAATAATGAGAATCCATGTTCTCATGAAGAGATTTGCGATTAAATTCTCCGCACGGGATAGCTGCCGATGACGGCGAGGAAGTCGGTGAGTTTCCTGAGTCGCGCGAGGGCGTCGACGACTTCCTTCTTCGGGGCCGCGCCCTGAGATTCGATCATGAAGCGGTATTCCTCGAAGCGGCCGGGGATGGGGCGCGAAAGTATCTTGGTCAGGTTGAGCTTGCGGCGCGAGAGCACCTGCATAACTGCAACGAGGCTGCCGGGTTTATGCGGCAATTCGAAGACAATACTTGTGTGGGTCGGTTTGGCTGTGTGCGCGAGGGGAGGGCCGACGACGATGAAGGTGGTCTGGTTGGCGATTTCACTGCCGACCTTTTTGCTGATGATTTTGAGTCGAAGCGGGCCCGCCGCGTGCTGGCCGGCGATGGCTGCCGCGCCCTTTTCTTTCGCCGCGAGCGCCGCTGCTTCCGACGTACTCTCGACAATGATCTGCTCAGCCTTCGGATAATGCTTTTGCAGCCAGTCGCGGCCGTGATCGAAGGGGGCGCGGTGCGAATAAATTTTCGTGATGGTCCTGGTGTCCGCGCGTGACATCAGCGCAAGTTCGACCCGCATGGCCAGGGCTTCACGAATTTGCAGCGTGGTCCCGGCGTCTGTTTTGGCCAGGCGCATGAGTTGGTCCGCCGTGTTGGTGATGATGCCGCTGGAGGCGTTCTCGATCGGCACGACGATGTGGCTGAATTCCCCGGCCTGAAGGCGGGCGAAGGCTTCCTCCACCGTGGGGCATTCGCTCAGGTTTGCTCTCGGGAAGCGGCGCTCGGCGGCGACGTGGGAGAAGCTTCCGGCGCGGCCGAAGTAGCCGAGGCGCAAGGGGGAGGGGGATAGCTTGGCCATGGAAATGTCACTCTAAACAGAAATCACCGGGCTTGGAAGTACGCGTTGATGGGGTATGTTGAATTTGATGCGGACGGACTATCATATGCATACGCCGTTGTGCGGCCACGCGACCGGCGCGCCTCGCGATTACGTTCTCGCCGCGCAAAAAGCGGGTCTCGCGGAAATCGGCTTTTCCGATCACAACCCGATGCCGACACAGTTTGACGATTGGCGGATGGCCCCCGACCAGCTTCCGAAGTACGTGGAGTTGATCGGGGAGGCGCAACGTGAATTCCCGAAATACCCGATCCGGCTCGGGCTCGAGTGCGATTTCATTCCCGGCTTCGAGGGGTACGTTCGAAATCTTGCCGAAGAAGTCGACTGGGATTACCTGATTGGCTCGGTGCACTACATTACGCCCGGCTGGGATGTCGATAATCCGAAGCATCTCAAGCGCTGGACGGAGCAGCCGGTGGAGGAAATCTGGCAGGCCTATTTCGCTGCTTACACGAAGATGGTCGAAAGCTGCCTCTTCGATTTCCTGGCTCATCCGGACCTGGTGAAAAAATTCGGGCATCGGCCCGAGGGCGACCTCTCCCGCTTTTATCGCGAGACACTCGATGCCGCCGCCGAGGCCGGGGCTGTCCTGGAGGTGAGCACGGCAGGCCTGCGCAAGGAGGTGCATGAGATTTATCCAAGCCGCGATTTTCTGGAGGCGGCCCATCACCGGCATATTCCCATCGTCATCAATTCCGATGCGCACTCGCCGGAAGAGGTCGCGTACGAATTCGACCAGGCCTACGCTCTCGTACGCGAAGTCGGTTACACCGAGGTGATGACGTTTGAAAAAAGGAAAGCGATCCCGGTTGAGATTTCCTAGAGCTATTTTGCTCCAGCGAAGCCCGCATGAAATTTCGTCCGAAAACTCCTCCCGAGGCGATTCCTTTTCAGCGCGGTAAGCGACCGGCGCGGTCCGTCGTGAGGAAGCCTCTCTCCATCGAGTGGATTTCTCCGGCCGTCTGGTCCGCCCTTGCGGCGGAGGGGACCGAGGCGCATCGGCTCGCTGCGGGGCCGGAAACGTGGCTGGAACGTTTCGGGCACGATGTCCTGCTTTCTTATCAGACGGAGGAGGGAAGGGATGCGGTGCTGGCCGAGATCAATGAGCGTTGCGCTGTTTACTCCTATCATCCCCTGCGCGTTTTTGGAAAGTACCTGCCCCAGCATGCTTCCGAACGAGGCGCGCCAGCTTTGCTGCGCGGTGACGCGGGTGGTTCGCTGGAAACGGAAGTGAGCGAAGCGGGCGTTCGTTACGGACTCGATTTCGCGGGAGGTTATTCGTCCGGTTTGTTCATCGATCAACGGGCCAACCGGGCCCGCCTGCGCGCGTTGAAACCAAAGCGGCTGCTCAACACCTTTGCCTATACCTGCTCCTTTTCAGTCGTTGCCGCGCTGGGCGGAGCGGAAACGGTCAGCGTCGATTTATCGCGTCGTTCCCTGACGCGGGGTGAGGGGAACTTTCAACGCAACGAACTCGACCCGAAGACGGGCCATCGTTTTATTGCCGATGATGTCCTGGCCGTCCTGCCGCGATTGACGCGGCGCGGAGAGAAATTCGACGCGATCATTCTCGATCCGCCCACCTTCTCGCGTAACCAGGCGGGCGCGGCGTTTCAGGTTCAGCGCGATTTCGACCGCCTGGTCGCGCTGGCATTGGAAGTGGCCGCGCCGGGCGCGAAAATCCTGCTTTCGGTCAATCATTCCGCGATGCGTGTCGCCGATCTGGAATGGGCCGCGCGCACCGCGTTGAAATTGGCGGGCCGTAGCGGACGGTTTAACCCTACCGCGCCGCTTGCCGATTTTCCTCCCGGCCAGGGCGCGAAGACGGTGTGGCTGGAAGTTAAGTAGGTAGCCGTCGCGGGCCCTCGCGACGGTGCCTCCCTCCCGCCCTTATTTCCTCCATTCAATTTTGACCAAATTCCTCGAAGCAATTATCGCCGTGGTGTTTGATTCCGTATCTGTGGCCGTAAAATGGTCCAAATAAACCTTGATGTAGAATGACTTGGCCGGTTTCTGGCATGATTCGAGAAACGCCTTCAACTTTTTGGGATCGTGTGTGTCGGAAATAGTAAGTCCACGTTGCGTAGTTGCTTCAAAAACGATTCCTGGACTTGCGTCATCGCGAGAATAGTAAGTGATGGCATAACCCTCTCGAATGGGTTTCTCCGCGGATGATGTCGCCAACATCATGAGTGAGACGATGAGTAAGAGCTTCATGGAATGATCTATCGATGGGGAACGAGAAAGCACCGTCGCACGGAGTGCGACGGCTACCTAAAGACATCTATTCCTTCTTCTCGGGCATCCAGCGGGCGAGCATGTCCCGCAACGCCTCGAGGCGGACCGGTTTGCTGAGGTAATCGTCCATTCCCGCATCGAGGCATTTTTCGCTTTCGCCACGCATGGCGTTGGCGGTCATCGCGATGATGCGCATTGAGCCGGACTCCGGATTGGCGCGGATGCGATGAGTCGTTTCGTAGCCATCGAGTTCGGGCATCTGGCAGTCCATCAAGATGAGGTCGTAGGGCCTCACTTCGAGCGCCGCGAGTACTTCGAGGCCGTTGGCCGCGACATCGGCTTTGTAACCGATGTTATTGAGCAGTCCGAGGGCGACCTTCTGGTTGATGATGTTGTCTTCGGCCAGAAGGATGCGGGTAGGTTTGCGGCTCAGGCTGGGCGGAGGCGTGATGGGGGACTTCATCGAGAGGGTGGACGTCTGAGTCTTTTTCCGGGCGAGAGGCTGATGGCCGGCCATGACTTCGGCTATGCGGCTGAACAGCCGCGATTGCTTCACGGGTTTGAGCACGCATGCTTCGATTCCCGCTTTTTTCATGTCTTCGGCGTCGAGTTGATTGCCGAGCGAGGTCAGCATGACCAGCCGTGTCGAGGAGATGGCCGGATCGGCCTTGATCGTCCGGCCGAGCATCAAGCCATCCATTTCCGGCATCTGCATATCGAGGATGGTCAGCTCGAAGGGGTCGGTGCCGCTCGCCTCGCGCAACATCTCCAGAGCCTGTTGGCCGCCGGCTGCCAGGGCGCTCCTCATTTTCCAGTCGCGGGTGTGGTGATCGAGAATTTCCCGGTTGGTGGCATTATCGTCGACGATCAGGACGTGCAGGCCGGACAGGTCGTGGCCCGCGACCGATTTCAGGGCGATGGTTTGTTTTTCGAATTCGGCGTTGAAGGAAAACGATGAGCCCTTTCCCGGCTGGCTGGTGACCTTGATTTCCCCGTTCATCAACGTCACGAGCTTTTGGGAAATGGCGAGGCCGAGCCCCGTTCCACCATACTTCCGTGTGGTGGAACCGTCGGCCTGGCTGAAGGCCTTGAAGAGCCGGGCCTGTCCCTTTTCGTCGATGCCGATACCGGTATCGCGGACATCAAAGCCGAGGACGGCATGGGTGGCGTTTTCGCTGACACGGGAGACAGTGACGATGACTTCACCTTGCGCCGTGAACTTGACGGCGTTGCCGACGAGATTGTTGACGACCTGGCGCAGCCGGCCCGGATCGCCCCGCAGTTCCAGCGGAACTTCAGGACGAATAAAGGCGGCCAGTTCGAGGCCCTTGCTGTGCGCCTGCGCCGCGAGCAGGTCCATGGTGTTGTCGATGACCTCGCGGAGATCGAAGTCGGTGATGTCGAGGTCGAGCTTGCCAGCCTCGATCTTCGAGAAATCGAGGATGTCGTTGATGACAACCAAAAGGGACTCGCCGCTGATGCGGACTGTCCGGGCGAACTCGCGTTGTTCGTGTGTCAGGTCGGTCATGAGCAGCAGGTCGGTCATGCCGATGACGCCGTTCATGGGCGTGCGAATCTCGTGGCTCATGTTGGCGAGAAATTCACTCTTCAGGCGGTTGGCCGACTCCGCGGCAACCATGGCCGACTGAAGGGCGATGGTGGCGCGCTGGCGTTCCGTGATGTCCTTGCTGAAGACGGCGACACCGCTGACGGTGTCGTTTGCGTGGATGGGGTTGTACGAGATTTCGTAGTAACGCTCCTCCTCGGTGAATTGGTAGCGCCGTTCAACAATGAATTTTTCTCCGGCGAGCGCGCGGTCATAAAGGGCGATGTCCTCGGCCCGCCAATCGGGCGGCACAAGGTCGATCACGACATCGTCCAGTTTCGCCTTGGTTCCAAACATCGCCTCGAAACTGTTGCTGAAGATTGCGTTGAACGTCACCAAACGGTAACCGGCGTCGATCGACCAGATCGAATCGTCAATATTATTGATGAGAGCAGAAATGTTTTGCTCGGACGCGTGCAACTCGGTTTCGAGCCGTTTGCGTTCCGTGATGTCCTCGACCATACCCTCGTAATACGAGATGGCGCCGGACGCATCGCGGACCGCGCGCGCATTTTCGGAGATCCAGATGGTCGATTTGTCCTTCCGATAAATTTCCGATTCAAAACCCCGGACCGTGCCGTGCTCCTGCATGATTTGGACAAATTCCGGCCGGCGATTGGGATCGACGTAGAGCTGGTTGTCGATGGCCGTGAGCCCCGCGACGAGGTCTTCCGTGGAATCGTACCCGTACATTTTGGCGAGAGCCGGGTTGACGTTGAGGTATTGGCCGGCGGGCGTCGTTTGAAAAATGCCCTCGATGGCATTCTCGAAAATACTACGGTACATTTCCTCGGAATGAATTTGGCTCATAAAACGCCGGGACTAAAAAGGCAATGTCAGCAAGTGATATGCCATGGAGTCTTTTATTGAATTTATAAGCCCCATTAATGTTTGCGCAAGTCGAGCGTGAGGGGGAAGTCGGTCCGCGCCGGGGGCAACGGAGGTGCGAAAATCGGTCCCGGCGTGTGGCCGAAAGCGCGGAAACGGGAGAGGCGCCGCCCTTCGGCTTCGTTGGCGTTGATCGGCATGGTGGTCCAGTTGCGCCCACCGGGACTTGAGACGTAGTAGACGCATCCGCCGAGGGAACGGCCCGTCCAGGTGTCGATGAGGTCGAAGGTCAGCGGCGCGTCGACTCCGATGGTGGGATGAAGCGCTTCGGGAGGCTGCCAGGCGCGGTAGCGTACGCCGGCGACGAACTGGCCCGCGGTGCCGGTCGAGTGAAGCGGGACGCGGCGGCCATTGCAGGTGACGACGTGCCGTCCCTCGATGGCGTTATCGAGCTTCACCTGGAGTTTTTCCACCGACGAATCGACATAGCGGACTGTGCCGCCTGGAGTGCCTTCCTCGCCGAGGACGTGCCATGGCTCGAGCGCGGTGCGGAGTTCGAGGTTGACGCCGTTGTAAGTGACTTCGCCCTGGATGGGAAAGCGGAATTCAAAATGGGGTGCGAACCATTCCGGCTTGAAGGGATAACCGCCCCGCTTGAGATCGTCGAGGACGTCGTTCAAGTCCTGCGCACAAAAATGAGGCAGGAGGAAGCGGTCGTGCAACTGTGTTCCCCATGGCACGGGCTGGCCCTTGTAGGGTTTTTCCCAGAACTTCGCCACCGCGGCGCGCATTAGGAGTTGCTGCGTCAGGCTCATGCGCGCGTGGGGCGGCATTTCAAAGCTGCGCAACTCCAGCAAGCCGTGGCGGCCGGTGGAGCTGTTGGGGTCGAAAAGTTTATCGATGCAGAATTCAGCGCGGTGCGTGTTGCCGGTGACATCGGTGAGGATGTTGCGGAAGATGCGGTCGACGAGCCAGGGCGGGACGTGGGAGAACTCGGGCACCTGGTCGAAGGCCATCTGCAATTCGTAGAGGGCGTCATTACGAGCCTCGTCGATGCGGGGCATCTGGCTGGTCGGGCCGAGGAAGATGCCGGAGAAGAGATACGAGAGGGCCGGGTGGTTCTGCCAATAGCCAACCAGGCTGCGCAGGAGGTCGGGGCGGCGTAGGAGCGGGCTTTCGGTGACGGTCGCGCCGCCGAGCACGATGTGGTTGCCTCCGCCAGTGCCGACATGCCGTCCGTCGAGCAGGAATTTCTCCGCGCTGAGATAACAGTGGCGCGCTTCCTCATAGAGGATTTCAGTATGGCGAACCATTTCGGGCCAGTTGTCGGCGGGCTGGAGATTGACTTCGATGACGCCGGGGTCGGGCGTGATCTTGAAATGCTTGATGCGGGGATCGGACGGCGGGGTGTAACCCTCGATGCGCACGGGCAGGCCGAGATCATTGGCGGTGTCCTCCACGGCGGCAACGAGGTCGAGATAATCTTCCGCAGTGGTGGTGGGCGGCATGAAGACATGGAGGATGCCGTTGCGCGGTTCGGCGCAGATCGAGGTGCGGACGACGTTGGCATCGGGCTGGCCGACCGGGACTGGCGGGTAATCGCCGCTGATCAGCCTCCCATCAACCATCCTCTTCTGGCTGCGGCGCGCGGCGGGCGGCAGCGGAGGCCGGCGTTCGGTCGGGTCTTGCTCGACGATCTGCACGGCATCGCTCGCGGAGGCCCAGGGCAGCGATTCGAGCGGGAGGCGGTAGCCCATAGGCGAGTCGCCGGGAATGAGCATGAGCCGCTCCGTCCGGAGTTGCCAGATGGTCGATTTCCAAGGTTGGTCCGGCAACCAGTTGGCGCGCAGAAGCGGGAGTGTGTGGCCGATAACGGAATCCAGACCCTGGGCGAAGACCTTGGCGAGGCGGGCGCGGTCTTCCTCGGATTTGATCTTGGCGTCGAGCGTGGAGACGTTGTAGGGGAGCCGGGCCTCTTCGAAGAGGTAATGATAGATGTCCTCGTAGGCATCGCGGACATACTTCGGGTCGACGCTTAACTTGTCGGCGAGCTTGCGGAGGAAATGGGCGGAATGTTCCGGCGTGACCTTGTAATTCACACCGGTTTCGGCCACGAGATCGTCCTTGGCCCAGATGGGATCGCCGTCCTTGCGCCAGTAACAGCCGTAGGCCCAGCGCGGCAGTTGTTCGCCCGGATACCATTTGCCCTGGCCGTAATGAAGGAGCGCACCGGTGGCGAAACGGTCGCAGAGACGCCTGAGGAGTTTTTCTCCTTTCTCCTGCTTTTCGGGGCTCAAGGCGGTGAAATTCCATTCGAGTCCGTCGCGATTGGTGGTGGAAACAAAAGTCGGCTCGCCTCCCATGGTGAGGCGGACGTCGAGGGCGCTTAATTTCTCGTCGATCACGCGGCCCAGGGCCTCGATTTCGCGCCATTGGTGTTCGCGATAGGGGAGCGTGACGCGAGGCGTTTCGACCACGCGCGTGACGGCCATGTGGAAATCAAACTCGACGTTGTCCGTATCCTCGTGCGCGCCGCTGATCGGCGCCGCCGTCTCCGGGTCCGACGTGGCCGCGAGCGGGATATGGCCCTCTCCGGTGAGCAGTCCGGAGGTGGGATCGAGACCTACCCAGCCCGCGCCGGGGAGGTAGACCTCGGTCCAGGCGTGGAGATCGGTGAAGTCGGCTTCGGGACCGGCTGCGCCGCCATCGACCGGCTTCACATCGGCGGTCAACTGGATGAGGTAGCCCGAGACGAACCGGGCGGCGAGGCCGAGCTGGCGGGCAACCTGCACGAGCAGCCATGCCGAATCGCGGCAGGAACCGCTCTTGAGCTTGAGCGAGTCCTCGATCGTCTGGACGCCCGGTTCCATCCGGACGACGTACTTGATTTCGTTATGGAGCAGTCCGTTGAGATCGACCAGGAAGTCGATGGTGTTGCGTTTGCTGCGGGGAATTTTGTGGAGAAAAGAGCGCAGGTTCGGGCCGAGCGTTTCGAGTTCGAGGTAGGGCCTCAGCTCGTGCGCCATGATGGCGTCGTAGGTAAAGGGAAATTCCTTGGCTGCGTCCTCGACGAAGAAGTCGAAGGGGTTGATCGTCGCCAGGTCCGCAGTGAGTTCCACCTCGACTTTGAATTCGTCGGTCTTTTCCGGGAAGACCAGCCGGGCCTGGAAATTGCCCTGCGGGTCCTGCTGCCAATTGATAAAGTGCGTGTCCGGCGTGATCTTCAGCGTGTAATTGAGGATCGGAGTCCGGCAATGGACAGCGGGACGCAGGCGCACGACCTGGGGGCCGAGCGAAATCGGCTTCTCGTAGCGGTAATGAGTGACGTGGGTTAGTGCGGCGTGAATGGACATGAAAAGGGACTTCCTGGAACGTGGACAGCAGGAACTATCCCGTTCTTGGGAAAAAAGTCACGAATCGAGTTGGGTGCGGGATTGTGCACTTTGCAAATGCTCCGCCAAGGGAGCCTGAGTCCGATGAAAAACTCAAATTCAAGTCGAATAAACCCTCGATCGCAGAAGCAGCGATCCAGATGCCGTTGCCTCATCATGCACCCGATGGGACTTCTTGTCTGTTTGCCCTAATTTTTTTTACCGGATCCCAGACGCAAGCTTTGGGATTTAGTCACCATGTCGCGGTGAAGGTCTTGGGCATCGAACTGGCGAAGGCGGAACATTACTTTCTCCATCAAGTCCTCCAACTCTTCGCGACTCATTCGGCGTAGATCTTCTTCATTCATAGTATTGTAAGGTCGTTGCTATCGAGTCGGGGGGCAAATGATTCGCGAACATCTTAAGTCAAGTAGTTGCTGATGCCGCGACAGCTAATCGATTATGTCGCTGCCACGCAACGACATGTGATAAAATAAGATCGAGTGAAACTTTTATTACAACGACGACACCTCCAAGCTTTAGAAAAACGGCCCAACTGGGGTCAGCACTCAGCAAGCGCCCTCAGTGGCCTATGAGGTCGAGGAGTCGGAGGAAGTTACCCTCGGCAGTCTTTTGCTCTTGATAAAATCCTGACGAATTTGTTCAGCATCAAGAATTCGATGTTCTCTGGGGCTTAATTTATCAACGTCTTGAGACGGAGCCTTTTGAGGAACGGAATGCGTCTTGCACATAAGATTTAACCTCGAGCTGATAGGTGTACAATGTACTACTCGCAGCTCAGGAATCAAGTGGGGTACGTACCCCATATTGGAAACAAAGTTCTCCACCTTTGAAAAAGAAGTGTGCACCCGTCGAGATTTGAACTCGAAACCTCTTCCTTCGGAGGGAAGCGCTCTATCCAGTTGAGCTACGGGTGCGCTCGCTGCAAGCCTTCGGGAGAAGGCCGATGAGGCGGAAAGTGTAACGAAGCCGGGCGGTCTCGGCTACTGGAAAGTCCTGCGGTCGTGCGGACGGCAGTTACTGCTCTCGGCAGTTTTCTCCCAAGGCTATGTTTCCGTTTTCTCGTGAAGATCCGTGCCGTAGAGTTTTGGATTGAGGGTCAGGTCCTTGAGGATGGTGAACAGATAAATTTTTTTCGGGTAATAATCGCGGTATTTCGTCACTTCCCGTTCGTCGATGACACGGAAGCCATAGCGTTCGAACGTGCGGACTCCCCTGCGCGATTCATAGGCGACGACTTGGGCATAGACTTGTTTGTCGCCGTGCTGGACGAGGTAGTTCAGGAAAATATCGACCAGTTCACGCGAGGTGCCGACATTGCGCGCCTCGGGCCGAAGGTTGAAATGGAAGTGGGGGAGATCGGGTGGAGTGAAAGGATTTTCCTTGCGCGCCTTGGTGAGAATCCAGCGGACATACCCGCGGCTGGACGGGTTGTAAGGGCGGGTGAAATAGCGCCAGAGACCGCGCACGACGAGGCTGGGAATGAGCCGCCTTTCGAAACGCGCCTTACGCCTGGGAAAGCGGGAGCCCATGAGGTAGCCCTTCACTACACCGTCGAGTTCGCAGACAAACGTCGATTCGGGTTCGGCGTCGGTGTAGTAGCTGGTCAGGTAATCGGCAAAGAGTTCGCGATCCTCGAAGACAGGATCAATCGGCTTGCCGAGAAAGCCGGTATCGGCACAGATCGCGCGAACGACGGTGCGGTCCTCCGGGCGATACGGACGGATGACGCGAGTGTCTTTATTCGCGGGCAGGGGAGTCGTTTCCATCGCGCTGCGGCAAGCGCGTCAAGCCGGGGCGAACACGCTGTCGGGCAACTGGCGCTTGGCGACGGCGTTGACGGCGTCCGCGATGGCCTTTTGCAGTTTTTCGCTCTGGATCAGGCTGGTGTCGCCGACAAGATGGACCGAGGCAATGTCCTCGGCCAGGAGAAGCTCGGGCGGCACGCGCAGGAAGACGCGGTAAACGAGGAGTTGGCCAATGCCGATGTTTCCGACGAGCGAGGTGATGAAGTCGACCACCGCGCTGAGCCGCATGGCGCGGTTGGAGGGTTTGGCCGCAGGCGCCTTTTCCGGAGCAGCGGAAGACTCGTCCTTCTTTTCAGCAGCCGGAGAAGCGGGCAACGGGGGGGGGGTAGGCGACGGCGCTGACGGAGGCGCGGGGGCGGTTTCCTTTTCAGGTTGATGCAGGACCGTGGGGGGTGGCACGGCGGCACCGGTGGCGGAGACGTCGCGCGCGCCCATCCGCTTCAAATATTGGTCGAGGGTGATCGGCTGTTCCTCGATCCATCCCTGGTCGAGAAATTTCCGGGTCAACGGCAACGCTTCGGTGAAGGAAACCTCTGCGTTCAGGGCGACTTCGGAGAGGCTGCGCTGGCCGTCGAAGGCGAGGAGAAGTTTCCATTGCGGCGCATGAAGGCGGATTTCGCGGGCTTCGCGTTCGTAGGCTGGTGTGCGTTTGTAGATTTCCGTGCCGGTCATACAGGAGGTGGGCGGTTAAGTAGTTTCAGCGGAAGCAAGCCCGAGGACAAAATAGGCGTGTTCCTTGCGCCAGACCAGGGGTTGGACAAAAACGGCGGGGGGCATTTCGATCGGATCGTCCGGGACGGTGCTGAAGATGCGCGGCTCCGAGATCTGCAGGGTGGCGCCGAATTTTTTGTGCACGGTGTGCGCGATGGTGCCGGTGATATCGGCCATCACGTCCCGGCAATCCTCCTCGGTGATCCGGCCCCGGCTTTGGTGGGAGTTATGAAGATGCTGGAGGAATTGTTGCGACGCCGTGAAGTAAACAAAGCCTTCCGCGCCGCCCTTGAGGTGGAGCAGGCCGGTGTAGGCGGAGAAGACCAGCGACTGGAACTCGATGGTGGGATCACGCAAGGCAATCTCGTTCCCGGTGATCTTGTTGAGATGCGCAAGAGTGACGTCGACGAAGTAATGAATGTCTCGTTCGTGCAGCGGCATAAAGACTTTCTAGAACTCGAAGTCGCCCCCGGCGGAAAAACAACTCTTGCCCATGTGCTTAAGTATTAAGTTATAGAGGCGGAAATGTCCAGTTCCTGCTGCATCAATCTGCGGTAAGCATCGGCGGCCCGGACATGCGAATTGTCAGGGCCACCCGGGAAGGAGTTACCATAAAGCTTGCCAGCGGGTTCTTTTTTCCGAAGGTAATCGTCATGACGACACGCTCTTCATCCCCGCAAGCCGATTGGGTGAAGGCGCGTCTCTACCATCTGCTCGCTCCGCTGGTGGCGCTCGTCGTCATGGCGCTCTTCGAGCAGACCTGGCTGGGTGAACTGCTGGAGGACCAAACGGTCAATCTCCGTTTTCGCGCGCGCGCACAGTTTGATCCGCCCGCTGATCCGCGACTGGTCTTCGTGGGGATTGACGAGCTTTCGCTGGCCCATTTTGGAAAGTATCCGTGGCCGCGTTATGTCGAGGCCGACTTTATCAAGACGATTGCCAACGCCGGAGTCAATCCGCACACGCTGACCTTCGATCTCATGTTCACGGAAGAGTCCAACAAGCTCGACCCGACCAAAAACAAACCGGGTGGAGACGACGACACCGTTTTGGGTGACGCGGCCGGTCTTCTCCCCAGCGTGATTACGGGTGCGCTTAGTCTTGACGAGCCCAAGCAGGAAGGAGTGGCCCAAGCCGTGGAGAAGCGTACGCAGGATGCCCTTGCTCAACCCGGTCCAACCTTGCCTCTCCCCAACATCCGGGGCGACATCAACAAGATTCCCGGTTCCAACGTGGCGGATTTTCCGGTTCTGGCCATTCGGTCCCAGAGCCTCTTCGGCTTCGTCAACGACGATCCTTCACCCATCGATGATATCCGGCACACCCTTCCGCTGGTGCTGCGCGTGAAGGACAAGGTTTATCCTTCGCTCGCGCTCCAGACCTTGTGTCAAACGCTCAATGTCGATCCCGACAAGGTTGAGGTTGATCTGCCTGTCTGCGTCATCCGGCTGAAGAATTCCTCCGGCAAAATCTGGACGATTCCAACCACTGACCGGGGCGATTTTTTCATCAATTACCGGCGGCAACAAAACTTTCGCACGATCTCGTTTTTCGGGCTCATGCAAAACCTGAATGATCATGCGACGTCGGGCGCGCCGATTGCCGGGGATTGCAACATCGAGAATAAAACCCTCTTTATTGGCGAGGCGGCAACCGGACTGGGTGACATGGGGCCGACTCCGCTAACCAGCAGAAGTCCGCTGCCTTTCGCGCATCTCAACGCCATTAACAATGTCCTGAAGAACGACTACCTCGGCTTTGTTCCGTGGTACTGGGTGGTCATCGGGTGGTTGCTTGTTACCTGGCCCACCCTGCTGCGCCTGAAAGATGCGCCATTGGGTGAGGCGGTCGTCATGCCCATCGTGGTGGTGGTTCTCTACAACGTCGCGGCCTTTGGTATTTTCTGGCTTTGGAGCCTGCAAATTGCCCTGACGTGGCCGGTGCTCGCCTACTTTGCAGTGAACGCTGGCGGCGTCGTTCTGCGCTGGCGCGAGGAGCAGAAGGGGCGGCAGCAGCTCAAGAAAATCTTCTCCCGCATGGTTTCCCCTGAGATCATGAATCACTTATTGGAGCACCCGGAAAACATGAAGTTGGGTGGTTCGGATCGGGCATCGACAATACTTTTCTCCGATATTCGGGATTTTACGAAGTTTAGCGAAGGCCTTGAGGCTGTCGAAGTGATGCGACAGTTGAACATCTATTTTGAGCGCATGGTCGCCTGCGTAAACGAATGCAAAGGTCACTTCCATAAATTCATCGGCGACGCAGTCATGGCCGTGTGGGGAGAGATACCGGTCGCGAGCTTGGGTTCGGAGATTGATGCACAAAATGCGGTTCGTTCGGCCCTGATGATGCGCCACAAATTGCGCGAGCTGAACGAAGAGCGTAAAACCGAAGGACTGTTGCCGTTGCGTATTGGCATCGGCTTAAATCATGGCGTTGTCCAGGCAGGGATGCTTGGGGCAACAGGTCAAATGGAGTTCACGGTGATGGGGGATGAGGTCAATGTCGCTTCGCGCCTGGAGGGCGTCACCAAGGAGTTCAAGACCGATTTGGCAATCAGCGAGAGTGTGCGGCTGCTCCTGAAGGATGATTTTCTCGTACGTCGGCTCGGATTTATTCAGCTCAAGGGTAAGACAAAAGCGACGGTCGTATACGAAGTCATCGCTGAAAAAAGCGACATGACCCAAGCGAAGATGACAGGGGGGGTGGTTCAACGCTACGAAGAGGCCTTCGATCATTTCCTTGCGCGGCGTTTCGCCCAGGCCGAGGCCGGCTTTCTGGCGTGTGAAAAAGATTATCCGGACGACTACTGCACGAAGAGCTACCTGAAAGCCAGTCGTGAATTCTCCGCCAAGGCGCCGCCTCCGGAATGGGACGGACGTATCGTGATGGAAACGAAATAATCGTCCGCACATGCTCCAGCTTTCCTTGGATTTTTTGGGACATCAGCTTGACCGCCTCAAGCCGGTGCGCGTGCCGCGAACGCGAATCGACCGGCCCTTGATTTGGAAGCAGGGCATCACTGTCCATATTGTTTTTCGGCCTCGCGCGCGACGGTACCTGCTTGGGCTCCGGCCGGACGGCGCGGCGCGTCTGGTCATTCCCCGGCGCGGTTCCGAGGCCGAAGGCATCCGGTTTCTGGAACGAAGCGAAGCGTGGCTCTTTAAACGGCTGGCGCAATGGCGAAGTCGCAGCGAAGTCCGCCAGCCTTGGGTGGAGGGCGTCCGTTTTCTTGTTCGCGGAGAGGAAGTTGGCCTGCGCGTGGAAACGGGGGAAAGCGGCCTGATGCTCTGCTTTGCGGACCAGATCATTTCCGTGCCGCGCGCGCTACCCGATTATCGTGATGTGGTGCTGGGTCAGCTGCGCCGGATCGCCGAACGCGAGCTTCCGGTGCGGACGCTGGAACTGGCCCTCCTGCATGGCATCGCGGTCCATCGCGTCACGGTGCGAGCGCAAAAAACGCGCTGGGGTTCGTGCTCCGCGCGCGGAACCATTTCGCTCAACTGGCGCCTGATTCAAGCGCCGCCCCATGTGGTTGATTATCTCATCATTCACGAACTCATGCACCGCCGTGAGATGAATCATTCCGCGCGTTACTGGAAGCTCGTGGCGCGGGCCTGTCCCGATTATCACAGCGCGGAGCAATGGCTCAAAAAAAGCCGGATTGAACTGAGGGCTTAATGCGCCAGGCGAATGACCACTTCGCCCTTTTGGGTTTTGACGCAGCAGGTCAGGCGATATTTATCGGGGTCCTTGTTCCATTGATCGAGGACGTTCAGTTCCTCGTCTGTCGGCGGTTCGAGATTTTCCATGCCCGACGCGATTTCGACGACACAGGTTCCGCAGGAGCAATTGAAACATCCCGCTTCCATCTCGACTCCTGCCGCCTCCCCGGCATCGAGGAGCAGGGTGCCAGCGGGAACTTCGGCGGATTGACCGCCTGGTAAAAGCGTTACTTTGGGCATAAACTTGGGGTTAGTGTAGAGCCTGTCATCAAAATAGGACAAGACCTGCGGTGCGGCGCACGACGGTATTTTTATGGCGAAGCCTTACTGCCTCCGCAGGAGCCGCCCTCGGCGCAAACTTTTTCCCGGGGCCACAATCTTGCCGGAGCTGCGGCGAAGCCCTCGACTTACGAGCCCGAATATCGCAGTATGGAGTAGTGTCGTGATTAAGATGAAATAAGCTTTTGCCTAAAAATGAGTTCGACAAACCCGCTTCCATTCAAGAAAGCTTCGGAATCTCCTGTTGTTCCACCGGGAAAATCGTGATGGAAATCCATATCCGGCTGGCAGGCGTACAACTCGGGCCCTACTCGGAAGAACAAGTGCGACAGCATCTTGCGGAGGGACTCCTGTCGCTCTCCGATCCGGCCAAATGTGAAGGGATGGAAGGCTGGGCGCCGCTGAGCGAAGTATTGGTCAAACAGCTGCCGCCAACGGAGGCCCCACCGACTGTTGCCTTGCCTGATGCCGCCCCGCCGGAATCCGCGCCCGATGAGATTTCCGAAGGGCCGAAACGGGCGCCGTCCACGCCTCCGGGAGTTACACACTTACCCGCGAGGCGTCAGGAAACACCCGGGGATCCCCTCCCGTCGCTGGCTAGCGCCGAGGCAAGAAAAACCGTTCTGATTGGGCCGACCTCTCCCATTGGTCCCTCCCCGTCCGGACATGTTGCTTCTTCAACCGTTACAACTTCACCCCTCGGGTCGGCCCAACAAAGCACGAAAAAAGTGTCCCGTGCGTCGTTGGTAAAGGCGCTCGCCCAACAAACCTCGCCGCTTCCCACTAAGTCCATTCTCCCTTCGCCCAAACCTCCTGTTTCTCCGGCTCAGGTAACTCCGGGCGCACCCCCGCCAGCGGAACCGGACGCGAAAAGAGCACCTCTTCCGTCCTTGATACGAGCGCTCACGGCAAAAACGGTTCCGATGAGATCGGCGCCGGTTCCCCCTCCGCCGTCGCGGACAACGCTCCCCGTCACCACCACGCCCCTGTCCACCAGGCCGACGCCCAAACCTCCTTCAGGGACCGTGCCGCCTCCATCGGTTGTCAGCGCCCTGACCAAGAAGCTGGGGCAGGTGATCCAACCCGATTCCGAGCCAACTTCTTCGTCGACGCTGGAGTTGGCCGGGGAAGTGGAAACGACCAAGATCCCTCCGCCCGCGTCCAAAACAAAAAAAGCCGCGGAAAAAGCCAGGGAAGAGCCTGAAGATATGATTCCCGTTGAGCCTATCGACGAGTCGCCCGAGCAGCCGGTACCCCGGCGAAAATTAACCGGCTTGATCTATGCCAGCGCCGCGTTGGCTTTGCTTACGGTGTACTACGTTTGGTCTCCTTATCATGCCGCTGCCTCGCTCCGGAACGCGCTTAACGAAGGCGACCCGGCGGCGTTGAACGCGGCGATTGATTTTGACTCGGTCCGGGCTTCGCTGAAGGAGCAGGTCAAAAAACATTATCAGGAAAGTCTCGTCCTGTCAGGCACTCCAAAGACCCTTGCTTCGGCCTCCAATGCCGCGTCCGCCGTTTTCTCCATGTTGGATCAATCCATCGATCAGTATGTCACCCCGGATGGAATTTCTGCCCTGGTAAAATCACCTGCTTCGTACAAAAGCAACGACTCGGCTCAAACGATCTTGCCCGACGTGGCGGCGAAGACCCTCCTCGCCTTCAACGGCCAACCGGTAAAAAATAAAGGGCTGTCTTCACTTGGTGATTTCGTCCTCGATATGGATACGGCCATCCTTCATCTCCAGTTTCAGGGGTTGGGCTGGAAGCTGAAGCGGATCGATCTGCGGCCTGACTTGGAGTTGAAATCTCCCGTGGTGGACACTTACCTTGAGCAGGGCAGCGCCAAATCAGCAAAGGGCGACTGGAATGGCGCCATCGCCGACTTTACCCAAGTCCTGGCCATCGACCCTGGTTCGAGCATTGCCTACAATGATCGGGCCAGCGCCCGGCAATCCAAGGGAGATCTGGACGGGGCCATCAAGGATTACAGCCAAGCTCTTGTCCTCGATCCGCAAATGGCCGCGGCCTATAATGGTCGGGGCAATGCCAAAGCCGCCAAGAATGACCCGGACAGCGCTATCGCCGATTTTAACCAAGCCGTTCGTCTCGATCCGACCATGGCCGCCGCCTTTGAGAGCCGTGGAAATGCCAGGACTGCCAAGGATGATCTGGAAGGGGCCATCGCCGACTTTACCCAGGCTATCGCCATCGACCCGAAGTTGGCGAGCGCCTACAGCGACCGGGGCTTTGCCCGGCAGGCCAACGGCAACCTCGATGGAGCGATCTCCGATTACACGCAGGCGCTTGCCCTTAAACCCAAAACCGCCATGGCTTATTATAACCGGGGATTGGCGCGGCAGTCCCAAGGCAATCTCGATGCGGCCATCGTCGACTTTACCAAGGCTATCGCCTTCGATCCCAAAATAGCCGGGGCCTACTATTACCGTGGCAATGCCAAAAACGCCCTTCACGACCTGGAGGGCGCCATCGACGACTACACCCAGGCAGTGGCCATCAACCCAACGATGGCTCTTGCTTACAGCAACCGGGGCCTCGCCCGGCAAGCCAAAGGCGACCTCGCCGCCGCCGTCGCTGACTATACCCGGGCCCTGGCCATCGACCCGAAACTTGCCATTGCCTATTACAGCCGGGGGCTGATCAAAGCGCAGCAAAACGATCTCGACGGGGCCATCGCCGATAGCACCCAAGCCCTCTATCTCGACCCGAAAAACGCCCAGGCCTATTACAATCGCGGCGTCGCCAAGCTGACCAAAGGCAATCTGGATGGGGCCGAGGCCGACCTGAAACAATTCTGCGATCTCGCTCCGAAAGACCATAATGCGGACCATGCCCGCGTTTACCTCTGGCTGATTGCCAGGGCTCAGAACGCAAAGGCAGACGCGGACCACGATCTTACCGATGCGCTCGAAAACAATTGGAATTCCTCCTCGGACGATTTGATTTCCAAGACCGCCGCCTTCCTTTTGGGCAATCTCAGTGAAACCGATTACCTCGCCGCGGCTGCCTCGTCCGATGCAAAGATCGAACAAGGCCAGCACTGCGAAGCCTGGTATTTCGCCGGGATGAAACGGCTGCTGATGGGCGACAAGAAAGGGGCGATCGACGCTTTCCATCAATCCGTGGCCACGGGACAAAAAGACTATTGCGAATACATTCTGGCCCAGGCTGAACTCCAGGCTTTGGAACCGCCTCCGCCGCCTGCTCCGCCCGCACCCGCCAGTCCGGCATCGCCGGCGAAAATTCCGTAGTCATCATTCCGGAGGAATGACTGAGAGTAGCCCGGCGATTTATCGCCGGGTTTATTTCAGCAAAGGGATGGCGTCCCGGCGGGACGCTTGATCTGTTTCCAATATCGACCACTATAAATTAGGTTTCGGCCATTCCGCTGGGATTTCACGAAATCGCGCTCAACGTCCGATTCCAACGAGAATCGCGGCAGTAATTATGAGCACAATCGCGAACGAAATTAGAAGGCACATGATGATGCGCAAGTTCGGCACTTTCCTCTTAAGCGCGAAGCCCGGTCCGATTGAAATGGCGATCAGTCCGCTTAAGATGATGAAAGCCATATATCGTCGTGAGACTCCTGCGCTTGTACGGCGGTTACAAATTAATTGTCCTTTATAGCCAATCGTGCGCACTGCAAATGAGGACACTACCAACAGAACGGTAGTGTCTTAATTTGAATTTTTCTTAACCGCCATTTTTTATGGCATAACGAATGGCCAAAACGACAAATATACCTACCGTGCCCAGAGGGGCCATTTTATAAGAAATTTCCCAACAATAGTGCCATACGTAGTGCATGTACATGACCGAAAAATAATAAGCCAACGGAATTCCAATGATTACCTTGAAGAGCCAGAGGAGTGCTTTCATTTCCCTCGCGAAGCGATGTAAGCTCGCACGGCGGTTTCCGGCGACTCCACAGGCGGCCGGTTAAGTACGGTGACTAGACTCTTGGTGTCTGGATCAACCCATGAGTAACAAACCTCCTCTGGGGGCCGATTAAGCGCAAAGACAAACACTGTGCCTTGCCACGCTACTTTGCCCTTGAACCGTTCCGTTACCTCGACAGCTTGGACAAAGCGACAGGGCGAGCCTTCTTTCTTCGCCAGCACTTCCGCTATTTGTTCGGGATTCATGCGAGCTTCACCAAGTCAGAAACTTCCCAGAGTCGATCTGTGATCTTAGCGGCCATCGCAGGAGTCATGCGGATGGAAGAGTGAATTTTCACAAAGTTGTAATAGGCGAAATGAAGAGCCATTGCAGCCTTAAAACTCTCCAGCTTTTTGCTGAAAGCGTTCGTCAAACGGGTCAGGCGGCGGCAATGCATCCGCATTGTCAGGTTCTGGCGTTCAACGTGAGAGGTTGAAATCTGGCCGAGAGCGGGCTTCCCAACGAGGCAAGTCTTGGTCACTCCGATAACGTCGCCGGGGCTGTACTTACCTTGCGGGCTGACATCGGAGAGGGCGTAGGTTTTTACGATCTGGCCGTAATCGACATCGTTGCCAAAGCCAATCTCAACCGCTTCCTTGTAAGACTTCATGGAGTCGGAAGAAAGTTGAATCCGGTTCGCCACGCGAGAAGCAAGGTCATCAATGAAGAGGCGTGTATGGTGTATCCGGCTGAGGGACCACGCTGCGAATTACGTGTGGCCTCAACCGTGGACATTCCTTCAAACTTGGACATTTACTTGATCAGTCTTTTCATACCAAGAGCGTGTTCCCGTACAAATA